>Ga0193727_1000843_pt1 | contig 12403 bp, 5 predicted proteins | sample H2c2metaG_FD_143051 | JGI IMG/M metagenome (GOLD analysis project Ga0193727, IMG submission 143051) | Soil microbial communities from a riparian zone of the East river system, Colorado, United States - H2c2 | ecosystem: Environmental > Terrestrial > Soil > Riparian zone | place: USA: East River...
TTCGCCCCTTCGGACTGTCCAATGTCGACATAGGTCTCGACCTTTCTGAGCGCGTCTTCGTTGATGAGAGGACCAACATCAGTCCCTTTCTTCCTTCCATCACCCAGTTTGAGACCCTTGGCGCGGTCCTCGAGCATGCCAACAAACTTGTCGTGGACTTTCTTCTGTACAATAAGACGACTGGTGGCAGTGCATCGTTGCCCCGTTGTGCCAAAAGCGCCCCAGAGCGCTCCTTCGAGGGCCAGGTCGAGATCGGCATCGTCGAGCACGATCTGGGCGTTCTTGCCCCCCATCTCGAGCGACAACCTCTTGTGGAGTCGTCCGCAGGTCTCTCCTACGAGCCGGCCCGTCTCGGTCGACCCCGTAAAGGAGATGAGTGGAATTCCCGAATGTTCGACAATGGCGGCTCCGACCTGCTCGCCGCGACCGTGAACCAGTTGAATGACCTCTTTCGGTAGGCCCGCCTCGAGCAGGATCTCCACCAGAAGTGTTCCGGTGTGCGGGACATCCTCGGCGGGTTTGAACACGACGGCGTTTCCGCAGACCAGAGCCGGGAACATCTTCCAGGTCGGGATCGCCATGGGGAAGTTGAACGGGCAGATGAGGCCAGCTACGCCAATCGGGCGCCGGTAGCTCATCGCCCATTTGTTGCGCAGCTCGCTCGGTACGGTCTTGCCGAACAGACGCCTGCCTTCGCTCGACGCGTAGTAGGCCGTGTCGATCCCCTCCTGCACGTCGCCCCGCGTCTCGGTGAGCGGTTTCCCCATCTCGCGCGTCATCGCGTCGGCGATCTCTTCCTTCCGCTTGGTCATGATGTCGCCGACGACCCGGAGCACGTCGCCGCGGGCAGGGGCAGGCGTGCGACGCCATTTCGCGAAGCCCTCCTGCGCGCTCTCGACGGCACGATCCACATCGCGACGGTCGGAGAGCGGGAATTTTCCGATCACATCATCCCGGTCGGCAGGGTTACGGTTCTCGAAGTACTCGCCGGATTCCGGTCCTGTCCACTTTCCAGCGATGAAGTTGTTGAACTTTTTCATTTGGTCTTCTGATAGTAAGTGAGCAAGGTCCACTTCCCGCTTCCCGCTTCCCGCCTTCAGCTATGCTCCCGAGATAACGAGTACCGTTCGATTTTCTTATAGAGGTTCGACCTTGGCATCTCCACCGCGCGTGCGGTCTCGGACACATTCCAGTCGAACTCGCGCAGCTTGTTGAGCAGAAACGCCCGCTCGGCTGCATCCTTGAACTCCTCGAAAGTACGGCACTGAGTGAGCGTCGCGAGGCCGGCGTCGTCGAGTGCGCGCTGGCCGGCCAGGCGATCGATGTCGCGCGCCGCAATCTGACTGTCCGGCGCCAGGATCAAGAGCCGCTCGACCGTGTTCCGCAGCTCACGCACGTTGCCCGGCCAATCGAGCGAGCTCAGTCTCTCCAGCGCATCCGGCGTGAAAGTGCGCGGAGGAATTCCTTCCCGCGCCGACAGCGTCGAGGCGAAGTACTGCGCCAGCGTCGGAATGTCCTCGCGCCGCTCGCGGATGGGCGGAACGTGAATCGGGACGACGTTGAGCCGATAGTATAGGTCCTCGCGGAATTTCCCTCCCGCTATCTCGTTCTCGAGCGTCTTGTTCGTCGCGGCAATTACCCGGACGTCGACCGAGATCGGTTTGGCTCCTCCGATCCTGGTGATGACGTTGTCCTGCAGCACGCGCAGAACTTTCGCCTGCGCGTTCAGGCTCATGTCGCCTATCTCGTCGAGGAAGAGCGTTCCCTTGTTCGCCTGCTCGAACTTTCCCGCCCGATCAGCGATGGCGCCCGTGAACGAGCCTTTCATGTGGCCGAACAGCTCGCTCTCGATCAGCTCACCTGGAATCGCCGCGCAGTTCACCTCGACAAACGGCTTGGCCGCCCGCGGCGACATGCGGTGCAGCGCACGCGCGACGAGCTCCTTGCCCGTCCCGTTCTCACCCGTGATCAGCACACGGGCGGGCGTCGTCGCAACTTTCTCGATTTTTTCCATCAACGCCCGCATCACCGGCGTCTTGCCGACGATCTCGAACGGCGCGTCGATCGATTGCTTCAGCCGGGCATTCTCTTCCTGGAGATCGAGGTGCGACAGCGCGTTCCGTAGCATGACCAGAATGCGATCTGTGTCCAGTGGCTTCTCCAGGATCTCGTAGGCACCGGCCTGCGTCGCTTCCACCGCGGTGCGGATGGTGGCGTGCCCGCTGATCATGACCACCGTGGCAGCAGGATCGAGCTCACGAAGCTTTTTCAGCGCCTCCATCCCGTCCATCCCTGCCATCTTCACGTCGAGAAAGACGAGGTGCGGACGCCACTTCTGGTATTCCGCTATCCCGTCCGCGGCGTTCGCGAGGGTGTGCACCTCGTACCCCTCGAACTCGAGGAGCTGTCCCAATGCCGCGCGGATTCCCTGCTCATCATCGATGACGAGAATCCTTCGACTCACTTGACACTCTTGTAGAGAGTGATCTTGCCGTTGGAGATGCGCACGTCTGAAATGTAAGCCGGCATGACCATTGGGAGACCGTTCTGGGAGATTCCCTCGACCGGCTTGCCGCGCTTCATCTGCGTCAGGAGGCGCGGGATCAGGCCATTGGGGACATCGATCCTCCCAAGCTTCACCTCCTGAACCAGGAACTCTGCCAACCCTGGCTTCAGCATGTTGATGGTGCCGCCGAACCGCACGCTATCGCGCTCACCGAGGAGCATCCCAACGGGACCGAGCGCCTTGGCGCCGCCAAAATCCTTGAGCTCCACGTCGGACCGGACGTAAAGCCGGTCGCCGACGATGGAGGCTTGAGCGTTCTTCGCGGAGGGTGGAAGCTGTTTCGCGACGACCGTGAAGATGTACGACGCGGCTTCCGCCGGAGTCAGGTTCGCGAAGACCGGTCCGGATTGGCGACCCAGCGATTGGACGGCGGCCTGTCCGCGCTCTGCGTCGGCAACCGTGAGCGGCTGCCAGCCCGAGGTGACCGAAGTTGCGGTCGTTGTGGTGCTGCTGGCGGTGGTTACAGCGGGGGGATTCCCGACGCGCGCGTACCAGTACCACACTGCGACGAGAAGGATGATGATGACGAGACAGCCGGCTCTTTTCAGGCAACCAGACATTGGATTATTGGCGTGAAGGATGGGGGAGAATACCCCGTCAGACGGAGTCCGGCAAAGGGGGGGCCGCCATCGCCGTGTGGTCGCTGCTAGCTGCCGGCGCCCCCGCGATCGCGCCTTCCGCCGCCGCCGTCTTCACGCCTCAGTCCGGGCGACTTGATGGCGTCGGGCACTTTGGCCCACTGCGCCGGTGTCAGGATCGCCTTCGCGTCGTTGATTCCCTGCGTTGCGAGCTTTCTTGCCTCGGCGATCGTCGGCTGAAGCTTGGTAAAGATCGTCATCGGATCCGGGCTCTTTGTCGTCGTGTCACCCAGCACGTTGGCGACGCGGTCAACCAATGAATCCGATCTCACTTTGAATGCATCGCCCCCGGTCTGGAGCCTCGTGATCTGATCCGGCGTAAGCTCGAGCTTGGCCGAGTCGTTCGCGGCGATGATCTCGAGGAAGGCGTTCGGCACGAGGCGCGTCATGCGCGCCTTGAGTGCCTCCGGCGTGACGCGTCCCGCGCCCCCTCGGCCGATTGCGTTGTTGAACTGCTGGCGTGCGGGATCCGTCCCGAGCGTAAGGCGACCTTGTATTGCAATCTGAAACGGGACACGAAAAGCGTTCCTCGTTCCGTTGGTAGCACCAAAATGCTCGTTGACCTGGTACTGGTATGTATCGGTCGTAGGATCGAATCCACGCACATAAAGCAGCGTACGGTCGGGAAATGATGGCTGTCCCCAACCGTGAAGGTTGTTGTTGCCGTGAAGCAGCTGATCGAGCCCGGTGAGTGCGTTGAGCGTGCTCACGGAGATGGTGAGCTTGCGATCGAGGCCGAACGCAGACGGCCGGATGTTGGCCTGGAGATCGAGAGCGGGAGACCACGGAGCCTGGCAGCTGCTGCGCGAAGCGACCCTCCCCATCTGACTGAGGAGGCAGTCCCGTGAACGCGGCGAGGCGTTGGCGAGCAGGCGGGTCATTCCGTTCGCGACCGCTGTATCTCCGGCGGCTGCCGCCGTCGCGGGATCGAACACGAACGCGCGGTCGTTGTTGCGTCCGTCCGCGTTGATGTCTCCGCCCACGAGCGGGGCGAAGAGGCTGCCCGACGTCGCGCGCGCGATCGCCGTCAGCTCGAGCACGGGCTTGATGGGATACGTGATCGTTGCGAGGATCGCGTGACGTCGAGCGTTGTCGCTGCGACCCCACTCCGAGATGTTCGGGTTGCCGGCCGTCGACGCCGCTCCGCCAAAGCCCTGTGACTGATCGAAAGAGCTCGTCATCGTATACGAGGCGTTGAACAGAATCCCTCTGCGGTTGATTCCGTTGAGGCCGAACGTGATCTGCTTCGTATCAGACTGGAGATTTGACTGAATCTGGTTGACGACCCCGAACTCAGGGTGTAGGCGAGAACCGAGCGGTGAGAGAGCCCCGCTCGTCGGCACGATTGCGTCCGCCGGAGCGTACACGGGACGATTGCCCTCATTCGCGATCGTGAACTTTGGAACCGTGTCCAGATTGATGTCGGTCGACCCAGTTTGTGCGACGCCCCGCGCATAGCCGGCGTCGATCGAGAACGAATACCGATCCCAGAAGCGGCGGCTCAGCCCGAGCGATCCGCGCCATGCCCGCGGCGCCTGGAAATCGGGATCGAACACGGTGACGTTGCGGCGCTGGTTCGCAAAGACCGGAGTGCCTCCGTTGCACGACGTCGGAATCGTGGACGGATCGGCGAGATAGGCGGCCCAATCAGGCGTGGGTGCCGCTGAACCTACGCAGGTGAGCTGCGACTGCCCGTTCGTGAGACCGGTTGCGTTGAGCGCCGAAGCGAACAGCTGCGCCGGAGCGGTGCCGCGAAATTCGCCGAACCCTCCGCGCAGTGTGAGCGGCGGAGGGCCAAACTGTGATTCGCCGACGAATATCGTGAATCCAGCGCGCGGACTGACGTGGAACTCCGAAGGAAAATTGTCGGTGCGCCGGCCGAACGTCGAATCGACCTCGGGGTTGTAGACAGGCTTCTCCGGGTATCGGGAACCCTCAGCGCGAAGCCCGTACGTCAGCTGCACCTTCGGACTGACACGCCATGAATCGCCCAGATATGAAGCGAGGTTGTTGGTGGCGGACTGCTGGTCGCGCGCGAACAGCGTGCGCGTGAACAGGGTGGGTTGCCCAGCCTCGAAATCGGCGAGCGAATTGAACGTGAACGTGCCGAACCGGTTCGGGACGAACCCGACCGAGCTCTTTTGCTCGTTGACGAGTCCGCCGAGCTTGAACCTGTGACCGCCCGTGGTCGTGAGGCGGGAGATCTCGTCGCTGATCTCGAGCAGGCTCGACTTCGTCTCCTGCGGCAGCGATGGATTCCCGCCGAACTGGAGAGTGGAGATGGCACTGGTTCCGTCCTCGAGAACGGAAGCCACGACTACTCTCCCATCGGGAGTCGACAGATATCCGTTGGTATTCCGGTTGTCCACCGACTTGTAGCCACGGAGCTCGTTGATGAACATCCCGGCGTGGGACGTGAGCGTCAGCATGCCGCCGCCGCCCGAGCTCTTGAGATCGCCGCCCGAGTGCGGTAGCGCCAGCGCGTTGAGGCGGGAGCCAAGCTGGGTGTTGCCACGCCAGTCACCGCGCAGCATCAGCGAATGATCCTCGGCGAGATTATAGTCGACGCGCACGAGCGCAGATGTGTTGTCGTTGAGACGCTGGTCCGGCGCGAGCGGCGACGACAGCGGGAGCCCAAACCCCTGAACGAGATCGAGGAACCGGCCCACCGAGTCCGGACTGGTGCCGAGGCGCTCGAGCGTGAGCGGATCGGCGGCGAGAAGCGAGAGCAGCGGATCTGTGCGGCGCGTGAACGTGAGCGCGCCGAAGGTAAATAGCTTGTCCTTCACAATCGGTCCGCCCGCGCCGAAGCTGACCTGGTTCTGGTTGTATTTCTGACCGAACGCCGAACTCGAGTCGTCTTCGAATTCGAGGCTGGGATCGCGATGTGAATAGCTGACCGCGCCTTGCACGTTGTTGGTGCCTCCGCGCGTCGTAGATGCCACCTGCCCGCCGGTGAACTGCCCGCGCGCTACGTCGTAGGTGTTCGTCACCACGCGAGTGTTGCGAACCGCTTCCGATGGAACGCTTCCCGCGCCAAAGCTGAGCCCGTCGAGCGTGATGCTGTTCTGGTTGGCCGGCTGGCCCGCGACGTTGAACGATGCCTTGGTCGTATCGGTGCCCGGCACCGCAATGACTCCGGGCGCGAGTGCCGCGAGCGCGTTCAGGTCGCCGGCATCGATGGGAAGTCGATTGATGAGATTGGGATTGAGATTGCGCTCCGTGTCGCCGGGCTCGGGCCGCTGGTTTGGGTCGCCGCGGCGCGGAGTTGCGCGAACCTGTACGGTCGCGAGCCGCGTGGCGTTGCGCCCCATGCTGAAGTCCGTGATTAGCCGGTCTTCATCGCCCTGGCGCTGGATGTCGCGCGTGACCGGCGCCATTCCGATCGCGCGCACGGTGAGGCGATAGGTTCCGCCGCCATCGGGAAACACGATGGTGTAGCGGCCGTCGGCCCCAGTCGTCTTGGTGCGCGTGATTCCCGTTTCGGCCGAGGTGGCTTCGATGCGCGCGCCGGCGACGGCCTGGCTGTCGGGGCCCGAGATCTTGCCCATCAATATGTCCGTGGTCGATCCGACCTGGGCGAACATCCGCGCGGGAATCGCCAGCGCGAGCAGCGTGATCAACAGGTAGCGCGACTTCAATATCACTCAGTCAATCTCCAGCTTACGAATTCGGGACTGGTTTCGGGTGTCCTGATTCCTACGCATCGCGGCATGCGAACGCTGTGGGTATACACCGTTGCTTGTATCTCGGCTCCGGTCTGCGTTGCCCCTGCATCTCGGCTGGGTCGGGGCGCGCGTGGCCTATGCATCTCGGCTTGGGTCGAGGCGCGCGTTGCCTACGCATCTCGGCTTGGGTCGAGGCAGGGTATCCTCTCCGGCGCTACGCTCGCTTGGTCGAAGCCCCTAACTACTCTCCTTCGCTCCGCTCAGTCGCGGGTCTTCTCCTCGCGCTCGCTTTGGAAAGCGCCTACGAGGACACCCTGCCTCTCCTGGGCAGAGTTTTCTTAACAACACTCGCAGCCCTGTTGGTTCGCCCCAGATGATTTCGTTCGCGTAACAGTGGTTCCGGGCGACTCGAATCGCTTCTGCATTGGGCGCGCTACGCACATTACGATTCTCGATGCTTGCTGCGGTCCGTTCGGCTGCCCTCGTCGGTATTGACGCGTACGACGTCATCGTCGAGGTCGATGCGGCGCAGGGGCTTCCTCAGTGGACGATCGTCGGGTTAGCGGCCAATGCGGTCAAGGAAAGTCGCGAGAGGGTTGGTGCCGCACTCGTCAATTCCGGTTTCAAGGTGCCGTCGAAGAGGATCACGATCAACCTCGCGCCGGCGGACGTGCGTAAGGAAGGCACGGCCTTCGATCTGCCGATCGCGATTGGGATCCTTGTGGCGACCGGGCAGCTTGGCGCCGATTCTGTCGCGAAGCGGATGTTCGTGGGCGAGCTCGGGCTCGATGGAGCGCTGCGCACAATGCGCGGCGCCTTGTCGATTGCACGCCATGCGTTGCGTGCTGGTGTTGTGACGCTCGTGCTTCCCGCGGCCAATGTTGCCGAAGCGGCGCGCGTGAGTGCGCTGGAGCTCTCGGCGCCGGCGACTCTCAGTGAACTCGCGCGCGAGCTGCGCGGAGGAGTGCTGACGCGAGCGTTCCAGTCTTCCGAGTCATCACCACTGAGTGGCGACGCAACTGACTTCGCCGACGTAGTCGGTCAGCAGGCCGCGAAGCGCGCGCTCGAAGTGGCTGCCGCCGGCGGGCACAATGTGCTGCTGGTCGGGCCGCCGGGCGCCGGGAAAACGATGCTGGCGAGGCGGATGCCCACGATCCTGCCCGCATTGAGCGAAGAGGAAGCGCTGGAGGTGATCGCGATTCATTCCGTCGCCGGCGTACTCGAGCGGAGCCGGGTCAACGAAGGAACGCGCCCATTCCGCGCCCCTCATCACTCTATCTCGAGCGCCGGACTAATCGGCGGAGGCTCTCTTCCCCGCCCTGGGGAGGTGAGCCTTGCTCATCACGGAGTATTGTTTCTGGACGAGATGCTCGAGTTCCCTCGGCACGTGCTCGACGGATTGAGACAGCCGATGGAGGATGCGAAAGTCGTGATAGCCCGCGCCTCTCAGTCGGTGACATTCCCCGCGCGCTTCACACTGATCGGCGCATCGAACCCGTGTCCGTGCGGCAGAGCGGCTGATCCACTTGGAGCGTGCAGTTGCAGCGCGGTCGACGTCGAGCGCTACAACGCGCGCATCTCGGGCCCGCTGGCCGACAGAATCGACATGCACGTAACCGTGGGCGCCGTCGCCCTCCGTGATCTGAGCGGCGCGGCGAATGGTGATTCGTCGCCAAGGATTCGCTCGCGCGTCGAGCTAGCTCGCGCGACTCAGCGAAAGCGATTCGCGCGGAAACCGGGCGTAACGTGCAACGCTTATGCGATGGGACGATGGCTCGATGCAAACACGCCGATTCACGCCGAGGCGAGAACTCTGCTTCAAACTGCTGCTGAGCGTCTAAGCTTGTCCGCGCGCGGCTACCACCGCGTCCTGAAAGTTGCGCGCACAATCGCCGACCTCGAAGATGTCACCGAGGTCGCACCACCTCACATAGCGGAAGCACTCCGCTACCGCCCGCGCTCAGGTGCGGCACCGGTGATTGTGGGCACACCCGCGGGAGCGATCGACGAGTAGCACCTGCATGGCATCGCTGTGCTTTGCGTCGATGGGAGCCAAGGAGGAATCGAGCCCGTGCAGTTAACGATCTCTAAAAGGAGAGGCAGGGTGTCCTCGTAGCGGCTTCCCAAAGCGAGCGCGAGGAGGAGACCCGCGACTGAGCGGAGCGAAGGAGCGTAGTTAGGGGCTCCGACCAAGCGAGCGTAGCCGCGGAGAGGATACCCTGCCTCGACCCAAGCCGAGATGCATAGGCAACGCACGACTCGCTACGAGATGCCTACGACGCAAAAGGCAGAGATGCAGAAAGGCGGAGCGCCCTTGCGGACGCTCCGCCTCATTTCCTACACCTCCGAACCGGATCCCCTTTCGAGGACCCGGCCGGAGAAGGTGCTTACTCCTGCGGTGGTACGACGATCTTGTCGCTGCCGATCGTCACGATACGGAAGTCATCGCGACGGTTCTGCTGCCAGCAGGCTTCGTTGTGCTCGGTGCAAACCGGGCGCTCCTCGCCATAGCTCACGAGGTCGAAGCGATCTGCTGCAATGCCGTGGTCAACGAGGTACCGCTTGGCCGAAGCCGCACGGCGCTGGCCGAGGGCCAGGTTGTACTCGTCGGAGCCACGCTCGTCAGCGTTACCCTCGATGCGGATTCTCATTCCGGGGTTAGCCTGCAGCCACGGGAGCTTCCTATCGAGTGTTGCTGCTGCATCCGGTCTGATCGTCGACTTGTCGAAGTCGAAGTAGATCGGGCCAGTGATTGCCGTCGTGTCGACTGGCTGCACTACGGGTACGCAAGCTGGATCCGTCGCCAGGATGTTCGAGTTGTACTGGCAAGTTGCCGGCGGCGGCGGTGGCGGTGGCGGCGGGGGCGGCGCAACGCAGTTCGGGCTCGAAGCTGGAATGCTCTCGAGTCCTGCATACGTGCACATAACCTCCGGACGTGCACCACCGAGCAGGAAGCTCAGACCGCCACGAAAATGAATGTTCATGTTCGCATCGGGGCTGTGATTCGGCATGTAGTCGATCACACCGTCGAGACGAAGCGCGGTACGGTTTGCGACTGCGAGGCGTACGCCAGCAAGGCCGCTTCCGCCGAAATTGTAGCCGTAGGTATCGGGCGTGTTAGGAGCCTCGAACTTGTAGCTCGTACGGACGCCACCAGCACCGATGATGAACTGGCTCTGCCGACCCATGAGCCGGAACGGGAAGTTGTAGTTCAGGCGCGCCGCGAATGCATGCGCGTTGACATCCGTCACTGCACTAGGTGCTGTGGCGTCGTTGTCATGCGGCGAATAATACCCATCGCCTTCGATCTCCCACCGGGGATCGGAGAGGAAAACGCCGAGACGTCCACCGTAGCCAAGACCATCTTTCGGAATGGCACCGGCCTGACCGGCGTTGTCATCGAACAAGGTCCACTGAGCGAAGCCGCCAAGTTCAACGGTTCCGGGTCGCGGAGCGTCCATCTCGTCCCACCACAGATACGGCGCCCACATCACGGGAGCGCTCGTCGCGCCACCACCCATCAGGTTGCGCAGATCGGGCGAAAGCTGGAGGCCAGCCTGAGCGCCGAAGTCGAACTTCCCGTCAGCGGACGGGAAATAGTTAACTAGTCCGTCGACGCGAAGCGAAACGCCGCCAAAGCCGAGGTTGAAGCCAACCAGTCCGTTGCCTCCGAACTGATAGATTTCTCCACCCAGGTTGTCATCGCCGCGGAAATTCCCGAGCACTCCGCCTGCGCCAATGTGGATGGAAGGAAGATTCCCAAGGGGGAAGCTGTAAACGAGGCGCGCAGCAAGCGTGCTCGCCTTGACACTCTGGCCTGGAAGACCAATGCCCTTGTAGTCCCCCGACGCCAAGGTCGCAGCCTGGGCGGGAGTGTATACACCGTCAGCTTCGACGTTCCAGTTCGGCGCGATGAATGCCCCAACCCGTCCGCCATAGCCGATCGAATTCCCAAAGCCCGTGTCCATACCCCATTTGCTATCGAAGTGCGTCCACTGCCCGAAGCCTCCTACCAGCAACGTACCGGGCGACTGCGCTGCCGCCGTTCCGCTGAGGAGTAAGGCCGTCATCGCGCAGACGGTCCAACTTCTTCTCAACATGTTTGGTTCCTCTCAAAAGGTGGAGATACTTACAGCGGTTACCGCGGTTGCACGTTGCGTCGTGAGGCAGGATGCATGCCCAGTGAGCGCGCGAGCGCTCTTCAGCCCGAACCCCTCACAACCGGACAAACTAGCAAATCTTTTCGGAGGCGCTAGTGATGCACGCCCTTAAAAAACAACGCAACAAACATTCGTCACGCTCCGCCGATTTGCGGCTGCGGCAGCCGTTCTCGTCGTGAGCCGATCGGCTTGCAAGTGCCACGCCAGCCAATGCCATTCGCCAGAAAATGCCGGACTTTGAAAGAAAATGCCGGAAATCCGGCCAGAAAACGGGCTTTTTGGCCTCTGCGAACACGCCGAACCGAGTGATCTAAGTGCGCGTGGCACAACCACGTAACGCACGGGACACCGCGGCCGTACAATTGGCGGCCGTACAATTGGCCGCGGCAGGTCCCGATGGCGCTACGAAACCACTCTCCGCCACCATGGGGCACGCTCCCTGGCTCGAACTTTCTCGGTCGCCGCTTCCCACGCTTTCTTCATCTCCAGGCCGTCCGCGAAACGATCTTCGGGCTTCGCCGCAAACGCGATGCGAAACCAGTTCGCGATCACGGCAGGAAAAGGCACCAGGTCGGCCTTCTCGCCCAACTGTCGACCCAGAATGCTGCGCGCATCGTCCTCGCCGAATGGTGCCTCGCCAGTCATCGTGAAATACACGATCGAGGCGAGCGCGAAATAGTCTGCAGTCGGCCCCTGCGGCTCGCCGAGCAGCTGCTCCGGAGCAGCGAACGCGGGCGTGCCCGTCGTGCCGGCCACATCCTCGCCGGTTACGTTCGCGATACCGAAGTCCGTGATGCGCCACCGCTGATATCGATCGATGAGAATGTTCTCGGGCTTGAGATCGCGGTGCAGAATGCCGTTCGCGTGCGCGACGTTCAGCCCGTCGAGAACCTGCTCGACCTGCGACGCGATCTCGCTCGCGGCACGCGGCCCCGATCGCGCCACGAGACTCGCGACGCTCCCCTCCTCGGCGAGCTCCATCGTGTACCACGACAGATCTCCGCTCGAGTCCCAGTCGTAGATCGGCACAATCGCAGGATGCGCGAGCTGTGCGGCGAGCTTCGCTTCGCGCCAGAACGCCCTCACGGCCTTGTCGTCGCGCGCAATCACCGGATGGAGCGCCTTCAGCGCGACCTCGCGCTCCAGAGACAGATCGCGCGCGCGCCACACGGTTCCGAACGCGCCGCTTCCCAGCTTCGACAGAATCTCGTAGTCGTCGCCGACAGCCCACCGCACGCGTGCTTCCGCGCTCTCGTGCGTGGAGCTGTCCGGCTCACCTCGAACCATCACCACGGTCCGCGCCGGATCACCGCGATCAACCGCGCGCAGGAGAACGGCGAGCGACGGAAAGCGATCGGCCGGATCGGGCGA
>Ga0193727_1000844_pt1 | contig 12402 bp, 11 predicted proteins | sample H2c2metaG_FD_143051 | JGI IMG/M metagenome (GOLD analysis project Ga0193727, IMG submission 143051) | Soil microbial communities from a riparian zone of the East river system, Colorado, United States - H2c2 | ecosystem: Environmental > Terrestrial > Soil > Riparian zone | place: USA: East River...
ACACGGCGCGGGCGAGCGCGGGCAGGTCCGTGTCCAGGAACATGGGTCGCTTGCCGGTGAGTGCCTCGAACCCGACCAGGGCGAGGGAGTAGAGGTCCGCCCGTCCGTCCAGTTCGGCGCTGCCCGCCATCTGCTCCGGCGCCATGTAGGCTGGCGTGCCGATCGGGCTTCCCGGCGCGGTCAGGGACGACGTCCCGCCTTCGTCCACGCGGGCAATGCCGAAGTCAGCGAGCATTGCCCGGTTCGTCCCCTCCTCGATGAGGATGTTGGACGGCTTCACGTCGCGATGGACGATGCCCCGCTCGTGGGCGAAGTCGAGTGCGGCGCCCACCTCACGAAGCATGCGGCGCACCATGGGGAGATCCACCGCGCCGCCCTCCGCGAACACTTCTTCGAGCGTGCGCCCGCGGACGAACGGCATGATCAGGAAGGTGATCCCGGCGCGGGTGTCGGGGGGGAGCACCTTGATGGCGACCATGTGTCCCAGGGTGCGATGGCGCGCGCGGTACACCGCCCCCATGCCACCGGCACCGGCGAGGGCCAACACTTCGTAGCGTTCTCCGACTGCGTGTTGGACGTCGTCCGGAGGAGGTGTATTCATGTGCACCCGAATCTACGGACGCTTGCACCAAGGCGCATCGTCTCCGATAATCGAATGCTATGCCCCCTTCCAGCGGTGCCTACTGCCGGGTGCTCGGTCCGGCGCGTGTGACGATCAACGGCGCGGACGCGCCGCCCGAGATCCTGTGGCGTAAACATCTCGCGTTGCTGGTCTACCTGGCGCGCAGCCCGCGCCGCGGACGAACCCGCGAGCATCTCCTGGGTCTGCTCTGGAGCGATCGCGACGAGCGTCAGGCGCGCCACTCGCTCAGCGAAGCGCTGCGGGTAATGCGGCGCGCGCTGGGGGACGAGGCTGTGCAGGCCGATGTGGATCAAGTCCGGCTCGAGGCGGATGCGCTCGCGCTCGACACGGATCTGTTCAGCGAGCGATCCGAGCGGGGCGATTGGGCAGGCGCCGCGTCGCTCGTTGAGGGAATGTTTCTGGAAGGGCTTTCGATACCCGAGGCCAACGAGTTCGAGACCTGGCTGGCCGCGGAGCGTACAGAGTGGGGCGCGCGGGGCGTGGCGGCGCTGGTGCGGCATGCCGACGCCCTGCTGGCCGCCGGCGACGCGGGCGGGGCCGCGGCGGAAGGGCGGCGCGCGCTGGCGATCGATCGCACCGCGGAGGTCGCGGCACGAACCGCCATGCGAGCCCTGGCCCTGATGGGGGACCGCTCCGGGGCGCTGCGGATCGCCGACGATCTCGGCCGCGCGCTCGAAGGGGAGCTGGGCGCCGTGCCCACCCCCGAGACGACGCGGCTCGCCGAGCGGATCCGCGAGGCGCGCGTCGGCCGGCGCGTCGCGGCGGCTCCCCCAGCGGCGCGCGCCCGTCCTCCGCTCGTCGGGCGGGCTGCCGAGCTCAATGTCCTCGGCGCCGCGTGGGGACGGGCCCGCGCCGGTACCGGACAGATCGTGCTGATCGAGGGCGAGCCCGGCGAGGGGAAGTCACGACTGCTGGACGAGCTCGTGGCGCGCGCGCGGCTCGACGACGCCACCGTCGCGGCGGCCCGGGCGGTGCCGGCCGATCAGGGTGTAGCCTGGAGCGCTCTCGCGGGGATCCTGGCGGGCGGCCTGGCGGACGCCCCCGGCCTCACAGCTGCTCCGCCTGCGGCGCTCGCCGCGCTGGGGACGCTCGACGCCGGACTCGCCGCGCGCGCCGGAGCGGGGGCTGCGACCAGCGTCGCGCTTCCCGCCGCCGCATCGGCCGCGATGCGCGCGGCCGCCGAGGAGCGCCCGCTGCTGCTCGCGCTCGACGACGCCCAGTGGATCGATCCTCAGACCCTGGCGCTCCTGCCCGCGATGGCGCGCGACGCCGCGCGCTGGCCCATGTTGCTGGCGCTCGGTGTCGCTCGGGGCGCGCCCGATGACGCCCGGTTCGACGAGCTACGGTCCCGGCTCGAGCGCGACCTTCAGGGCGCTGTGGTGCGCGTCGGGCGCCTCGACGAGGCGGCGCTGCGCGCCCTTGTCGCATGGGCGCTGCCGCAATATCGGGAGGAGGAGACCGGGCGTCTGCAGCGGCGCATCGAGCGCGACACCGCGGGGATTCCGTTGCTGGCGGTCGCGATGTTGGAAGCGGTGGGGCAGGGGTTTCAGCTCAATCCGGAGGCGCCGGCATGGCCCGCCGCGCAGCGTACGCTGGTAGATTCGCTTCCCAACGACCTGCCAGCGGCGGTGATCGGCACGATTTGCCTCCGGTTCCGCACCCTTCCGGCGGGGGCACAGCAGGTGCTCGGCGCGGCCGCGGCCATCGACCAACGCGTTGAGCCCGCCACCCTCGCCGCCGCTACGGGGCTCGAGTTGCCCCGGGTTACGGAAGCGCTCGATCTGCTCGAATGGGAACGCTGGGTGGCGGCCGACGCCCGGGGGTACGCGTTGAGCACTCCCATTGTTCGCGCCATCTTGTTGCAGGAGATGATCACTCCCGGACAGGCCCGCCGTTATCGCGCCGCCGTCCTTCCTTGACTTGCTCTTGAGTTCGGCTTGAGACGCGGGGCGCACCGTGTCTTCCACCTTCGGATAGGAGACACGATGTCTGCTCATGCACCCGCCGACCCGCGGCGGGCCGTCCTGATCCTGATTGACGGCGCCCGGCCGGACGTCCTTCAGACCCTGCTTGACCGGGGCGACCTCCCGAACCTCGCCCGCTGGGTGATCGAGCCCGGGGGCATCACCACCGGGACGACGGTGTTCCCCTCGACCACAGGCGTTGCCTACATCCCGCTGCTGTTCGGGCGCTACCCCGGCGCGCTCGACATCCCGGGGATCCGCTGGCTCGATCGCGCCGGCGTGGCGGGGGGCGCGCGCGCCCGGTGGCGCGCTGCGCGGAGCTATTGCGGCCCGCAGGCGGGATGGATCAACCGCGACATCGCTCCCGCGCCTTCGCTGTTCGACCTGACCGGCAACAGTCTCGCCGTGTGCACGCCGATCACCCGCGGCCTGCGTCCTGGTGCGCACCTGATGCCATTGGCGCGCGCCGCTCTCGGCGCCGCGGCCCACTACTTCGGCACGTATGCCGCGCTCGACCGGGCGGTTGCAGCGGCATGGCTTGCCGCCGTGGCGCGGCCGTGGCGGTTTCTGTTCGTCGTGTTCCCCGGCCCCGACGGATACACGCATCTCCACGACCCATGGCATCCCACCGTGCTCGAGTCGTACGCCCGGATTGATCGCGCGTTGGGACGGTTCGTCACCGCCGCGCGATCCCGGGGCGACCTGCCGGCGTTTTTCGTGACGTCGGATCATGGAGCGAGCGCCGTACGCGAGCACTGCGACGTCGCCGTCGAGCTCGAGCAGTGGGGGGTTCCGACAATGAGGCATCCGATGCACCTGTGGCGGCGTGGGGCGCGGGCGGCGGTGATGGTCTCGGGGAACTCGTGCGCGCACGTGTATTTCACGTCGGATGATCGCGACCTGGCGGCGCGCCTGGTGCAACGGCTGGTCGAGCTGCCGGCGGTGCGGCTCGGCGCGTTCCGGGATCCACGCGGCGGCGTGATTGTCGCGCGCGGCGCGTGCCGCGGACGGTTGTCCGAGGAAGGGAGCGGCATCCGGTACGAGGCATGGCTCGGCGACCCGCTCGGCCTGGGTTGCGGTGAGTTTGTGTTCGACGACCGCGACATGCTCGAACGTTCGCGCGGCACGGATTTGCCCGACGCTCCGCGCCAGATCCTGCAACTCTTCCGGTCGGCCCGGGCGGGCGATGTTGTGCTCGCTGCGGCGCCGGGCGCCGATTTCCGGGGGCCGTGGGAAATTCCGGAACACCGCTCGGGACACGGCAGCCTGATCGCGGCACATATGCAGGTGCCGATCGTCGCGAGCATCCCGCTCCCGCAGGGAGCCCTCCGCACCGTGGATCTCATGCCCACGATTCTCGAGACGCTGGGAGTCGAGCCACCCTCCGAGCTCGACGGCGTGCCGTTCTCGCGGCTCGGGGCCGCCGAAGCAGCGGTCGTATGAGCCGCCTCGTCGCGGTTTTGTCCCGGCGCCGGGGAACGCGCGAATGGGATGTCGTGCTGCGCGCGACCGGCGTGCTGGCGGCGCTCGCGATCTACCCCGCCACCCGCTGGCCGGGTGTCGCCGGACTGCTTGGCTTCCTGTGCCTCACGCTGTTCGTGAGCGGCCCGATCTCCCTGGTCGTGCCCGCCGCCTTCGAGCCCATGTTGATGGTGGCGGGCCGGTTGTACCCGCCCCTGCTCGTGGCGCTCGTCGCCGTCGCGGGGAACCTCTACATGGACTACGTCAACTACCACCTGTATGACGCGGCGTTGCGGCATCCCCGCCTCGAGCGGGCGCGCAACTCGGCGATAGTGCAACGGTTGCTGGTCCTGTTCCAGCGGCGCCCGTTCTTTGCCGTGTGGCTCTGCTCCTGGAGCCCCATTCCCTACTGGATTGTGGCGGCGCTCGCGCCGTTGTCGCGCTACCCGATGGGGAAGTTCCTGTTCGCCACCTTCCTCGGGCGCGGTCCGCGCGTCTGGTTCTTCGCGGCGCTCGGCCTCGTGGTGCCGGTCGCCACCAGAAGTCTCGTCATGTACACTCTTGCGGCCATCCTGGTGGGCGCCGTCATCGCGACGTATCAGCGCCACCGTGCCGCCGCGCGATTGTCCTCCACCCGGAACGAACCGAGGCGGCTATGTGCCTCATTGCCGGGGGTTGGTGACGCTGGAATCCCCTGTTAGCATTCGTTCCGTGCGACGCTCGATACTCTGCTCGGGAATTCTTCTCCTCTCCCTGGAGGCCGGCCCCGGCCCCGTGTCCGTCGCGGGGGCACGCGCCTTCGTGGATCCCGCCAGGCATGAGATCGTGATCGAGCTTGCTCCGGTGGATCTTCCCGCGAACGCCACGCACGATGCGATGGCGCTGCCGCCCATCGCCATTCTCCCGATGCCCGCCAGCGGGTCGCTGTACGGCTTCCGGGTGGAGATGGTGGACACCGCCGGCCGTCAGTTGCCCGCGGAATTGATTCACCACTTCAATCTGATCGACCCGGACCACCGCGAGCTGTTCTTGCCGATCTCCCGCCGTATGATCGCTGCGGGGAAGGAGACGGGGAGCAAGCAGATTCCGTGGTTCCTGTTTGGCTTCCCCGTCGAGAAGGGGGAGCGCGTGCTGGCGAGCGCGATGCTCGCCAACCCGACTGACGTCTCGTACTACCAGGCCCGGTGCCGCCTGGTGCTGCTCTACACGCCTGCGTCCCGGCCGTGGCCCCTGTTCCGCGCCGAGCCGTTCCAGATGGACGTCGCTTTCCCGGTGGGCGACAAGTCCTTCGACTTGCCGCCCGGGCGGTTCTCGCGCTCATACGACGGGAGTCCGGTGGTGCCGGGCACGATCGTCGCGATCGGCGGCCACGTGCACGAGCTGGCGCAACGTCTCGAGTTTGTGGATGTGACGAGCGGCGATACCATCTACGGAGTGAGGCCTGCAACCGACTCGACGGGAGAAATCATCGGTGTTCCGGTCGAGCGGCTGTACCGCTGGACGCGGCTCGGGGCCCACATCGTTCCCGCGCACACGTACCGCGTGACCGTGTACTACGACAATCCCACCGATCGCGTCATTCCCGCCGGAGGCATGGGCGTCGTGGGCGGCCTGTTTGTGCCGGACCGTGGCGTGATGTGGCCCGCGACCAATCCCACCGACTCTCTGTACCAGAAGGATCTACACCACGCGATGCGGCAGGTCGGCGGCCATGACATGATGATGATGCCGGGGCATTCCATGCCGGGGATGCACGACCACGGTGCACCGCATCGCCCGCAGTAGGCCGATCCAGCGGGTCCCCACCTCCTTTCCGCTACGCGCCTGCTGATGAACGGACCCGCGGTCGTGCTGTTTGACTTCGGCGGGACACTCGATGCCGACGGCATTCACTGGGCCCCGCGCTTCCACACGATCTACCGGGCATGCGGCGGTGCCGTTGAGTACCCGGCCTTCGAGGTCGTCTTTCGCGCGGCCGACCGCGCGATGGAAAGCGAGCCAGGAATCCGCACGCTGGGATTCCGCGCTCTGATCGACGCCCAGGCGCGTGTGCTGCGGAATCTGCTTCCCGACGGCGATGTGATCGACGTGGAGCAGATCGCCGCGCGGTTCCATGCCGAAGCCGTGGCCATCGTCGTCCGCAATCGCCCGATCCTCGAGCGGCTCAGTGGCGGCAGCCGGCTCGGGATCGTCTCCAACTTTACGGGAAACCTCGAACCGTGCCTCGAGGAGCTCGAGCTGCGGCGCTACTTCACGGTGGTCGCGGATTCTACGGTGGTCGGCATCACCAAGCCCGATCCCCGCATTTTCACCGGCGTCTTGAGCAAACTCGACGCGTCCGCCGCGCAGGCCTGGATGGTGGGCGACAACTTCGAGGCCGACATCCGCCCGGCGGGGGCGTTGGGCATGCGCACCTGCTGGCTGACGCCACGCGAGCGGCCGGTCCCGAGCGGGGGCGCGCCAACCCGGCGGATCGCCCGCCTGCCGGAGTTGGAAGGAGCCTTGCGATTCACGGACTGATCCTCGCCGGCGGAGAGGGCGCGCGGCTCGCGAGCGACGGCATCACCTTGCCGAAGCCGCTCGTCCAGCTGGGCGGGGAGCCGCTCGTGGTCCGGCTCCTGGTCTTGTTCGCGGGCTTGGGGTGCGAGACGCTCACCTGTATGGTGCGCGCGGATTTCACTGGCGTGTTCGACCTGCTCGAGGGGCGCGAATTTGGCCGGCCGTTGGGGGTCCGGCCCTGCCTGACACCGTCCTCCATGCACACCCTGGCGGAGGGGTTGCAGGCGGTCCCGCCCGGTCCGGTGTTTTGCTCGATGGTGGATACCGTCATGCCCGATGCCCAATGGCGCGAGGTCTACTCCGCGACCGCCCGGGGGCTGGCCGGAGGTGCCGACGTGATGCTGGCCGTGACGCCGTTCGTGGATGACGAGTCTCCACTCTACGTAAGCACCGATGGTGCCGGCTTGGCGCTGGTCCTCAGCGACGAGCCTCTGGCCCCAGTTCGTGTGACGGGGGGTGTCTACGGCTTCAGCGTGGCGGCGCGTCAGGCCGCGGCAGAGGCTGTGGGCCAGGGGGTGCAACGTATGCGAGGCTTCCTCAAGTGGCTGGTGGCGCGAGGAAACCGGGTGGGGACGATCACCGTCCCTCGCATCATCGACATCGACCATGAGTCCGATTTGCGCCTTGCGAACGCCTGGTTAGGTTCGCCTGAGGCGCCAGGCTAAACGCCGGAAGCGAGTCCGCGTGCCCGATCTCGTCGCCGTGTACCGGAGACCGTCCTATTCTCCGCTGCAGCACCGCAGCAACGACACCGCCATTCTGGCCGACACCGCGGCGGAGCTGGCGCGGCGCGGCTGGCGGGTAACAAACACGAGCGAAGAAGAGGTTGAGAAGGGGCGGTTGCCTCCCGGGGCGCTATATCTCAACATGTGCCAGGGGTCGCTCGCTTCGGAGCAGTTGATGCCGCTGGAGGCGGACGGGGCGCTCGTGGTCAATCGTCCGTCGAGCGTGCTGAACTGCCATCGCCATCGGCTGGTGAAGCACATGGCGGACAGCAGAATCCCGTTTCCGCGCACGGTCATTCAGGCCACCTCGGCGCCGTCCCCGAGCCGCGAGCAGCTGGCGGATCTCGCATGTGACGGCCGGGATGTATGGATCAAGCGGGGGGACGTACATGCCGAGCGGCGCGAGGACGTCGTCGCCACGGCGGTCGACGGTGTGGGGGCAGCGGTCGCCGGGTTCGCGGAGCGCGGGATCGCATGGGTGGCGCTGCAGCAGCATGTTCCCGGACCGGTGGTGAAGTTCTACGCAGTCTCGGATGGCCGCTTCTTCCGGTGGTACGGGGCGGATGCCGGGTTCGGGCAGGAGCGGCCCGACGTGGACGAGGGGCGTCTCAAGGCGCTGGCGTTCGATGCGGCGGCGCTTTTGGGCCTCGAAGTGTTCGGGGGCGATGTCGCGTTTCCCACGCCGACTCGCCCGGTGCTGATCGACATTAACGACTGGCCGAGCTTCGCGCCGTTCCGCACCGAGGCGGCTGGGGCGATCGCGGACTACATCCAGGACCGCATGGAGAACAGGACACCGCGTGATTGAAGCGCCGCGTCTCATCCAGGTCCCCGGGCCGAAGTCCAAGACGGTCTTCGACGCCGAAGCGCGCTACCTCGCGCCCGGGACGCAGAGCGTGGCCCTCTTCAGCCAGCTGTGTATCGACCGCGGCGAGGGCGCGATCCTGTACGATGTGGACGGCAACCACTACATCGACTTGCTCGCCGGCGTCGGTGTGGCGAGTCTCGGCTACGCGCATCCGAAGTATGTCGCGGCGCTGCAGCGCCAGGTGGCGCGGATTCACGTGGGCAGCTTCGCGACCGAGCACCGGGCCGCGCTGGTCAAACTGCTCGCCGAGCTGGCGCCGGGCGACTTGAACCGGACGCAGCTGTATTCGAGCGGCGCCGAGGCGGTTGAGGCGGCGGTGCGGTTGGCGAAGTCCCGCACGGGCCACCAGGAGATCATCGGCTTCTGGGGGGGCTTCCATGGGAAGACCGGCGGCGTCCTGCCGCTGCTCGGTAGCAGTTTCAAGCACGGCCTTGGCCCTCTCATGCCGGGGACCTACCTCTCGCCGTATGCCTCCTGCGCGCGCTGCGCCTTCGACAAGACGTTCCCGTCGTGCGAGTGGCACTGCGTTGACTTCCTCCGCAAGAAGATCGAGATCGAGACGACCCGTAACGTGGCGGCGATCATCGTCGAGCCGATTCAGGGGACGGCGGGCAACATTGTTCCGCCACCAGGCTATTTGAAGGTGCTGCGCCGGCTGGCCGACGAGCTCGGCGCCCTGTTGATCTGCGACGAGATGATCACGGGCTTTGGACGCACCGGGAAGATGTTCGCGATCGAACACGAGGCAATCGTTCCGGATGTGCTCACGGTAGGGAAGGGGTTCGGCGGCGGCTTCCCGATGAGCGGCATCATTGCCAGGGAAGAGATCGCGTTCGCCAAGCCGTTCGCGAATCCGAGCGGCAGCTCCTCTTCGTACGGGGGCAACCCTCTGGCCGCCGCTGCCGCCCGCATCACCGTCGAGACGATCATTGAGGAAGACCTGGTCGCCCACGCGCGGCGCCTCGGCGCAACGATGCTCGCCGAGATGAAGCGCTGGGAGGGCGACGTGCCGATCGTGAGTGACGTGCGCGGGCGCGGGCTGTTGCTCGGCATGGATCTCGTCATGCCGGGTACGCGCACGCTGCTCGATAAGAAAACCACGCGGTGGATCTTCGACACCTTGCTGGCGCGTGGCGTACTGGCGATGATCTACAACCCGGAGGTCCGCATCAATCCTCCCCTCGTCATTCAGGAAGACGAAGCGATGACCGCTCTGGCGACCATGAAAGAAGTCCTGAGTGAAGCCGCCGAACGATTTACAGCTTAAAGGCGTAGCGGTCGAGGAGTGGGTCGACCTCCGGTTCTTCCGGCCCATCGGAATCCGGATCGCCCGCGCGCTCGCGCCGACGGACATCTCGGCCGACCAGGTCACCCTCTGGTCCATCCTGATCGGCGTCGTCGCCGGTCACCTGTTCCTGTATCGCGACCCGTGGGTCAATGCGATCGGCTTCCTTCTCTTCGTCGTGTCGGACGTGTTCGACAGCGCCGACGGGCAGCTCGCGCGCTTACGCGGGACGTCGACCCGTCTGGGGCGGACGCTCGACGGGCTGGGCGATCACCTGCGGTTCGTCAACCTGTATGTGCATCTCGCCATCCGGCTCTCGATGGCGGGGTGGCACTGGCCCGCGCTGGTGCTGGCGGCAGCGGCCGCGCTGTCGCATTCGTTCCAGAGTTCGGCAGTGGACTTCATCCGCAACGCGTACCTCGCGATCGGCGAGGGCAAGGGCGAGATCGACCTTCCTGAGGATCTGCCGGCGCCCGGGGCAGGGACACTGCTCGAGCGATTCGGCGCGTGGGTATACGACGGGTACGTTCGCCGGCAGCTCTGGCTGTTTCCCCGGACCCTCGAATTGCTGCGCATGCTGCGGCGCGTCAAGGTCGTGGAATCGTTTCGCGCGGCATATCGTGAGCGCCAGCAGCCGCTACTGCCCCTGTGCAGCTGGCTCGGCCAGAACGTCCGATTCGGGTTGCTCGGCCTTGCGGCCATCGCCGGTTATCCGTCGGCCTATCTCTGGACGGAGGTGCTGGCGATGAACCTCGTGCTGCTGGTCGTGCTCCTCCCCAGTCACGAAAACAACTCCGCGGCGCTCTCGAGCTCCCTGAACCGTGAAGCCAGCGCCTACTGAGACTCCGGGCGCAACGCCGCAGGTCTATCGGGGCGCTGTGATCGGGTCGGGGGGCATTGCCCGTAGCGCGCACCTTCCGGCCTTCCGTCAGGGGGGCGGCGTCCGGGACCGGATCGAGATCGTCGCGTTGGTGGACGCCGCTGACGACGTCCGGCCCATCGAGGGTCTTCCCGTCCCGCTGTTCCGGCGCCGGGAAGACGTGGACCGTGTCGGGCCGATCGACTTCATCGACGTGTGCACCCCCACCGCGTCGCACCTCGATGTCGTGCTGTGGGCCCTGGAGCGCGGGTTCGACGTGCTGTGCGAGAAACCCGTTGCGCTCACTCACGCCGAAGCGACGCGGATCGCGGACGCCGCGCGGGCCCACGGGTGCGTCGTCATGCCCTGCCATCAGTACCGCTATAACCCGGCCTGGATGCAGGTGCGTGACTGGTTGCGCGACGGAATGATCGGCCGCTGGCACCTGGCGGAGTTCGCCGTGTACCGTCAGGTCGCCGACCCGGGTTCCCGGCCGGAGCCTCGCCCATGGCGGGGTGCGAGCAGCGCGAGCCGTGGCGGCGTGCTGTTGGACCACGGCACCCACCTCATCTACCAGGTGCTCGACGTCGCCGGTATCCCGTCCGCAGTCCGGTCCTGGACCGGCCGACTGGTCCACCAAGAGTACGACGTGGAGGACACCGCCGCTCTCGTGCTGGAATATCCCGATCGCGCCGCGGTGATGTTCCTGACCTGGGCCGCGCGCCATCGGGAGAACCGCATTCGCTTCGTGGGTGAGACCGGGATGATCGAGTGGGTGGGCGGCGAGCTCCGCCTCGAGCGGGACGGGCGCGTCGATCGGTACGATTTCACCCGCGAGCTCGACAAGGCGTCGTACTGGCGCTGGTTCGCGTGTCTGTTTCAGGACTTCATCGCGGCGATGGATCGGCGGGATGGGGAGCCGTTCCTGCAAGACATCGCCAATGTTGCCGGCGTGCTCGAGCTCGCCTACGAGGCATCGGGCTCCGCCGGCCAGGTGCCGACACCAGCGCCGGTATGAGCCGCCGGGTACGCCTGCTGCTGTTCGCGGGCGGTCTGGCGCTGTTCGCGTACCTCCTTTCCCGCATTGGTCTCGCCGCCCTGGTCGCTGAAGCGGCGAAAACGGGGTGGGTGTTCATCCCCATCCTCCTTCTATATGGCGTCGTGTACGTGTGCAATACGGCGGCGTGGATGCTCATTATGGCCGATGAGCCCCGCCGGCCATCCTTCCGGCGGTTGTACATGGTGACCATGTCGGGCTTCGCCCTCAATTTCGTTACCCCGATGGTCAATGTCGGTGGTGAACCGTTCAAGATCGCTGCTGTGGCCCCGTGGCTCACCACCCGGCGCGCCGCGGGCTCGGTGGTGATTCACAACGGCCTGCGGGTGATGAGTTTCCTGCTGAGCTGGCTCACCGCCGTGTTGCTGGGGTTCGTGATGTTGCCTTCCGATCCCCTTACTGTCGGCCTTCTGGTTCTCGCCACGCTGGTGTGCGTTACGCTCGCGGCCGTGCTGCTGGCGGCGCACCGCCGCGGCGCGCTGGCGCGCATGCTCAACGTCCTGCACCGGATACCGCTGTGCGGCCGGCTCGCCCGCGCGCTCGAGCCCCGGCGCGAGGTGCTCGAGCAGATGGATCAGCAGATCGCGCAGTTCTACCACCAACACCCGGGACGATTCGCGCGGGCGCTCGCCCTGGAGTATCTGAGCCGGGCGGTGTACATGGGCGAATACTTCCTGATCGCGCTGAGCATCGGTCTGATCCAAAACGTGTTCTTCGTCATCCCGTTCGAGATCGGGACGAAAGAGGGGACGCTCTACCTGCTGTTCCGTATGCTCGGGCTCACTCCCCAGCTCGGCGTCTACACGGCCATCGTGACCCGGCTGCGGGACCTCATCTGGATCGGCCTCGGATTGCTGCTGGTGTGGAGCGCGGGTCGCAGCCCTGCTCCCGATCCCTCACGCGAGGTCGCACGATGACCATCGTGACCCACTTCCTCGCGACCACGCTGGGCGCCCAGGTCCTGGGGTTGGAGGGGCGGGA
>Ga0193727_1000845_pt1 | contig 12390 bp, 11 predicted proteins | sample H2c2metaG_FD_143051 | JGI IMG/M metagenome (GOLD analysis project Ga0193727, IMG submission 143051) | Soil microbial communities from a riparian zone of the East river system, Colorado, United States - H2c2 | ecosystem: Environmental > Terrestrial > Soil > Riparian zone | place: USA: East River...
CCGGCGTCGTCCACTGCTCGGACTTTACGTAGTTCAAGCCCACCACCAGGAACAGCCCGATGATGGCCACCTTGATAACGACCATCAGGGTGTTGACCCACGCCGATTCCTTCGTGCCGATCACCAGGACCACGGTGATGATCGCGACGATGGCGAGGGCGGGCAGGTTGAAGATGATGGGGATGGGGCCAAGATGGGGAGCAGCGGCGACGAGATCGGGGTTCTGGAGCGCGGTGCGCAGGTCAGTGACGAGCCAGCGCGGCAACTCGAGACCCAAACCGTGCAGCAACGAATCGAAGTATCCCGCCCACCCGATCGCGACCGCCACGTTCCCGACGGCGTATTCGAGAATCAGGTCCCAGCCGATGATCCACGCGAATAGCTCTCCCAACGTGGCGTACGCGTAGGTGTAGGCGCTTCCCGAGATCGGGATCATGGCGGCGAACTCGGAATACGTGATCGCCGCGAAGGCGCTCGTCACACCCGCCAGCAGGATCGAAATGACGATCGCGGATCCCGCGCCCACGTGGCCCGAGTCGCCGCTGATGGCGGTGCCGATGGCCGCGAAGATGCCCGCACCGATGATGGCGCCGATGCCAAGGGCGGTGAGCTGGACCGGGCCCAGCGAGCGCCGCAACCCGCCGCCGGCCTGACCGTCGGCAATGCACTGGTCGACGGTCTTCCGGGCAAATAGCTGTCCCCTGAACACGGAGCGGTGACCTGCCTTCGGTTGGTGCGACGGTTGTCGTTACGGGATGACGGTCACGCTGGCGACGTAGTCGACGCGCCGGCCGTCACGCGTCGCTGCCGGAGTGAAGACGTACCCCATCATCCGCTCGTTGAACTGCCGGCGGTAGGCCGCGTCCTTGATCGCCGGAGTGACCTCCACCCGGGTGACGCGTCCGTCGGCCGTGACCCAGAACCGCACCTGATGCGGCCGCCCGCGGACTGCGGCGGGCGCGCCGGAAGGCGGAAAAATCGCCCACCGCGGCGTGGCGGGGAGAATGTAACCGGCTTCGCCGCCCGAGCCAGGGCCCGCGTCGCTTCCCGACCCCGGTCCCGTCCCCGTTCCCTGTCCACCGCCCGAGCCGGGTCCCTGCCCCGGACCGCCGGTCGTCCCGGTGCCACTCCCTTGGGCCGCCGGCGCGGGTGGTGGCGTCGCGATTGTTTCGATGGCGGGCACGTCGAGCTTCACCGGATCGGGGAGCGCGACGGTCGGGACCGTGACGGCGGGAGGGGCCGGCATGTCGAGCGCCTGCGGCGCCGTTCCCGCCGGCAACGTGAACCACGTGACCACCGGCCGGCCGCCACCACCGCCCCCCCCGCGCGGACCCGACCCGCCGCCGCCGCCGGCGAGCAGCTCGGCGCCACGCCACAGCATCAACACCGCGATGGCGACGTGCGCCACGAGCGACAGCGCGGCCGCTGGGCCCGGTCGCCGGCGCGGCAGAGGCAGCCTGTAAGCGGTGAAGATGGGGGGCGTCTCGGACACGGCTAATACATACACCCAAGAACAACGGCGGGGGCACGATTGCCGTGCCCCCGGTATCTACCGCCCGCCGGCTTTCGGCTGTTCCGGGGGGGTGAAGCCGATGACCTGCACGCCGGCGCCGCGCGCGACGTCCATCGCGTGCACGATGTCGCCGTATCTGCGGTTCGGGGCAGACTTGATGAAGAGCAGCTTCGCGGGCCGCTGGTCGTAGTACTCGTGGAACTTGGCGTCGAGCTGGTCGAGGAGGACCGTCTGGGTGTTGATGGCGTACGAGCCGTCGGCCCGCAACTCCAGCACGATCTGGTCGCTGCTCGTCTGCTTCTGCTGCCGCTGCGGCTGTTGCTCCGGCGGAACCTGGACGACGAATTCCCGCCGCGACAGCGGCAGCGTGATCATGAAGATGATCAGCAGCACGAGCAGCACATCGATCATCGGGGTGACGTTGATGTCGGCGCTGAGGCCGCTGCCGGAGCCGCCGCTTCCCATTGCCATGGCTTAGTGCTCCACCGGGTGCGCCGCGCGGTCCTGCTCGGCGATGGCCCCAATCACGCGCACCCCAGCCTTCCGCGCGATCTCGATCGCTTCCTGCACGCGGGAGTACTGGATTTCCTGATCCGCCTTGAGATACAGGACCTTGTCGGTCGTGCGCGTCGCGTAGAGGGTCACCAGCTGGCCGGGAAGGTCGGCGTCGCTGATGAAACGCGGGCCGGTGTACTTGCCCGTCCGCGGGTCCGTGATGTCGAGGAAGAACTTGCCGTCCTTGTCGATCCCGAGCCGGATTTCGCCCTCGTCCTCTTCCTTCGACTCGGGATTCATGGCGCGCGGCACCGTGGCCTGGAAGCCGGCCGTAATGGCGGGCGTCACGATCATGAAGATGATCAGCAACACCAACATCACGTCGATCATCGGCGTGACGTTGATGTTCGCCGCGACTACCGCCTCTTTTTTGGCGCCCGCCATTGCCATGGGTCAGCCTAACCTTTGATCGGACCGCTGCTCTGCGACGTCTTCTGGGTCTGGAACTCCTTCGTGAAGATCGAGCGGCCGAACTCGCTGCCGACGCTCTTGATGAGGTAGTCGATCAGCTCCTTCGACGTATAGGTCATCTCGACGGTCAGGAAGTCGATCTTGGTGCTAAAGTAGTTGTACAGCCACACCGCCGGGATCGCGACGATGAGACCGAATGCCGTCGTGATGAGGGCCTCGGCGACACCGCCCGTGATCGCCTGCAGCGAACCACCGCCGCCGGACGCCGCCATCCCCTGGAACGCGGTGACGATACCCATCGTGGTGCCGAGCAGTCCCACGAACGGCGCCGTGGCGCCCGTCGTCGCGAGGATCCCGAGACCGCGCTTCAACTCGGCGGTGATGATCAGCATTTGCCGCTCGACGGCCCGCTCAGCGGAGTTGATGTCCGCCGCGGTGATCGTCGCCCGATCGCGCAGCAACGGCTTCACCTCGGCGAGCGCCTCACCCAGCACACGGGCGACATGGCTCTTCTTGCTTTTCTCCGCGACCGCGATCGCGCCGTCGAGTTGCTCCTCCTGCAGGAAGCGGGAGAACTCAGGCGCGAATTTCCGCGTCTCGGCTTGTGACTTCCGCAGGTATATCCACTTGGAGATCGTGACCGCCCAGGACCAGGCGGACATGAAGAACATGATGATCACGATGCCCTTGGCGAACGGCCCCATGGAAGACCATAGTTGCATGTAACTCATCTGACTGTTGCTCCTCTCAAAGCGTCGCGTTTAGGGCGAAACCGACTACCGCTTGATCCTGAAATCGATCGGCAAATTGATCAGCACGCGCACCGCGCGCCCGTGCACTCGCGCCGGACGGAACAGGGCGCGCAAGACATAGTTCTTGGCGGATTGGTCGAAGCCCGGGTTGGGGCTCTGGATCACCTTCACCGAGCCCGGCTCCGCGCGCCCCGACGTATCGATGATCGCCGTCACCATCACGCGGCCCTGAATCGCGGCCTGGCGCAGCAGATCGGGATACTGCAGCTGCGGACCCGACAGCACCTCGGGCCGCTCTTCCACCACCGACTCCATGAACACCTGGTTGTCCGAGGGCACGATACCGGCCCCGGTGCCGCCCTCGACACCCGTCCCGGTGTAATCCTTGGGATCGAAGTGCTCCTGCAAATTGATGGGCGGAATGTTCGTCGGGATGTCGGTCGGTGCGACGACCGTCTGGAATCCCTTGAGCTGCGGAATGTCGAGCACCGGCGGCTGTTCCTCCGGCGGCTTTTTCTCTTCCTGATTCAGGAAGACCATCGTGGTGTCGACCGACATGTCGGCCGCGGCCTGGCCCGCTGTGAGCGTCGCGATCACCGCGAGCAGGACGAGCACGCTGTGTCCCACCAGAGACACGAACCCGAGCCCGAACGCCTTTTTCTTGTCGGCCTTGCGCTTGGATTCGATCAGGTTGTCGAACACGCCGGAGCCTCCCGAACTCGTTGGCTATGTTATAGTACGCTGCACGGCTAACCCGCTAGTGGGACGAAGATTACAAAACGATGACAGCGCCGTGATGTTCCGCTGAACCCGTTACCGTGCCGTGACGCGATACGAGTACTTCACCCAGGCCGTCCCTTCCGCCTCGAAGTCGAACCGTAACCGGACACGCGCCCGCACCGGACCGGCGGCCCCTCTCCCCGGATGGAAGCGCGCTTGCAGCAGCGCGCGCCGGATTTCTCCCTCGGCGCCCCGCGCCGTCCCGCCTGACACGACGACGCTCTCCGGTTCGAGCACCCCGTCCGGACTCACCACCGCTTCGAACTGCAGGAACGACCGGCTGCGGCGATCGGAGACCCCCACCGACGCATCCGCGACCTCGATGCGCGGGAAGAACTCGAACTGGGGCGGCATGACGTCGGACGGACACTTGTTGAGACAATCGAAGACCTGCGCCTCTTGACCCGCCGGTGCGGCAAGCGCTGTAGCAGACGCGGTCAGCGCGGCGCGTTGCTTTGCAAGAATGTCGGCGATCGCCGGCTCGAATGACGCGAGCGACTGGACCTGGAACGATGGATCGAGTTCCAGCGCGTGACGGAACGCGTCGGCCGTGGCGGAATCACCCATGCGATAGTAGTCCACGACGCCCAACATCACCCACGCCTGCACGCGATCGTTGGCCGGCCACCCTGGTGCCTCGGCGACGCGGCGATAGAGCACGGCAGCGCTGTCCATGCGCCGTGCCGTGAGGTGCGCGCGCGCCGCCCCGAGCAGGACGGTCGAGCTGTCCTGCGCCCGAGCCGAGGCCGTCGCCAAGACCGCCAATGCGCCCAGCATGATTGTGCGTTTCATCATCCCTTTAACCTGCCGTCTCGCAACACGAAGTCAATCGGCACCCGGACGCGGACGCGGACGGCTTTCCCCCGCACCCGCGCCGGCCGGAACAACGATTTCAGCAGCGATTGTTGCGCCGGAGCAACGAATGCCGGATGCGCGCTTTCGACAACGACGACGGAGCCACGCTCCACGCGGCCTAGGGTGTCGATCACGGCTTCCAGGACCACTCGGCCCTGCAGACCGGCCTGCCGCAGGAGGTCCGGATAGACCGGCGCCGGGCCCGCCAGCCTCATCGGCAACTCGTCGACCAGCGATGGCTCGAATGCGCTGCCATCGCCGCCCGGCGTCCCGACCGCAAAGAGCGGGCCGGAGCCGGTAGGGACGTCGATTGTGAAACGTAGTGTCCGCGCATCGATGTCCTCGGTAAGGACGAGCGGCTGCACATCGATCGGCGGGAGGTGGAGACCCTCGGCGTCGATAGCCGGCATGGGGAGCCCGTGGGGCTCCGAGCTGCCGGCCGGCGCTACGTAGGGTGGCACCGGAATGACGGTCATCGTCCGCGGCACGTTCGGCCGGGTCGTCGACCATACAGCCGCGAGGACGACGATGACGTGAGTCGTGAGCGAGACAGCAGAGCTGGCGACGCGCATGACACCCTCCAGAGAAGTGTTCTCTGATAGGATGGCGCACGCGGCTGAGCAGGGCGTGGAAGACGGATGACAGTTTGGTGAAGGCCGGGTGAGGCTTACGCGTCGCCGCGGGGGAACGTGACCGTGAACGTCGTCCCGCGGCCCGGCCGGCTCTGCACTTCGATAGCGCCGCCGTGGGCTTCGACGATCCACTTGCTGATCGCGAGTCCGAGACCGGCGCCGGGTCGCTCCCCCGTGCGCGTGCGCGCCGAGTCGGCGCGCCAGAAGCGGTCGAAGACGTGTGGCAGATCCCCGGGCGCGATCCCGATGCCGCTGTCGGCCACGGTGAGGCGCACCTCCCCGTCGCTCGCGCCCAGTTGCACGGAGACGTTGCCTCCGCGTGGCGTGTATTTCACCGCGTTCTCGATCAGGTTGAGGAGCAGCTGGCGCACGCGGCTCCGGTCCACGGCGAGGACCAGGGGTTGGGGCGGCGTCCGGATCTCGATGGCGACGCCGGCGTGGTCGGCGAGCAGGTCCCCCGTCTCCCCCGCCTCAGCGACGATGGCCCGGAGGTCGACCGGCTCGCGATGCAGCTCGGCGCGCCCTTCGTCGGCGCGCGCCAGCGTGAGGAGCGAGTCGAGCAGCTCTGTCATGCGATTGACTTCCTGCAGGGTTTCTTCGAGCGCCGCGAGCGTCTCCTGCGGCACGTCAGGCCGTGTGATCGCGCGCTCGACGCCGGCCCGGACGACCGTCAGGGGCGTCTTGAGCTCGTGGCTCGCATCCGCCGTGAAGCGCCGCAAGGCGGCGAAGCTGCGTTCGAGGCGCGTCATCATCTGATTGAGCGTTTCCGCGAGTCGCCCCAGCTCGTCGCGCACCATCGGGACGGCGAGTCGCCGGTGCAGACTCCGCCCGTCCGTGATCTCGCGGACCTCCGTGATGATTTGATCCACCGGCTCGAGCGCGCGCTGCGCGATCCAGCGCCCGACGAACACGGCGGGGAAGACGCCGATGACGATCATCACGACCAGCGTGGAGAGCAGCTGCTGCAACCCCAGCTCGGCGCCCTGGGTGGAGGCCCCCGCGAGCACCGCGCCGAATTGCGGACCGGCCCCCGTGAGGGGGCGAACGACGTACCGGACGGCGGGACCGTTGGGCGTGATCCACGTGGCGCCGGCCGCCCGGTCGCCGGCCGCGGATTTGACGAGGCTGGTGAGCTGTTCGAACGCGCCGAAGGTGGCGCGCGCGTCCGACGAGGCGAACAGCACGCGCCCGTCAGCATGTGTGATGATCAGGAAGTCCGGGATCGCCTCGAGGACCGCGGCGAGCTCCGGGATCAGCGTGTCGCGGACGAGGAGGACGCCGCGCGAGCCGTAGCTCTCCGCGAGAATCCCCGCCGACAGCGCCGCCTCCGACTGGATGCGGCGGTCGAGGTCCTCGAACGAAGCGTTGCGCCGAGTGACGTACAGCACCACGGCGAACGCGGCCAGCGTCCCGACCAGCGCGATGGAGTACCACGCGGTGAGCCGGCCGCGGATCGTCTCCATCCCTACGCCCGCACGACGTAACCCACGCCGCGCACCGTGTGGATCAGCTTGGGCTCGCGGCCGTGGTCGATCTTCTTGCGCAGCCGCGTGATCACCACGTCGACGATGTTGGTGCCGGGATCGAAATGGTAGTCCCAGGCATACTCGGTGATCAGCGTGCGCGACATGACGCGTCCCTGGTGACGCATCAGGTACTCGAGCACCGCGTACTCCTTGGGCGTGAGCTCGATCGGCCGGTCGCCGCGCGTGACCGCGCGGCTCCCGGTGTCGAGCGCGAGATCCGACACCTTGAGCACGGGCGGCGTGATCGCCTTGGGGCGCCGGCCGAGCGCCTCGACGCGCGCCAGCAATTCCTCGAACGCGAACGGCTTCGTCACGTAATCATCGGCGCCCATCCGCAGCGCCTGCACTTTGAAATCCACGGCGTCCTGAGCCGTCAGGACGAGCACGGGCAGCCCGTTCCCCCGATCGCGCAGCGTGCGCAGCACCTCGATCCCCGAGAGTTTGGGGAGCCGCAGGTCGAGGACGAGCAAGTCGAAGTGTCCGCCGGTGGCGAGGCGCAGACCCTGGTCGCCGTCGCCCACCAGCTCGGCGTGATAGCCGGCCTCGTCGAGCCCGCGGCGCACGTACTCGCCGACCGTCTTGTCATCTTCGACCACGAGAATCTTCATACGACGGGGAGATACACTTTGAAGTTGCTCCCGACGCCGACCTGAGACTCCACTTCGATGCGTCCGCGGTGCTCCTCCACGATGCCGTACGCGACCGACAAGCCGAGTCCCGTGCCGCGTCCCTGCGGCTTGGTCGTGAAGAACGGCTCGAAAATCTTGCTGAGGTCGTCCTGCAAGATCCCGGTCCCGGTGTCGATGAACTCGATCAGGATCTCGTCGCCGCGATTGGGGTTCGGTCCCGTGCGCACGGTGAGCAGGCCGCGCGCGTTCATGGCGTCGAGCGCATTGAGCATCAGCGCCATGAAGCACTGAATCAGCCGCTCGGCGTCCGCCATCGGCGCCCCCAACCCGGTCCCGAACTGGCGCTCGACGCTGAGGCGCTTGAAGCGCTCGTGGTGCTTCAGAAGGAACAAGGTCTGTTCGATGACCGCGTTGATGTCGACGGTGCGCTTGTGCCCCGACTTGGGACGTGAGAAGTCGAGCAGGCCGTCGACGATGCGCCGGCAGCGCTGCACCTCGGTGTCGATGATCTTGATGTACTCCTCCTGCGCGTGCCGCTCCCCGGGCGGCAGGTCCTCGAGGCGGAGGGCGAGCGCTTCGCTGCAGGCGAGAATCGTCGCGAGCGGGTTGTTGATCTCATGCATGACGCCGGCGGCGAGCTGACCCAGGGCGGCGAGCTTCTCGGTCTGCGTGAGGCGCTGCTGCGCCTGCCGCCACGCGGTCAGGTCCTCGCCGATCGTGATCACGTGCGAGATCTCGTCGCCGTCCAGGCGCATCGGGATCTTGGTGATGCGGTAGTGACGCGGCTCGCCCGTTGTCGCGGACTCCATTTCCACCTGCTGGATCTCGCCGGTCGCGAACACGCGGTCGAACTCTTTCTGCAGCAGATCGCGGGGCTGACGGTCGAGCACTTCGAACACGCCCCGTCCCAGGGCTTCTTCCCGCGACACGCCCTGCGTGCCCGTCTCTCGCTTGCGGTTCCACGCGCGGATCTGGTACTCGCGGTCGATCACATACAGCCCGAGGGGCAGTGAATCGATGATGCGGGCGGCGAAGTTGCGTTGCGATTCGAGCTCGCGCGTGCGCAGGGCGACTTCGGAGGCGAGGTCCTGCGACAACTCCGTGGCGGCGAGGACCGGCGCGAGCATCTGCGCCACGACGACCAGCACGTCGTGCGCCATGCGCTCATGACGTCCATCGGGGATGACGACCTCGAAGCAACCCAGGGGCGCGCCGTCGTGCACCAGCGGCAAGCGCACCAGCGTGCCGCCCGGGGCCGGCTCCTGGTGGGGGCCGGCAGCGACCCACTGGGCGACGGGCGCCGAAAAACCGGGGAGCAACGCTTCGTCCCCGGGTGTGGCGATGGGGACATAGCGCGAGCCGTCGGCGGACCGGAGCCAGAGGCGGCAGCGGCGGAGCGCCAGGCCCCGGCGCAAGACGGAGACGACACCGTTCATCCCCACCTCGAGCGGGGGGCCGTCGGCCAGGACGCGGGCGACCTCAGCGAGGACGCCGAGGCCGGGATGATCGGATTCGAGCTGCGGTGCGGCCATTGGCCGCTAACCTAGGGATGGCGCTCCCGGCGCGCCAGCGGCGCCTCGACGCGGAAGGCCAGCAAGCCGCGCACTTCGACCTCCGGACCACCGAAGAACCACGTCGGCCCGATCACCAGTCCGTACGTTGGACCGTCGCCTCCGCCGACGCGCAGTCCCGGTAACACGGCGACCGCGCCCCACGAGGAGCCCTGCGGCAGCGGAGAGTTGGCGGTGAGATACCCCGTCGCTTCGACGGTGACGTCGAAACCGATCAACGTGACATTCTGCTCATCGCCCAGCTCGGCGAGCCCGAGGCGGGCCGTGCGCGCCGCGAGTGTGGTCGCGAACACGAAGCCGCGGTTGCCGCCGAGAATCGCGCCCTCGTCGATGAAGGCACCGAACCGGGCGCCGATCGACACCGCGCCCACCAAGCCGTGCGTCGAGCGGCGCACGTAGCCGATCTCCCCGCTCTCGATCTGCCAACTGTTGCCGAGCGTGGCGGCGAAGCCGACGCCGATCGCGCTCTTCCCCCGCGCCGGTTCCGGCGCGGCAACCCGCGCGGAATCGATCTGCGCGGCGAGCGGCGTAGACAAAGCTGCCAGCACGACCAACATTGAGGCTGTGGATCGACGCACGTTCGTTCTCCTGACTGGAGCGGCCTCCGCCGGACTGTGGCGCTCACCTCGGATCCCGCCGCCCGGCGGGCCGGCGACAGGAGTGGGGGGACTGCGGTTCGATCTCGACGAGCAACGCCGGTGGTCGTTGTGGTACCACGCCGACAGCCAGCCCGTTCCCCTCGTGCGCGACGCCACCCTCGGCGTCTGGGTCGGCGAGTCGCTCGTCACGCTCGCGGACTTGCAAGATATCAGCGTTGCGAACCGGCGGCCCCCCGGCGGCGAGTCGCTGGCGGTCCGCGGGCGCGCCACCGCGGCGGGCGGCGTTTGGATCGAGGCGGAGTTCGCCGCCTGGGAAGCGGGTCCCGGCGCCCAGGGCAGCATCACCGTCAGCGTCTATCCCGACCGCGTGCTCACGACGATCCGCGGCGTGCGCTTTCTGGCGGCCACCGAAGGACAAGTGCTGCCGGGAAGCGGGCCCCTGGTTGCGCTCGTGAACGGCTATCAGTCGTGGGACGCGTGCCGGATCGAAACGGTCGCCGCCGCCACGGACTTCGTGAGCCACGCCGCGGTCGGGTTCACCCGCGAGCATCGCGGCCTGGCGTGGACCTTCGATCCCGGCGAGCCGGGGGAGGCTAAGGTCAAGGCGGCGGGTGGCGGTCTCGAGGCCGTGAGCGACTGGCTACCGGCCCGCCCCGTCCGCCCCGAGGGCGACGCGTCGACGATGCGCATCGCCTACCTCCCGGACCGCGATGGGCTCGCCGCACTCAGCGCGCTCGCGACGCCGGCCTCGACCGTGGACCGCGAACGGTTCGAGCAGCTCGCGGCACCCGCCGGCTGGTGCTCGTGGTACGAGCTGGGCAATGCGGTTACCGAGGCCGACGTCGTGGCCAACCTCGACTTCTGCGCCGCGCAGTTCGACCGGCGCTTCTTCCGCTACATCCAGGTCGACGACGGCTTCCAACGGTCCGCCGGCGACTGGGACACGAACGACAAGTTTCCACACGGTCACCGCTGGTTGACCGATCGTATTCACGCGCAGGGTTTCCTCGCCGGGCTCTGGATCGCGCCCTTCGCCGTGGCGGAGCGGTCGGGCATACCGGGATCGCACGCGCCGTGGCTCCTGCGGGGCGCCGACGGTGCGCCGCTCGTGGTCGACACGCGGGACGATTGGGGCGGCCGGATCTACGCCCTCGACGGAGCGCACCCCGAGGTGCGCCAGTGGCTCTACGACCTCGCGCGCCAAATCGTACGCGACTGGGGCTACGATTACCTCAAGATCGATTTCCTCCACTGGTCGACCGCCGGTGCGGCGCACTACGGCGGCCTCACGCACGCCGAGGCGTACCGCGGAGGCCTGGCCGCGCTGCGCGATGGCTTGGGCACCGAGGCGTTCCTGCTCGGCTGCGGGGCCCCGCTGCAGCACGCCGCGGGCCTCGTGGACGGCCTACGTATCGGCGAAGACGTGAGCCCGAGTTGGGGAGGGATCCAGGCGCCAGCGCGCGCCGCGGCGTTGCGCAGCTTCTATCAGCGTGCCGTGTGGCTCAACGATCCCGACTGCCTCGTCGCCCGGCCACCACTGACGCTGGACGAGGCGCGGGTGTGGGCATCGATCGTCGCGGCGTCGGGCGGGGTGACGGTGCTGTCGGACAACCTGCCCAAGCTTCCCGCCGAACGTCTTCCCGTGCTCCAAAAGACATTGCCGGTCGCGCTCCCCGCGCGGCCGGGCCGGCCCGTTGGCACCCAGGTCGACGAACGCGAGGTGGCACCCGCGATCGTCGCCGGCGACGAAGTCATTCGCCTGCGCGGCCCCTGGCGGTTCCGCACGGGCGATGATGCGCGGTACGCGGCGCGCGATTACGACGACGAGACGTGGGAAACGATCAAGGTTCCGCAAGTCTGGGAGCAGTCCGGCCACCCGGACTACGACGGTCACGCCTGGTACCGCACCCGGTTCATGCTGTCCCCCGGTCGCTCGGGGGGTCACGCGGACGACCGACCGGTCGTCCTCGAGCTCGGCAAGATCGACGACGCCGATGAAACATTTGTGAACGGGCAGAAGGTGGGCGAGACCGAAGGGTGGCGCGCGTACCGGCGCTATTCCGTCCCCAGCGCACTGTTGAACTGGGGCGGCGAGAACACGATCGCGATCCGGGCGCAAGACCATGGCGGACCCGGCGGGTTCTGGAGCGTCCGTCGCGATCGGCCCGCGTCGACTTGGATCGCCGAGGGCGCCGCGCGCTGGTGGACCGTGGTGCTCGTGAACTGGGAGGAGGAAGCGCAGACGATCTCCCAGGCCCTCGCCGCGCTCGGCATCCCCGGCGCAACGGCGACCGCGCGGTTTACTGCCTATGACGTCTGGGCCGACCGTCCCCTCGCCGACGTGCAGCAGGTGCTCCGGGCAACCATCCCGCCCCACTCGGCGCTCACGGTCTCGCTGCGGCCCGCGGGCACACACCCACAGGTGATCGGCACCACGCGCCACATCATTCAGGGCGCGATCGACATCACGGACGAGCACTGGGACGCCGCCACGCGCACGCTCACCGCGAAGTCGGTGAAACTGGATGGACGAGCCTACACGGTCACGATCGCGGTGCCGCGAGGGC
>Ga0193727_1000846_pt1 | contig 12373 bp, 8 predicted proteins | sample H2c2metaG_FD_143051 | JGI IMG/M metagenome (GOLD analysis project Ga0193727, IMG submission 143051) | Soil microbial communities from a riparian zone of the East river system, Colorado, United States - H2c2 | ecosystem: Environmental > Terrestrial > Soil > Riparian zone | place: USA: East River...
TTACGGTCAGGCCGGCATCGCGCAGCTTGGCGATATGTGGTTGCACCACAATTTGCTTTACGTAACCCCCATACGCGTTGACCTCGGCAACGCCGGGCACAGTTCGCAGTTGCGGTTTGATCACGTATTCCTGTGTCTCCCACAGCTCCATCAGCTGGGCTTCGCGTGATGCTGGCGCGTTCGGCGCCCCGGGCGCGTAATCGACCGTGTAATAGAAAACTTCGCCCAGCCCAGTTGTAATCGGAATCAGTTTCGGTGTGAGTCCGGCCGGTAATGAGTCGGCCGCGCTTTGCAACCGCTCGGTCACAAGTTGCCGCGCGCGATAGACATCGGTGTTATCCGTAAATTGGAGCGTGATCTGGGACAGCCCGAAGCGTGACAGCGAGCGCATTTCCGTAACGCCCGCGACGCCGCCAAGCGCCATTTCCAACGGCACGGTCACCAGTTTTTCCACTTCATCAGGCGCAAGCGCCGGCACCGTCGTGTTGACTTGGACTTGCACCCCAGTGATGTCGGGAATCGCGTCCATCGGCAATTTGTTTGCCGACCAAAGGCCGACCAGTAGCAGTGCGAGCGCACCCATCAACACGAGGACACGCTGGCGCACAGCGAATTCCAGAATCTTATCGATCATGGCCGCTCCCCCTCGCGGTAGAGCTTTAGGCTGGTAAGAATTTCCAGTTCTTGTGCCGCTTGCAGCGCGTCCTTTTTCATCTCCTGCAACGCGCCGACTATTTCGAGATATTGCTTTTGCGTTTCCACGTAAACCGGTAGTGCAACAGCGCCGAGTCGATAATGGCGATCCGCGAGTTCGGCGGCCTCACGAAATTTCGCGACCGTATCTGCCTGCCAATTCGCGATCTGCTCGCGCTTCATCTCGAATGTCGCCGCGCTCTGCGTGACCCGCCGCTCTACTTCTCGTTGCGTCGCGAGGAGCGATGCTTGCGCTTGTTCTTCGCGTGCCTTGCTGGTCTCGATGTTTCCGATGTTGCGGTCCCACAATGGCAACGGCAGTGAAATCCCAATGCCGGCTTGATGCTCTTTCTCTATCGCATTCTCTTGCGAGTAGTATGGCCCGACCGCGATGGCCGGAAACCGTTCGTTCCTTGCCAGTGCGACTTTGAATCCTTGTTGCGCTAATTCTCTCTGCCGAATGCGAATGTCGAACGCTTTGGCACGCGCAGCGTCAACGAGGGTTCGCAACGACACTTCGAGAAGGTTCAACTCGCCGGCGCTGACTTGGAGCGTGGCATCTGCTCGTCGGCCACACAGTTGATTCAGTTCTGCTGCCGCCGTTCTCGCCGCCAGCGCCGCTTCACGTTCCTGCCGCCGGAAGTTGAGCGTGTTCGCATCGATAATTCTCGTTTCCAACAACGGTGTCACACCCGCAGGCGGGCGCTGCGCCAGAACATCGCCCAACCCTTGAAACCGATCGGCCACTTCACGCGCTGCCATCGACCGTTCTTCCGCGATTGAAATGCTGTACGCCAGCGTGCGTACGCGCGCGGCAAGTGTTAGCCGAAACTGCTGGAGATGAATCTCGGCAAGATTGACATCGCCTTTCGCAATCGCTTTTCGCAAAGCGATTCGCCCGGGATATTCGAATGTCTGATTGACTGAAACCGACCATGTCGCTCCTTGGCCACTCGGACCGCCGGAGTTGTCGCGCGTGTTCTTGTATCCAGCCTCTGTATTCAGCTCTGGATTCCGAATCGTTCCCGCGGTTTTCAGCGTTCCCTTTGCCGCAGCAATTTCGGCAGCGTAAAATTTCAACTCGGAATTATAAGCGAGCGCCTGTCGCACGAGTGCAGCCGGCGTTGTGTGATTCGGCGCAGTGGACGAATTCTCCGCGTGCACCGGCGCAATGCCGGTGATCAACACACTAATGAAAAATCCGAAAAGGTTTTGCCTCATAACTGCTCCACAACCGCAATTCCATCGAAACACACCGCGGCGTAGAAAACGCCGCCCGACAATCCTCAGGACGAGGATTCAGTTACGAGACGGAAGAAGGAGCACGCGGATTTGCTGCCGCGCGAGCGCAAAACTGCCAACTGCTTCGGAGCTCCGGAGGCGACTCACAACCGTTGCCCTCCAGACAGACAACCAACGGCCGATGAACTTCAACTGTATCCCGAAAGAGAGACACAGAACCGCCAAGCCACGGCATGACCACGGAACCGTTGTCATCGAGCTTGTAAGGAGCGGAAGCCAGCACACAGCAAGGCGATGCCTGCTGCGAAGGACAGCCACGACAATGATCGCTGTTCGCGACCAGCCCGGCATTCTCAGCCAAACACAACGACGTCGCCGGCATCCAGAGCGCCAGCAGCGCCACTGCGACGATTGTTTTCAGCCGATGCATGGAAAGCAAAATACACCGTTCCGTTCGAAATCTTCAAGCAATTCCTCAAGGCAAGCAATACGCCGGTTCGCTCATCCGCACAATTTCCGAAATCCCAACGATGTTCCAGATCCACATCGTCGGCATTGGACACATCGTCATGACTAGCGTGAGAATGGTCTTAACACCCCGCGGTCCATGCAACACGCGTTCATGAAACGGCCTTCCATCCGCATCGCGTTTGTCATAATCGCTCTGGCATCCGCCGCCGCCGTGATTGGCGATCTCGTGCGCCACGCGGCCGGACGCGAGCTGCGCGAGGCGATTCTTGCGGAACTTCAGCCGGCCGCGTTGAAGAACTGTAGGTTGAAGCGCTTCGGGAGCGCCAATGACGGCGGATATCTAATGTGCGAGAATCTGATTGAGCCGCTCGATGCAGGCTACTCATACGGCGTTGGCAGGAACGACGACTGGGGGTGCGAGGTGTCGCGCCGGTATCGCGTTCCGGTGCATGAGTACGATTGTTTTGATCCCGCGCGTCCAACCTGCCATGGCGGCACGTTCGTGTTTCACGACGAATGCGTTGGTGATCGGACCGGCTACAGGGAGTCGCGTTTCTTCGACACGCTGGAAAACCAGATCAGGAAAAACGGCGACACCGGCCGGCGGCTGATCATCAAGATGGACATCGAGGGCGCGGAATGGGATTCACTGCTCGCAGCACCTGACGAGCTGCTGGCGTCGATTCCGCAGATCGCAATGGAGCTGCACGGATTCGATGATCCAAGGATTGTCGAAGTGCTCCGGAAGCTGAAGCGGAACTTCTTTCTTGTGAATCTCCACTTCAATAATTGGTCGTGCACGCCGAAGGCAGAGCCGCTCCCGGCTTGGGCGTACCAGGTGCTTTGGGTGAACAAGCGCATCGGCGTGCTCGATCCGGCGGTGCCCATCCCCGCACCGATGAGCCCGCTAAATGCGCCCGACTCGCCGACGTGGCCCGATTGTCAGTTGCGCACGCCGAGGTCGCAGCCCTGACAGTTCACGGCCAGGAGAGGGCAAACGAAAACCCTCGCCGGATTTCTCCGGCGAGGGCCTCGTGAAGCAATTGCTTGCTGTTATTTCCCGCAGCAAGCATTGCCGGGCCTGCAGCACGGGCCGCCGCCACAGCAACCACCACTTGGTGCGGTCGCAGTCGCCGTACCAATGAATGCTGCCAGAGTAACGATCAAAAGAAGATATTTCATAAGATCCTCCGTTTTTTGGTTCTTGTTAAGAAACTCGGCCACGCATTTCAATCGCGCCGAGCCGGGCTGTTAGGCGAACACGCCGCGCGGCGGCGGAACTGGCGGACGCTGAGTGCGCACAGTCGCGTGCTCATTGCTAATCCCGACCCCGCCGATTAGCTGCATTTCTGTTAGGAACGGTGTCGCCCTGGTAAAATAAAGTGAGCAACATCCTGATTGAGTCGCACAACATGTCGATCCAAGACCTGAGCTTGTTCCGGTTGTGTGGCTCAAAAAGCCGTGGCATCCCTGCAAATCCATGTTCCTGTAGCAACTTGTTTGAGGAACAACGAGCGAGACTTTTCCGGGTGGCATCACTGTGAAAAGGCCGATGCCGACCATAAGCAGAGCCAGTAACAATCGCGCTGGCAGCTTCATCGGCGATAGTCTATCACCGCCTGCGATTTTCCAAAGAGATTCTCGATCCGCGCGTGCTTTGCTGTTCATCACTTTTGCCGAACGATTTTCCCCATCGTATAGCCGGAATACGTAACGACCTCTTTGACCTTCGCATCGCTGAGGGTTTTTCCCGGTCTTGGCGTAATCGTGACAAGTTTCTTGTGGAGATCGACCTTGACGGTTGCCACCTCTGGCTGCTTTCGGAATGTCTTTTCGATACCGGTGGCGCAAAAAGCGCAGACCATTCCATTGACCGTGGTTGTGATTGTTTCCGCTAAAGCCGAGCCTGATAGCCCGGCCAGAATAACAAGTGTTAACAGACTGCGACGCATTGTGTTTTCCTTTCTTCAGAATTGCATGGTCCAGTTGACCATGGCGTGGTTGTTGCTGCTGTATCCGACTTCGAGCCAGATCGTTTTGTAAAAAAAGCGCAGGACGGGCGTGACAACGAAGTGATCGTGTTTGGCCGGATGATGATCCACTCGGATTAGCAACCAAGTGTTCAGTTGATCGTAATTTGCAAGATAAGGTGCAAATCCCGCATGAGCCCGTTGCCAAAAGGATTTCTCGATATCTCCGGCGTACGTGATTCGCGGCTCGTATGAAAAGAACCAACGGCGTGTTTCATAATCGGCCAGTAAGGCAGCCCACGCGGCTGGCTGGTTGTTGCTTCCCTGGCGCGCCATTCCCGCGCCGGTCATACTGAAAATGTTTCCCTGTCCGTCCGGCAGGTTCCATCGCCTTATCAGCGCGTTCAGCTGCGGCCCCGTCATCCAAAATTCGTCCTGGTTAATCTCGTATTTCGAATAAATCCCCAGTGCGAGATGCGGATTAAATGTGTAGTCGATGGAAAGCGAATAACCGGTTTCATCGTTTTCCTGCATCACCATCGTGCCGCCGACGTAGGAAAGCGGTTTGGCTTTAGCAACTGAAACGGTGCCAAAAAATGAAGTTGTAAATAATAAGACTAGAAAAGTTGTTGTTTTCATTGATCCAAGAGAACGGTTGAAGTTCAGGCGTGCCGATGAATGGGCACACCCCGAGCGTCAGCGTCTCTGGATCAGATGAGAAACGTGCAGAGCAGCGCCAGCCGCGGCGGTGAGTCCGCCGGTGGTGCTGTAGCCTGAAACCGGAACTGCTCAGCTCCGACTTCACAATTCGGCAAAGGCAGCGCGGCGGCAAAACACGTTGCGCCCAGTTGTTGACCGGAATCAGCTTTCGCGAGCGGCTGCGACTGCGGAGCTGTGTTCTTTGGCGATGTCGCGCAACAGGTTTTGTTAGCGCAGCAACTTGGTTGACAAGCTTTTTGACTTGGCGCGTTGGTGAGAATGCATGATCTCGCGGCAAGACCCACCGGAGCCGTAAAAAGCGCGGTAGCTATCGCCATCGAAATCATGATCCTGCTCAACATTGATTTGCGTATAGCACAGGTTAGACCGCACGTCGAGGAGAGCGTTCAGCGTTTTCCTGCTCTCACTCGTTTTAGGTCGTTCTTTGCAATCGGCGTTTTGGCCAATCGCAAAGCTTTCGAGGTTGCGACCAATATGTTAGTTGTAATTAATGGAGAGCAACGAAAAATGATTCATAAGGAAAAAGTCATGACAACTGAAAATTTGGAATCCATAGCGAGAAAGCTGGTCGCGCCGGGGAAGGGGATCCTGGCAGCGGACGAAAGTACGGGGACGATTGAGAAGCGATTGAAGAGTATCGGCGTTCTTTCGACAGAGGAAAACCGCCGCGCGTATCGCGAACTTTTGTTTACCACAGCCGGGGCAGGCGAATTTATCAGCGGCGTCATTTTCTTCGACGAGACGATTCGCCAAAAAACGCGCGACGGTCGCACCTTCGTCAAAGCGCTGGAGGAGCAAGCGATTATTCCTGGCATCAAAGTGGACAAAGGCGCGAAGCCGATGGCAAATTTTCGTGGCGAAAAAATCACTGAGGGTCTCGACGGATTGCGCGAGCGGGTCGCAGAATACAGGAAGTTGGGAGCACGCTTTGCTAAATGGCGCGCGGTGATCACGATTGGGGAAAACATCCCAACAGGCACATGCATCGCCGCAAATGCGGAAGCGTTAGCGCGCTATGCGGCACTTTGTCAGGAAGGCGACTTGGTGCCGATCGTCGAGCCGGAAGTGCTCATGGATGGCACACACACGATTGAACGGTACTTTGAAGTCACACAGCAGACCCTGGAGAGCGTCTTTCACGCTTTGTACGAACATCGCGTTTCACTCGAAGGGATGCTGTTGAAACCGAACATGGTTCTTTCCGGAAAGGAATGTCCACAGCAAGCCTCGGTGCAGGAGGTGGCGGAAGCCACCGTGCGGTGCATGAAACGCGTTGTTCCCGCCGCTGTCCCCGGTCTTGTGTTCCTCTCCGGCGGGCAGACCGACCAGCAGGCCACCGAGCATCTCAACGCGATGAATCAGTTCGGTGACTTGCCCTGGCAATTGAGCTTTTCCTACGGACGCGCGTTACAAGCCCCGGTACTGAAAGCATGGAAAGGCGAACAGGCGAATGTGGCCGAGGCGCAGCAGGCGTTCCACCATCGCGCCTGGTGCAATAGCAAAGCGCGCTTCGGTAAGTACACCGAAGACATGGAAACCGCGAAGGCGGCATAAGCACGCAATATCATCTCACATACGTGCAGCGTTTAGCCGCGGCGCTGAGACGCCGTGTTAGTGAATCAAGCGTTGAGCGCCTCGACATAGCGAGGCGGCTACAATGTCCCCATGCGCATCGCGCTTGGAGCAGCCGCTCTGGCCAACTCATTTAGACTTCTCCAATGATCTACACGTGCCCCATGCATCCGGAGATCGAGCAGGATCATCCAGGAGCGTGCCCGAAATGCGGGATGACCCTGGAGCCGAAGGCTATCGGGGGAGAGGAAGAGGAAGAAGAGCAAAGAGAGACGCGATCGTTATCGCGAAAATTCTGGATCGCTCTGGTGCTCACGATCCCGGTGCTATTCCTGGCGATGGGTCATGCCGTTCCCGGACTGAACATCGATTCAATCGTTCCAAAGCAAATCGGGAAATGGATTGAGTTTGCTCTAACAACACCAGTGGTCCTTTGGGCTGGAGGCTTTTTCTTCACGCGCGCGTGGCAGTCGATTGTTAATCGCAGCCTCAACATGTTCACGCTGATCGCCATGGGCGTGGGCGCGGCATATTTTTACAGCGTCATTGCAGTAATCGTGCCCGAGATTTTTCCCGATTCCTTCCGGCGCCGCGGAGAAGTCGATCTTTACTTTGAAACAGCAGCGGTAATTACGACCTTGATCCTGCTGGGACAATTGATCGAGGCAAAGGCGCGAAGTCGCACCGGGCATGCGATCAAAGCGCTGATGGGTCTTGCAGCGAAAACTGCGCATCGAGTTCGCGATGGCCAGGAAGAGGAAATCGCGGTTGGCGAAATTCAAAAGGGAGACGTGCTTCGGGTACGACCCGGCGAGAAGATACCAATCGACGGTGTGATCATCGACGGGAAGAGCAACATCGATGAATCGATGATCACTGGCGAACCAATGCCGACAAGCAAACAGGCAGGCGAGAAAGTGATTGGCGCAACAGTGAATCAGACTGGCTCGTTTTTAATGCGCGCGGAGCGAATCGGTTCAGAGACGGTTCTCGCGCAAATTGTGCAGATGGTTGCGGACGCACAACGCAGCCGCGCCCCTATTCAGAAACTGGCTGACACAATATCCGGTTATTTTGTTCCAGGAGTGATCGGCGTTGCGATCATTACTTTCACTGTTTGGTCGATCGTTGGACCTGCCCCGTCGATGGCTTATGCACTGGTGAACGCTGTCTCAGTCCTGATCATTGCCTGCCCATGCGCGCTGGGACTGGCTACGCCGATGTCGATCATGGTGGGTGTTGGACGCGCCGCGCAAACCGGAATCCTGGTTAAGAACGCCGAGGCAATAGAGGTCACTGAAAAAGTTACGAACCTGGTTACGGACAAAACAGGTACACTGACAGCCGGTAAGCCAGAAGTCGTCAACCGGATCGTCGCGAACACCATAAGCGAACGCGATCTCTTACAAATTGCTGCATCAGTGGAATCCCAGAGCGAGCACCCGCTTGCACGGGCAATCGTAGAAGCCGCCAAAAAGGAGAAAATCGAGTTGTGGGACGTAACCGATTTTCACTCTACGACCGGCGGCGGAGTCTTCGGCAAACTCGCCGCGGCGAGTCCGTCCGGTGGCGGACTTGACGGTAAAACGATCCTTATCGGCAAAGAAAAATTTCTCGCTGATTCGAATGTCAGATTCCCAGAAGAGCTAACGAAAGAAGCCCATCACCTGCAGGAAAGAGCAGAAACTACAGTCTGGATCGCCGTAAACGGAGATGCAGTTGGTGTTCTGGGTATTGCGGATCCAATCAAGCCGACAACCGTCGAGGCTGTCCGCGAGCTTCACAAAATAGGTCTGAAGATCATCATCTGCACCGGTGACAATCGTCGAACAGCTGAATCTGTTGCGCGCGAAGTAGGCATCGATGAGTTCAAGGCTGAGGTAATGCCAGATGAAAAAATCGAAATCGTTAGGAAACTTAAATCCGAAGGCGCGATCGTCGCGATGGCTGGGGATGGGATCAATGACGCGCCAGCGCTTGCGGCAGCAGACGTCGGGATTGCGATGGGGACGGGAACTGACGTGGCGATCGAGAGCGCCGACATCACGCTCGTGAAAGGCGACCTGTTGGGAATCGTCAAAGCGATCCACGTTAGCCGCGCCGTGATGCGAAATATCCGACAAAATTTGTTTTTCGCGTTTATCTACAACGCGCTCGGCGTGCCCATCGCCGCCGGAATACTTTACCCATTCTTTGGGCTGCTTCTGAGTCCGATGATTGCCGGCGCCGCCATGAGCTTCAGCTCGGTTTCTGTTATCGTAAATGCGCTTCGTTTGCGATCGATCAAATTGTAAACGACTCGCATGGCAATTCGAAGAATCAATCGCCCTGCGACGTCAGGAGAGGGTTGCCAGACGCACTAACCGCAATCGCAACTCTTCCCACAATTGCAGGCCTTGTTATCGTTCATCGGGCAATTCTTGCCACTCTTCTGACAGCTCGGCTTGTCTGCCGCGAAACCTACCGTGCAAATCGCAGCTCCCAGGATCGAAAACAGAATTTTGAGACAATTCTTCATACCCAACCGTCGCTCGCGAGTGTCGCGAACGCCAGTGGAAAACATAAGAATGCGCGAGTGACGCGGCAAGCGAGGCGCTTGCCCTACAACGATTCGTCCGGCAGTTTGTCGCAGAAATGCAGAAGACGTTTTTCATCACCACAGCGATCGATTACACAAACTCGCCGCCGCACGTTGGACACGCATACGAGAAAGTGTTGGCCGACGTAATCGCGCGTTACCACCGGCTCAAGGGAGAGAAAGTTTTCTTTTTGACCGGTGTCGATCAGCACGGCCAGAAAGTTCAACAATCCGCCGCGAAAGCAGGCATGCCGCCGGCAGAATTCGTCAAAGGCATCACGCAAAAATTTGTCGATCTCTGGAAGAAACTCGATGTCCGATATGATGAATGGGCAGAGACTACGAGTGAGCGGCACAAAAAAGTGGTTCAAGGAATTTTGCAGCGACTATTCGATGCCGGCCAAATCTACAAGGACAAACAGGCGGGCCATTACTCAGTCCGTCAGGAACAATTCCTGACGGACAAGGAGCGCGGGCCCGACGGCCAATTCGGCCCGGAGTGGGGGGAGATCGAGTTTCGGGAGGAAGAAAACTATTACTTCAGACTAAATCAGCACAAAGAATGGCTGCTTCGGTATCTCGATAATCGAAAAGACGCAATCATTCCCGATTTTCGCCAGACGGAACTACGCAATGCGGTTGAGAAAATCAGTGGCGACCTTTGTATCTCTCGGCCGAAATCGCGTCTCGATTGGGGAATTGAACTGCCGTTCGACAAGGATTTCGTCACTTACGTCTGGTTCGACGCACTGACGAACTACATCAGTTTCGCAGGCTACGACCCCACTGTAAGGGAAGCTGACAGCTTCCCCTACAACGCACAGCCGCGCGAGTTCCTGGACAAATGGCCTGCGCTGCAAATCATCGGGAAAGACATTCTCATTCCCGCGCACGGCATTTACTGGCTGATCATGCTGCACGCCATCGGATTTCCGGACGATCAAATGCCGCAGTTGCTCGTGCACGGCTGGTGGAATCTTGGCGGAGCAAAGATGAGCAAAAGTGCGGGCAATATTGTCGATCCCTTCGTGCTCGCCGACAAATACGGCGCAGAAGCACTCCGGTATTATCTAATGAGCGACATCGCAAGGGGAAAGGATGCCGATTTTTCTGAGGAACGTCTGGTTGAGCGCTACAACAGCGATTTGGCCAACTCGCTAGGCAATTTGCTCAATCGCACCTTGAATATGTCAGAGAGGTATCGAGGAGGCCTGCTAAGAACGGACCCCGAGTACAAAAAACATCTCGAGATGTTCATGCGGCTTGAGCAACTGCCAACGGACTCCAAAGGACAACTTAAAAACCCAGAATATCTTCCGCTTCTGGATCACGCAGCATCGGTCATCAATGGTCTTAGTGGGTTTGCTCGAGAGATGAACCAGTTTGCAGTTGATTCCGCGTTGGATGTTTCCATCCAGACTGCGGCGAGATGCAACATCCTTATTGAGCGAACTTCTCCATGGCAGCTTGCAAAACAGAAAGAGAGCAGTCGACAACTCGATGCCGTCCTTTCTCATCTCGCCGAATCATTGCGCATCATCGCAATTTTGATTTCGCCAGTGCTACCAAAAGCGGCGCACGGAATTTTCGATCAACTGAATTGGAAAATGGAGTTGAGCGGAAAGGAAGAACGATTCGCGCTCGCTGACGCGGAGTGGGGGAGACTGCCGGACGGACATGTCGTCGGAAAACCGGTGCCGTTGTTCCCGCGGATCGAAACTACTGATTAACCACGGAGTTCACGAAGAGCACGGAGCAAAGCCAATTCTGAAGGGTCTCGGTGTCCTGTGTGTCCTTCGTGGTGATGTTTGGAGTCACTGCGCGCATTCTTCGAATGCAGCGGGTTCGCCGCCCAAATACGCGAGCGCTTCGCCGGCGAAATGGAGTGAGCCGGTGAGAAGAATGGGATGCGGTCGCTTGCGGGCTTGATTGAGGGCGTCGGCGATCGATGGAGTAATGGAGTAGGGGAGTGATGGAGCAGTATCAGCCCAGACTTTTGCCAACTCTTCTGGGGCCGCTGCTCGTGCGCTACGAATTTTTGGCAACAAGACGTAGTCGCTGATTGGCACAAGGGCCTCACAGATTCCGCGCAAATCTTTATCGGAAAACACGGCAAGGATCAGTGTCGCGCGCTGATCGCTAAAGAATTCACGCCAGGTATCGAACAAAATGCGTGCTGCGGCGGAATTATGGGCGCCATCAATGATCGTTCGTTCGTCCCACCGCTGGAAACGCGCCGGCCATTCGACGTTGGCAAGTCCACGAATAATTGCGGATTCGCTGATGTCTATCTTGGTGGCACGGAGTGCAGCGATCGCGAGAGCCGCATTTTGCTTTTGATAAGACCCAGCGAGAGCGATCGGCGTTTCCATGGAAGACGCAGCGACATATTCGATTGGTGCTTCGCATTCAGCAGCTCGCGTGCGGATCGCTTCTTCCGCTTCCGGTCGCTGGGCCGCGGAAACAACAGGAACTTTTCGCTTGATGATTCCAGCTTTTTCAGCCGCGATTTCTCCAAGCGACTGTCCTAACCACTTTTCGTGATCGAAATCGATCGGCGTAATGACCGAGACATCTGATTGAATCGCATTCGTGGCATCGAGCCGTCCGCCCATCCCGGTCTCGAGAATGACGACGCCCATCTCCGCTTCGGAAAAACACTCGAGGGCGAGCACAGTAGTGACTTCAAAAAACGTCGGATGCGGGTCCCAATCAGTGACGAGATCGCGAATTGCCGTCAGGCCGCTGGCGACCGCTTCCTCGGTAACCATTTCGCCGTTCAAGCGAATGCGTTCACGAAACGTTACAAGGTGAGGGGATGTAAACAGACCGGTGCGATATCCTTGTGCACGCAGGATCGAATCGATCATGGCGCAAACGGAGCCTTTACCATTCGTGCCGGCGACATGGATAATCTTGGCAGCGGCAGAAGTTTCCGGCGAGGCGCCGGAAACGGCACGCGAAGCGCGTGCGCCTCCCAGACTGATGTGAAGCTCCCTAAGGAGCCGCTCGGTATTCTCCAGTCCCAGCTTGATTCCAAAGCGTTGCAGGCTGTAGAGCCAGGCGAGCGCTTGTTTGTACGTCAAAGGTTGCGGCACTTCCCCCGAAAGCTTTCGGGGGACCATGT
>Ga0193727_1000847_pt1 | contig 12373 bp, 11 predicted proteins | sample H2c2metaG_FD_143051 | JGI IMG/M metagenome (GOLD analysis project Ga0193727, IMG submission 143051) | Soil microbial communities from a riparian zone of the East river system, Colorado, United States - H2c2 | ecosystem: Environmental > Terrestrial > Soil > Riparian zone | place: USA: East River...
ACTCGAAACGGCGCTGATCGGTGCCGACGTCGGCGTCGCCGCGAGCACCGATCTGGTCGACGACCTGCGCAAGCGCATGGCCACGCGCGAGTTCGCCGATGCCGACGCGCTGCTGGCGGCGCTGCGCGGCGATCTGGTTGCCCTGCTTGGGCCAGTCGCAAGACCATTGCGTGTCGAGTCGGCGCAAAAGCCCTTCGTCGTGCTGATGGTCGGCGTCAACGGCGTCGGCAAGACGACCACGATCGGCAAGCTCGCGCGCCACCTGCAGAAGCACAAGCACAGCGTCATGCTCGCTGCCGGCGACACGTTTCGCGCCGCGGCGGTCGAGCAATTGCGCTCGTGGGGCGACCGCAACGGCGTAGCGGTCATCGCACAGGGATCCGGTTCGGACTCGGCCAGCGTGATTTTCGACGCATTGCAGTCGGCGCGATCGAAGAACGTCGATGTGCTGATCGCGGACACCGCCGGGCGCCTGCATACGCAAACCGGATTGATGGACGAGCTGGCGAAAATCCGCCGCGTACTGGCCAAGCTCGATGCGAATGCGCCGCACGAAGTGCTGCTGGTCATCGACGGCACGACCGGACAGAACGCGATCAACCAGACGCGCCAGTTTCTCGGCGCCATTGGCGTGACCGGCCTGGTCGTGACCAAGCTCGACGGCACAGCCAAGGGTGGCGTCGTGTTCGCGTTGGCCAAGGAGTTCGGCCTGCCGATCCGATTCGTCGGTCTCGGCGAAACCGCCGACGACCTGCGCGAGTTCGAGCCGGCCGCATTCGTCGATGCGCTGCTGCCGGCGAGCATCGGCAGCGGCAGTTCCTGATGCTCCTGCACCGATAACGAAGGATGCCACCCCGCAAAAAAACTGCGGCCCACTCTCCCCCAACCAAGTTGGGGGAGAGGGATGGAGTGAGGGGGAAACGCCGAGGCACGACGACGCGCTCAAACAGCGTGGCGGACCCCCTTACGCAAGCTTCTTCCCCGAAATCGGCGCAGAGGACCGAACAGCCGTCACATCCGCCTGGCTTGGTCCAGCATAAGCGCCACAAAATTTCGTCGAATATGGCTGCAAGTTCATCGAAAAGCCTATTAACTTCTTTTAACTCCGCCCCTATTTCTAGCGGGAAACATACACCAATCGCCCCGCGCCTGCTGGACTGGTACGACCGGCACGGCCGCAAGAACTTGCCCTGGCAGAAGCCACGCACGCCGTATCGGGTGTGGCTGTCGGAAGTCATGCTGCAGCAGACCCAGGTCGCGACGGTGGTGCCGTACTTCCTGCGCTTCCTGGAAAGATTCCCGGAGCTCCCGAACCTCGCCGCGGCACCGCTCGACGATGTGCTGGCGCTGTGGTCCGGCCTGGGCTACTACAGCCGCGCACGCAACCTGCAGCGCGCCGCGCGACTGTGCGTCGAACAGCACCACGGCGATCTGCCGCGTGATTTCGATGCACTCGCCGCCCTGCCCGGCATTGGCCGCTCGACTGCAGCGGCGATCCTTGCGCAGGCGCATGGCCTGCGCTGCGCGATACTCGACGGCAACGTCAAGCGGGTATTGACGCGCTGGGCCGGCGTTCACGGTTGGCCCGGCGTCGCGGCGGTCGACAGGCAATTGTGGACAATTGCAGAATTACACACGCCACGGCGGCGCGTCGCCGACTACACGCAGGCGATCATGGACCTCGGCGCCGGTATCTGCGCGCGCTCACGCCCGCGCTGTGCCGAGTGCCCGCTGGCCGGCGATTGCGTCGCGTTCGCGCAGGGCCTGACCGCGCAGTTGCCGCAGCGCAAACCCGCGCGCGCGATACCGACCCGGCAGACGATCATGCTCGTGCTGCGCGACAGCGATGGACGCCTGCTGCTCGAGCGCCGCCCGCCGACCGGCGTCTGGGCCGGGCTGTGGAGCCTGCCCGAAACGGCCGATCGCGACGGCGCGCGCATGCGCGCCGCACCGTATCGCCGCCGATTGAACGAAGACTTCACGCCGCTGCCGCCGTTCGTGCACGGCTTCAGTCACTATCGCCTCGAAGTCACCCCGCTTTCGTTGCGCGTGGCGACCAGCGTCGGAATCGCCGATGACACCGATCGGCGCTGGCTGCATCCGCATGAGGCGGCGGAATTGGGTTTGCCCGCGCCGGTGCGTAAGCTGATCGCATCGCTTACGCCGGCATGAGCATCGAATCACTTGCGCCCGCGTGATCGTGGTTCGACCGCGCGAGCATGACCATGACCATGTAATCACAATGCCTGCAAAGATCCAGCTAGGAAACCTTATCCACACTGACGCCATTCCCGAGTAAGCGGGACTGCGATCGCCGGGAGCGATCGGGAACGGCGGAGCCGGCGCCGCAGGCGCGAGCCGCAGGATGCGGCGAGTAATCCATCTTGCTTTGGAGCAAGATCAAGATGGATTGCCGCTTCCGCGGCAATGACGGCGTATTTTTCCTGGCAATTGCCGCATGCGGTAAGCCATCCGAGCCAATGGAGTCACCGATGTCCCGCACCGTCTACTGCGAAAAACTGAAAACGGAAGGCGAAGGCCTGAACTTCGCGCCCTATCCGGGCGAACTCGGCAAGCGCATTTACGAACACATTTCGAAGGTCGCCTGGGCGCAATGGCTCGCGCACCAGACCATGCTGATCAACGAGAACCGCCTTTCGCCGCTCGATCCGAAAGCGCGCAAATTCCTCGAAGCCGAAATGGAAAAATTCCTGTTCGGCGACGGATCGGAAGCACCGGCCGGCTACGTTCCGCCGCAGGCCTGAAGAGGCTGCACTCTATTCGTGCTTCGGCGGCTCTTCCGCGCCGTCCTTCAGCATCGCCTTGTAGTCCACCGGACGGATCTGGGTGATCTTGCAGCGCTGGTCGCGGAACACGACGAAATCGAACTTGTTGCTGACCTTCATGCGCATCTCCTGCGTCACCGACAAGCCGTGGGTCCACAGCAGGTTGTTGCAGGACTTGTCGACTGTCACCAACCATGCGTCGTGGATCGTGCTCCACAGCACGAGCTTGTCGCGCGACAACACTTCCCATTGCCACAGTTCGAACATCGAGAACTCGTCGACCGGCTGGCCGGCGTAATGTTCAAAGCGCGCCAGCTCCTCTTTCTCATGCGCCCGCGTATCGGCCTGCGCCGCGCAAGTGAACACCAGCGCGGCCATCGCCACCACTTTCCCGATTTGCATCTTCATCTCCTGTAGTGAGCGCCTGTGGTCGCTCGTGACTTGTGACGCTGCACGATACCTGTTCGTCGCAGCAGCGAGCCAAAAGGTTCAGTCAGGAAGCCTTCCGGGTGATGAACGCGCGCCGGCCACAGCCTTTATGATCCGGGCACGCCGCCCGCATTGCCGCCGCGGCGAACGCGTGAAAATGGCAGCGACGCGCGGTCGGCGGCTTGACTCGGATCAGCCAAGCCGCTGTAATACGCGGCCTTCCGCTGCGGCCCGATCCGGCCCGCACACCCGCATCCCGCGGCCAGGTAGCTCAGTTGGTAGAGCAGGGGATTGAAAATCCCCGTGTCGGCGGTTCGATTCCGTCCCTGGCCACCATATAAGCTGGCGCGTGGTTGCGTACCATGTCTGTTGGCCCGGACACCCGGAATGCAGGCAGTCGCTGCTTGCGCGAACGCTGACATGAAAGCATGGTCCGCAATCGACAGCAGTCTGTGGTTGACGGCAGCGGCCGAACGTTCGCTCGAAGCATTGGAATCTCCTGCTGCAGAAGGTCGACAAGGAGATGTCTCCAAGCCACTGCCTACAGGAAGAGGGCTATGCCTGCTCCGGTAAACGTCAGCACGATTCCGGCGATGACCACAATCAGAAGCGCCGAAAGTTCCACGAGCGACGTTTCCACCAGGTCCTCTTGCGGAGCCGGTGGCGGGCCGCTCGCTTCTGAAGAAGTGACCTCGCCGGGTTCGGACCTTGACAGTTCGTTCGTCAATTCGTTGCGCATATCATTGGCTCCCGGATGAGGTCGCGGCGGTAGGTGACGCCGCGGTACGCGCGGCATAGGCGTCCAGCGCCCGCGCCGAGTAGACGAGCGCTGCGCCGGCGTTAATCGCAATCGCTACGCCGAGAGCCTCGACGATTTCCTCGCGTGTGGCGCCGTGCTTGACGGCGGCGTCCGTGTGCACGGTGATGCAGCCGTCGCACTGGCGCGTGACCGCGACCGCCAACGCGATCAACTCGCGCGTCTTCGCATCCAACTTGCCGGTCTTGGCGACGGCACCACCCATTTGGACGTAACCGCGTACCGTGTCAGGGCTGAGCTTGGCAATCTCGCCAACGGCTGACGAAATCTGCTGACGATATTCATTCCAGTCGAGCATCATGGGGTAATCCTCAGTCAAAATTTGCCGTCATGCCCGCTTGACCGCCCCGCGGTTTGAAAGACGCGGGGATGACGACCTGCTTCAAACCTTCATGCATGCGAACTACGCAGCACTTGCGATCTCGATGGCCGCGTAGCCTGCGTCCTGTGTTGCAAGTCCACCGATCGCTGCCCAATCAAGGTCGCCTCCGCCCTCGGCAAGAAGACGCACGAATCGATCGTGCAGCAGGCTTGCGAGTGGCATCGGCACGCGCAGATCCTCGGCAGCGGCCAGGGCGAGGCGGATGTCCTTGTGGCCAAGCGGCGCGGCAAACGCCGCCGGCTTGAACTTGCCATCCGCGATCAGGCCACCGTAGATCTTGTAAGCGGGTGCGTTGAAGACGCTGGACGTGAGCAGGTCCACATAGGCGCGGCGATCGACACCCGCCTTGCCGACGAGCGCGATGGCCTCGCCGAGCGCCTCGATCGCGGAGGCCATCAGAAAGTTGCCGCTGAGCTTGACCAGGTTGGCCGCCGACGGCTCCGTGCCGATCGGAAACGTCCTCTGTCCGATCGCGTCGAGCAGCGGCTGGCATGCCTGGACAGCGGCGGGATCGCCCGCAGCGACAATGAACAGCTTCGCTGCCGCTGCCGCGTCCGGACGGCCAAACACCGGTGCGGCGACGTAGCGCTGCCCGGCATCGGCGTGCGCCTTTGCCAGCCGCTTGGCGAGCGCGATACTGATCGTGCTCATCGACAGATGAATGGCACCCTTGGGAAGACTGCCGACAATGCCGCCGCTCGCCAACGCGACGTGCTCGAGCGCCGCATCGTCCGCGAGCATCGTGATGACCACGTCGCCATGGCACGCGTCGGCAATGCTGCCTGCCCAGCGCGCACCCAAATCGAGTAGCGGACGGGTCTTTTCCGCCGTTCGGTTGAACACGATGACGTCGTGTCCCGCCTTCACGAGGTTTGCCGCGATGGCCGAGCCCATATGGCCCAGCCCGATAAATCCGATTTTCATGTCGTTATCTCCGATGTCAGGTTGTTGAGGATCGTTGCAGGGGCGCCATGAACTCGGGCCCCACAGGATCTGGAATCGTCTCGTGCAGGATGCGATCGATCTTCGCCCGCGTTGCGGCATCGAGCGTCCAGCCCGCCACGCCGAGAGTGGCTTGCAATTGCTCAGGGCGGCGAGCACCCCACAGCGCCACGCCAACTCCCTGGTCGAGCATCCAGCGCACGGCGAGCTGGATCACGCGACGCTGAAATGGATCACGCGCGAGTTGATCAAGCTGCGCAACGGCGGCGAGGTAGTGCGCGAAACGCGGTGCCTGGAACTTCGGATCGACCCGGCGCAGGTCGTCACCTTCGAACGTCGTGTCGGCCTGCATGCGGCCGCTCAGCAGCCCGCGGCACAGTGCGCCGTAGCCGAGAGTCACGATGTCGTGCTCGCGGCAGTACGGCAGAATTTCCGCTTCGATGTCTCGCTCGAACAGGTTATACGGCGACTGCAACACGTGTAGAGGTGCGACGCGACGGAAGCGCCGCATTTGTGCGACCGAGAAATTGCTGACGCCGATCGCGCGGATCTTTCCCTGGACGTACAACGTGCGCATCGCCTCCGCGGTTTCCTCGATCGGCACCAGCGGATCGGGCCAGTGGACCTGGTAGATGTCGATGTAATCGGTGCGCAGGCGGCGTAGCGAATCATCGATCTCACGCGTGATCCGGGCGGGGGTTGCGTTGCGGTAGACTTTTCCGTCTCGCCATTCCAGACCAACTTTGGTGGCAATGATCGCGCGCGAGCGCAACCGAGCGTCAGCAATGGCTTTGCCGACGATCTCCTCAGACAGGCCGAAGCCGTACACCGGCGCGGTATCGATCAGATTGTTGCCCTGGTCCAGGGCGGCCCGGATCGTCGCGATCGATTCGCGCTCGTCGGTTCCGCCCCACATCCAGCCGCCCATGGCCCATGTTCCAAGAGCCACGCGTGAAACGCGCAGCGGCGTTTGCGCAATAGATACGAACTCCGGATCGGCTTGGTTCATTTGAGCCTGGTCTGTCTGTCGTGACATTGTTCGAGCACTCCAGAAGAGAGAATGTTTGCAGGTTGCGCGTGGTCCATTGCCTTGGAATTTCAGCAGCGGCCGGAGCAGTTACGGCTGAAATCCGCCGTCTTGCTTCTCCCATCGGGAGAAGATCCACCTACACAACGGCCACCGACTCTCACGTATGGTCTGAATGAGACTTTGCTCGTCATTCCAGCGTAGGCTGGAATCCAGCCTTTTCAGCAGATTGCAGAAGAACTGGATCCCAGCCTGCGCTGGGATGACGGCTTATTCAGAGGTTCCCTAAACGCTGACCCGAATAAGCGTCGACCCTAACCAGATGCCGACGGAAGTGGGGAATCTTCGGCAGCACGCGGCGCATCGCCGGTGTGCTCGATCCAGCCGCCGCCGAGCGAACGATACAGATCGACCAGGTTCGTCAGGCGCGCGAGGCGCACCGACACCTGGGTCAGTTGGGCGTCGTACAAGGCGGTTTGCGCCGTGAGCACGTTGAGGTACGTATCGATACCGCCGCGAAACCGCAGTTCCGACAGATCGAGCGAATGCTGCTCGGCCTGGGTATAGCGATCGAGCGATGCGACCTCGTCGTCGTAAGTACCGCGCGCGGCAAGCCCGTCGGCGACTTCGCGAAACGCCGTCTGAATGGCCTTCTCGTACTGGGCGATATCGATATCCTTTTGCACGGTCGCCACGTCGAGCTCGGCCTTGAGCTTGCCCGCGCTGAAGATCGGCAGCGTGATCGAGGGCAGGAAGCTCCATGCAAGCGAGCCGGCCTTGAACAGGCCCGCGAGCGCTGCGCTTTCTGTGCCGACGCTGCCGGTCAGGCTGATCGACGGAAAGAATGCCGCGCGGGCGGCGCCGATGTTCGCGTTCGCGCCGCGCAGCGTCGCCTCGGCCTGCATGATGTCCGGCCGACGCGTCAGCAGATCCGAGGGCAGATCGGCCGGAATGTCGGTCAGCGCCTCGGCGTCGAGTGCGATCGGCGCCGGAAGGTCGGCCGGAAGCGGCTGACCGAGCAGCAGCACCAGCGCGTTCTCGGCTTGCGCACGCGCGCGAACCTGCGCTGCGTAGTTGGTCCTGGCCTGCTCGACTACCGTTTCGGCCTGACTGACCGAGAGCTCGGTCCCGGTGCCCGCCTGGAATTGGATCAACGCGAGTTTGTACGACGCCTGCGCGCTGTCGAGTGTCTTTTGCGTCACCGACATCAGTTCGTCGTCGGCGAGCAGCGTCAGGTATTCGTCCGCAACCTCGGCGACGAGCAGGATCTCGAACGCCTTGCGCGCCTGCGCCGTGGCGAAGTATTGCTGCAACGCCTGATCCTTCAGGCTTTGCAGGCGGCCGAAGAAATCCAGCTCCCATGCGACGGACGCGCCGACCGAGTAGTCGTGCGTCACATCCACGGCGTGCGTCGGCGAAACGCTTGCCGGTGTGCGCGCCGATGCCAAATCGGAGAATGCGCCGATTTGCGGAAACTGCGCAGCGCGCTGGATGCGATATTGCGCCTGCATCTGCGCAACGTTCAACGCTGCGACGCGCAGATCGCGATTGTTCGCCAGCGCGATCTCGACCAGCCGCTGCAGTCGCGGATCGGTCAGGAAATCGCGCCAGCCGGTATCAACGGCCGACGACGGCGTGCTGTCGATTTTTCCGTCCGACGCCTTGTACGCTTCGCCGGTGGGGTAAGCAACGTCCACCGGTGCCGCGGGCCGCTGGTAAACCGGCTGCAGCGAGCAGCCGGCCATCAGCACGACGATGGCAACAAGCAATGCGCCGAGAAATCGTGTCGACTCGTCGCGACCCCTTCGGTTTGTCAATCTCGGTGTTTTCATGTTGGCGTTGCTCCTGCGAGCGATTCGGATGCAGTGATCTGCGGCGCTGGCGCCGACAAAGCATCCCTGGGCTTGAACACCTTTCCGGTAATCACGAAGAAGAACATCGGAATCAGGAACGGTGCCAGGAACGTGGCGGTCAGCATGCCGCCGATGACGCCGCGGCCGACCGCGTTCTCGCTGCCCGACCCGGCGCCGTTGGCGATGGCCAGCGGCAACACGCCGAGCACGAACGCCAGCGACGTCATCAGGATCGGCCGCAGGCGCAGATGCGCGGCTTCGACCACGGCGTCGACTATCGACTTGCCTTGTGCTTCGAGGTCGCGCGCGAATTCGACGATCAGGACCGCGTTCTTCGAGGACAAGCCGATCGTGGTCAGCAGACCGACCTGAAAATAGACGTCGTTCTGCAAACCCAGCGCCGTCGCTGCGGCGAGCGCGCCGAGGATTCCGAGCGGCACCACCATGATCACCGAGATCGGCACGGTCCAGCTTTCGTACAGCGCGGCCAGGCTCAACAGCACGACCAGAATCGAAAGTCCGTACAGCATCGGCGCCTGCGAGCCGGACTGCTGTTCCTGCAACGACACGCCGGTCCACTCATAGCCGATTCCCGCCGGCAGCTTTTGCATGAGACTCTCCATCGTCGCGATCGCCTGTCCCGTGCTTTTGCCGGCTGCGGCTTCTCCCTGGATCTCGACCGACGACACACCGTTGTAACGCTCGAGTTTCGGCGAGCCGTAGTTCCACGAGCCGTGCGCGAACGAGGTGAACGGCACCATGCCGCCGCTGGTGTTGCGCACGTAGAGAGCGTTCAGGTCCTCCGGGTTCATGCGGAATGGCGCATCGGCCTGCACATAGACCTTTTTGATGCGCCCATCCGTATCGAGAAAATTGTTGACGTAGCGCGAACCCCAGGAAATCGAGAAGGTCTGATCGACATCGCTCAGGTTGATGCCGAAGGCGCTCGCCTTCTCGCGATCTATGTCTATCTTGTAGGTCGGGTTGTCGTCGAGTCCATTGGCCCGGACCAGCGTGAGGTTAGGATCCTTTCTGGCCAGAGCGAGAAGTTGGTTGCGCGCCTGCATGAGCTTGGTGTGGCCGAGGCCGGCACGGTCTTCGAGCTCCAGATCGAATCCCGAGGCCGTTCCCAGGGCCGGGATCGTCGGCGCGTTGACCGGAACGATGACCGCGTTCTGATACGACGCGAAGTGCTTCGCCGTGCGCGCCAGGACCGCCTGCGCCTTGAGCTCGGTGCGGGTGCGCACGGACCAATCCTTGAAGCGCACGAAGACCATGCCCTGGGTTTGTCCACGCCCGGCGAAATTCAGACCGTTGATCTCGAATGCCGCCTCGACAGCGTCTGCCTCGTCATGCAACAGATACTTCGCGACATCGTCGAGTGCGGCCATCGTGCGCGCCTGGGTCGCACCCACGGGCGTCTGCACCTGGATGTAGGCGATGCCCTGATCTTCGTCGGGCAGGAAACTCGTCGGCAGGCGCACAAACAGAAGGCCGACCGCAACGATCAGTGCGGCATAGATCAGCAGCCAGCGCCCGAAGCGGTTGATCACGCCACGCACAGCGCCGACGTATTTGTCGCGACCTTGGTCGAACGCGCGATTGAACGCACCAAAGAAGCCCTTCTTCGGCGCTTCTCCGCCTTTATGCACGGGTTTCAATAGCGTCGCGCACAGCGCCGGGGTGAGCGACAGGGCGACGAATACCGAGAGCAGCATCGCCGAGACGATCGTCAGCGAGAACTGCCGGTAGATCGCTCCGACCGATCCGGCCGAGAACGCCATCGGCACGAACACAGCGCACAGCACGACGGCGACGCCGACCAGCGCGCCGGTGATCTGCGCCATCGCCTTGCGCGTCGCCTCGCGCGGCGACAGGCCTTCCTCCGACATCACGCGCTCGACGTTCTCGACGACTACGATCGCGTCGTCGACCAGCAAGCCAATCGCGAGTACGAGGCCGAACATCGACAGCGTGTTGATCGTAAAACCAAACGCTGCCATGACGCCGAACGTGCCGAGCAGCACGACCGGCACCGCGATGGTCGGAATCAGCGTCGCACGGAAGTTCTGCAGGAACAGGTACATCACGAGGAACACCAGCGCGATGCCCTCGAACAGCGTCTTGACGACTTCGGTTATCGAGATCTTCACGAACGGCGTCGTGTCGTACGGATACACGATCTGCAGCCCGTGCGGAAAGTACGGTGCCAGTTCCGCAAGGCGCGCGCGCACGGCATTCGCCGTGGCCAGCGCATTGGCGCCCGGCGCGAGCTGCAGGCCGATACCCGACGCCGGCTGGTCGTTGTATTTCGAGTCGATGAAGTAGGTTTCCGGGCCCAGCTCGATGCGCGCAACGTCGCGCAACCGCACCTGGGCACCGTCGGTGGTGACCTTCAGCAGCAGGTTGCCGAACTCGGCCGGCGTGTGCAGCAGCGTCGCTTCGGTAATTGTGGCTGTCAGCCGCTGCGTTGTCGGCGCCGGTGTGCCGCCGAGCTGGCCGCCGGCGACCTGTACGTTCTGGTTCTGGATCACGTTCGTGACATCGACCGGCGTCAACGCGAAGCTGTTGAGCTTGTCCGTGTCGAGCCAGATGCGCATGGCGTACTGCGTGCCGAACACGTTGAAGTTGCCGACGCCGTCGATGCGGCTCAACGGGTCCTGCAGGTTCGAGACGATGTAGTTGGCAATGTCGTAGCGCGACATGCTGTTGTCGCCCGACACGAAGCCGACGATCATCAGATAGCCGTTGCTCGATTTGGTCACGCGAATGCCGGCTTGCTGTACCTGTGCCGGCAGCAACGGCGTGGCGAGTTGCAGCTTGTTCTGCACCTGCACCTGCGCGATGTCGGGATTGGTTCCGGCAGCGAACGTCAGCGTCGTCGTCGCCGTGCCGGAGTCGTCGGTATTCGACGACAGGTACAACAGGTGATCCAGGCCGCTCATCTGCTGCTCGACCACCTGCACGACGGTGTTTTCGACCGTTTGCGCGGAGGCACCCGGGTACGTCGCCGTGATCTGGATCGATGGCGGAGCGATCGTCGGGTACTGCTCGGTGGGCATCGAGCCGATCGACAATCCACCCGCCAGGATGATCAGGATCGCGATGACGATCGCGAAGATCGGCCGATCGATGAAGAACCTGGCCATCGCTGCGCTCCTCGTCTAATCCGCGGCGCGGTCGCTGGCCGCCGCGTCGGAGTCCTGCGCAGATGTGCCCGGTGCCGTGGCGGTTGGATTGGATGGCGCGATCTGCGCGGTGGCGTTCGCCGGCGCCTCGACCGCATGCACGACAACGCCGGGCTGGGCTTTTTGCATACCGCTGACGATGACCCGATCGCCCAGCGCCAGACCGCCTTCGACAACCCACTGGTCGCCGCTTGTGCCCTTGAGTTGCAACTGGCGCGACGCGACCTTGTCGTCGGGTCCGACGATGAGCGCCGTCGCCTGGCCTTTCGGATCGTGCGTCACACCGACCTGCGGCACGAGGATGGCGTTTTCATTGACGCCTTCTTCGATGCGTGCGCGCACGAACATTCCCGGAAGCAGCAGTGCATGCGGATTCGGAAAGAGCGAGCGCACCGTCACTGAACCGGTGCCCTGGTCGACGGTGATGTCGGTGAATTGCAGGGACCCCGTCCTCTTGTATTGCCTTCCATCTTCCAGCAGTAGCGAGACCTTGGCTTGATCCGGCCCGTTGAGCTTGAGTTGTCCGGCGACCGCGTCGCGTCGCAACGACATAGATCGGATCGATCTGCTGGACGGTCGTCATCAGAGTCGCGGCGCTGGCTTGCACATACGCACCTTGCGTGACCTGCGAGGGACCGGTCCGCCCGGTAATTGGCGAGACCACGCTCGTGTAGCCCAGGTTGATCTTTGCCACCGCGATCGCAGCCTTGCTCGTCGCAACGTCGGCAGCAGCCTGGCCCTGCGCTGAAACCGCGTTGTCGTAGTCCTGCTTGCTTACCGCGTTCGCGGCGACCAGTACCTTGTAGCGCTCCGCCTGCGCGTTCATCGACGCGAGATTGGCCTGCGCCTTTTGCAGCGACGCGGTGGCACTGTTCAGCGCGGCGATATACGGTGCCGGGTCGATCTGGTAGAGCTGTTGCCCGGTCACGACGTTGTCGCCTTCGGTGAC
>Ga0193727_1000848_pt1 | contig 12364 bp, 10 predicted proteins | sample H2c2metaG_FD_143051 | JGI IMG/M metagenome (GOLD analysis project Ga0193727, IMG submission 143051) | Soil microbial communities from a riparian zone of the East river system, Colorado, United States - H2c2 | ecosystem: Environmental > Terrestrial > Soil > Riparian zone | place: USA: East River...
CGATTTCCCGACTACAATGAGTTGGTCCACGAGCGGATGGCCTTCAAGAACCGGGGCCGCTACCGGCTCCGTCACGACGCCGATTTCAACGCCTGGTTGCCAATCCTTCAGCGCTTGAAGGCACGGCGTCATCAGCACGGTGTCGCCGATCGACCGAAGTCGAACGAGCAACACGCGGCTAACACGTGACCAATCCGGCGGCCGGTTTTCGCCGCGAAGATCTCGTGCTGCTTGCGTCACTCTTCAATCACTGCCTCGTCGACAAGCATCACCGGGATGTCGTCGCGTATCGGATAGACCCGCTTGCACTGGGTGCACTTCAAGGCGCTGCCATCTGGTTTCAACTCGACTTTGACCTTGCAGACGGGGCACGCGAGTATCTCGAGCAATCTCTCGCTGACCGGCACGTGATACCTCCTGTTTTAGAGCGGCAAGTCTAACATGCGACTCGCGAGTCGGCGAGCCTGGCCTTGTGCGGCCTGGCCATTTTCGGCCTAGCCATCTAGCCATGTGCTAGCCTCTTGTTGGTGCTCGCTGACTCCCTCAGCCGAGCTCAAAACTTTCCGGAGTCACGCCTTGAAGTCACCTCGAGAACTCAATTTGCTCGCACTCACACGAGTCGTGGCCGCGATCACAGCTTCTCTGCTTCTGCTCGCGCCTATTCGGGCGCAGCAAGGCGAGGGCGCCATCAAGCTTCAAACCGATCTGGTTGCCATCGACGTCAGTGTGACCGACAAGGACGGCAACTTCGTGCGCAAACTCTCAGCCGAGGACTTCGTCGTGTACGAGGACAGCGAGCCGCGCAAGGTGGACTTCTTCGAGGCCAGCGAGGAAACGGCGCTCACTCGCTCGCTCGCGGTGGTTTTCGCCCTCGACACTTCCGGCAGCATCAAGCCCGAAGAAATAGCAAAAGAGCGAGAGGCGACCGAAAGTTTTACAAGGCTTGTCAGGCCCGAGTCGGTCTTCGCCGTTATTGGGTTCAACAACGACATCCGAGTGCTTCAAGACTTTACCAGCGATGTGAACAAGCTCAGCCAGGGCTTCAGGCGAATCGGCCAGGTGGAGGGTTCGACCAGGTTGTTTGCATCGATCGATCGGGCGGTCTCGATGTTGAAGCGGGCGCCGCGTTATCGAAGCGGGCGCCGGCTTCGCCGTGTCGTGATCGTGATAACCGACGGCTTCGACAACGTCGACACCACCGACCAACAAGATTTGATCCGACGGGCCAACGACGCGGAAGTGACGGTCTACTCGATCACGCTGCCTTCGTACATGCCCGGGCTTGGCGCCAACCAGCGGAGCATGACGCTGCTGGATGTTGCCCGAATCGTGCCTCAGACCGGAGGCGCAGACTTCTCAGCCGACACAAAAGATTTCACGCCGGTCTTCAAAGCAATAGCGGAGGAGATCAGATCGAGTTACACGCTCGCGTTCTACCCCCCGGAAAAGAACCGCCGCGACGGCCGCGTTCATCAGATTCGCATCGAGTGCAAGAAGCCCGGCGCAATCGTCCGCGCCAGCCGAACCAGCTATCAAGCCATGAAGTGAATTGCGCAATCAGCGGATCATCCCACCGTTGCAAGACCAAACCGGGGTTGGCGCTTCACCACTTCAACCGCGCGAGCGGTTTCGCTCGAGTTTGAGCGCCTGGTCAACAAGTAGTCCGCTTCTTTCTTCGCAAGCTCGAGCAGAACATAATCTCGCACCAGGTTTCCGACGCGAAACGCCGGGACTCCCGACTGCCGGGTTCCCATCACCTCGCCGGGACCGCGTAATTCCATGTCTTTTTCCGCCACCTTGAAGCCATCGTTCGTGTCTTCCATTACCTTCAGCCGCTCGCGCGCTTCCGCCGATCGCTTGTCGCCCGCAAGCAGGATGCAGTAGGCCTGCTGGTCTCCGCGACCGACTCGCCCGCGAAGCTGATGCAACTGCGACAGTCCAAATCGCTCGGCGTGCTCGATCAGCATCACGTTGGCGTTCGGAACGTCCACGCCGACTTCGATCACCGTAGTCGAGACGAGGATGTGAACGCCGCCGCCGCGAAACTCGTCCATCACTCCGTCTTTTTCTTCCTGCTTCATTCGCCCGTGAATAAGCCCGATGCGAAAGTTTGGAAAGACCGAAGTCTGAAGATGCTCAGCCATCTGCGTCGCGTTTAGCAGATCGAGCTTCTCCGATTCTTCAACCAGCGGGTAGACGATGTAGACCTGCCCGCCTTCGCGAATGTTCTTGCTCAGGAATTGGTATATCTTTCGGCGAGCATCTTCGCCGCGCAAGCGAGTGATTACCGGTTTTCTTCCCGGCGGCATTTCGTCGATGATCGACAGATCCAGATCGCCGTAGACGCTCATCGCAAGCGAACGCGGAATCGGAGTCGCCGTCATGACCAGCACATCGGGGTTGTAGCCCCGATTGATCAGCTCGCCGCGCTGAAGCACGCCGAAACGATGCTGCTCGTCTATCACTACGAAGCCGAGCTTGTGAAACCGGACGCCTTCCTGGATCAGCGCGTGGGTGCCGATCAACAAATCGACTTCGCCGGCTTCGATCGCCGAGTGAAGCTCGCGTTTACGCGCGGGGGTGAGCGACCCGGTCAGCAGCTCGACTCGATACGGTGATGACGCGAGCATTCGCTTGACGTTTCGAGCGTGCTGCTCGGCGAGGATCTCAGTCGGAACCATGATCGCGGTCTGATACCCGCTTTCGATCGCGACTACTGCGGCTTGCACTGCCACGATGGTCTTTCCCGAGCCGACGTCGCCCTGAAGCAGCCGGTTCATCGGGCTTGTGCCGGTCATGTCTCGTACTATCTCGGCGAGCACTCGCTTCTGCGCGCCGGTCGGTTTGAACGGCAAGACTTTTCTTACGGCGTCGCGGACGCGCTGATTGACTTCGATTACAGTTCCTTTGGGCGATCGCTCGCGGCCCTGTCGGCGAACGCCCATCGCAAGCGCGAGCCAGAAAAACTCCTCGAAGATCAAACGCCTGTGCGCCCGCGACTGAAAATTGTTGTATTCGGCGAGTGGCGCATCGTCGGCCGGGAAGTGAATCTGTTGCACCGCGTCGGCTCGAGAGATCAACTGCGCGCGAGAAACCACTTCGGCTGGGATGACTTCTTCAAGCTCGGATAAATCGAGCCTCGCGAGCACGTGATGCATGATCGACCGAAGCTGCTTGGTGCGCACTTCGCCAAGCTTGCGATAGACCGGAACGCGGCGGCCGGTGTGAACCGGGTCCACATCGTCGTCGTCCGAAACAAATTCGTAATCGGCGTTTTCGACTTCGAAGTGTCCTCGCCGACCGCGCTTCCACTGACCGTAGAGCAAAACGTGACGGCCTGGTGGAAACGAATTCTGAAGATAAGCTTGATTCCACCAGAAGGCGCGAATCTGTCCGGTGCCGTCGGTCGCCGAGAACTCGAAGATGCGGAGCTTGCCGCCTTTCACGGGATAGGTGCCGGCCACCCGCACTTCGGCTTCGATCGTAGCGTAGTCGCCGTGTTTGAGGTCGCGAATGCGCGCGAGTTTCGAGCGATCTTCGTATCTCATCGGGAGATAGTGGATCAGGTCCTCGACGGTGACTTGAAGCGCACTCGCCGCTCCCATCGAAGCCGCCACGCCCTGCGAGAGCTTCTGCGCGGTCTTGACTGCGAGCCGCGGAATCTCATGCAGGTGAAGCTCGTATATCGGCGTTGACAGCTTGAGCAAAGTTGTTGGCCTCGCGGCGAGAGGGAAAGTAGTTATCGCGATGAGATTCTAGGTGCGTGGTGCACGAGGGTCAAGAAAGCCTTTATGGGCGGCCGTCCCTGGCCGACCCCTCGATCATGCTCACTCAACCGAATCGCACTTGACTTGCCAATGCGTGTGATTGCCCGTGACCCTGGCAGAAGAGACCGACGGAGGTGCCATGCTGACTTGATCCAATGACAGGTTGGGAAGAGGGACTTGTCCCCGCTCCGTGATTGAATGCAAGATGAGCAAGGTGAGTCTTTATCCCTTGTCGGTTGAAAAAAAAGGCGGGACAAGTCCCTCTTCCCAACCTGTCATTGCTTTAAGGCTCGACTTATCCGCACCCTTTAGCACATTCTCCACTACTCTTTTTAATTACACCCTTGCCAGCCCTGGACGGCCGCCCGTACAAGATTCTTAATAGGCTAATCTCAGTCGAGTTGGTAGAATCTGCGGCATGATCTCAAAGTCCTCTATCATTCCGAAGCTCTTGTTCGTACTGCTCGCCTGCTGTGTCAAAGCTGCCGCGGCTCCGGCTACGATGCGGGTTGACTACTATCACACCGGCAACGCGTCGCAGGAGATGTTCAGCCTCGATCGAATCGTCATCGAGCCGCTCCCGTGGCCGGGCAATCCGCAAAAAATGATTGACGACTCCAACCTGGGCAAGTACTTCTTCGAGGCGCGCGATCGGAACACGAATCGAGTCGTTTACTCGCGCGGGTTCGCGTCGGTCTATGGCGAATGGCAGACGACCGACGAAGCTAAGAACATCAACAGGACGTTTCACGAGTCGCTTCGCTTCCCCGCGCCACAAGCCCCGGTTCAGATCAGCTTGAAGAAGCGCGATCCAAACAACGCCTTTCGCGAAGTGTGGTCGACGATCGTCGATCCCAAGGACATGTTTGTCGATACTTCCAAACCTGCTTCGCCCGGACCGCTGATCGAGATTCAAAAGAGCGGCGACCCTGCCGAAAAGGTAGACTTCCTGATCCTGGGCGACGGCTATACGGCCGCCGAGAGAGGCAAGTTCGAGAAGGACGCGCGGCGGCTGCTGGAAACATTGTTCGCGACTTCGCCTTACAAAGAGCATCGAAGAGACTTCAACGTGTGGGCGCTGTGTCCGGCGGCTCAAGAATCCGGGATCTCGCGGCCGTCGAACGGTATCCATCGCGCGTCGCCGCTGGGCGCAAGCTACGACGCGTTTGGGTCCGAGCGATACGTTTTGACTTATGACAACCGCGCGCTTCGCAACGTCGCGGGTTTCGCGCCTTACGAGTTCGTCGAAATCATCACCAACTCGCGGGTCTACGGAGGCGGCGGAATCTTCGGCTTGTACAGCACTGTGGCCGCCGATACCGAGCAGGCGCCTTACATCTTCGTTCACGAGTTCGGACATCACTTCGCCGGGCTGGCCGACGAGTACTACACGTCACCGGTCGCTTACACTCCTTCGCCGGTGAAGACCGAACCGTGGGAGCCGAACGTGACGGCACTGCTCGACCCGACGACCCTGAAGTGGAAAGACCTGGTCGAGCCCGGCACTCCGATCCCGACTCCGTGGCGAAAGGAAGAGTACGAGCAGCACTCACGCGAATACGGCAAACGCCGCGCCCAGATTCGAGCTGAGAATCGTCCGGAAGCCGAGATGGAAGCGCTGTTTCGTGAGAACCGCGAGTTCGAGGTGAAGCTGTTCGCGAGAGAGAAATACGCGGGCAAGGTCGGCGCTTTTGAGGGGGCTAATTATGAAGCGAAGGGCTACTACCGACCCCAGGTCGATTGCATAATGTTTACGCGCAGCCCCGCATTCTGCGCCGTGTGCCGCCGCGCTATCGAGCGGGTGATTCAACTGTACGTGAGGTAGCGCAGACTTTAGTCTGTGTCCGATCCGGTTGCGCAATGCTGGACTTATGAACTGAACGAATGCCACAGACTAAAGTCTGCGCCACCTTGAGGATTTTTACACTGAAGGATTGCCACAGACTAAAGTCTGCGCCACCTCAAGCATTTTACGTTGAAGGATTGCACAGACTAAAGTCTGCGCCACCTCAAGGAGGCTTGCTGATGAAGCCGATGTTTTTGAAAGACGTCGAGACTAAGCCGCTAATTGAAAGATTTGCAGAGGCGGCTGAGAAGCTAAGGGCGGGAGGCGCGCCGACACCTCAGATCTGGCACCTGTTCTCTTTCAAACCCGAGACGAACGAGCATCTCGCTCGTTTCACGCAAGGCGTTATGCGCGGGCCTTCGCCGCTCGAACCCGGCATGCGCGAGTTGATAGCGGCGTTCACTTCGCGGCGCAACGACTGCCCTTTCTGAATAGGCTCGCACGCCGCAGGTGCTGCGGCATTCCTCGGTCACGAGTTGGTCCAGTCGGTTCTCGAAGACTTTAGCGCGTCGAAGCTTTCAGAAAAAGAGAAGGCTTTGCTCGCTTTTGTGGATAAGGTGAATCGCACTTCGAATCAGATCAAGCAAGAGGATATCGACGAAGCGAAACGCGCAGGTTGGTCAGACGAAGCGCTCTATGATGCGATCACCGTGTGCTCGCTGTTCAACTTCTACAACCGCTGGATCGACGCGACGGGCGTGCACGACATGCCTCAATCGGCATATGAGTTCTCGGGTCAACGATTGAAAGAGTATGGCTACTTTCGAGAAGCGGACGAGTAAAGGACACTCACTGATTCGCAGCCCTACGCAACGTTTAAACAGAGTTCCATACAGCGGAGAATCGCCACCGCTCACGATCGCCATTGCCCGCCAATGCGCGATAGTAATCATCCGACATGTCGACGCGGTATGCCTTCGTCATCGTGTGTTGTAGGCGCGGAGCGAACGGCGCCCGGGTTAATGGATATTCCCAGTTCGGATACTCCGTTACCTTGCTATCCTCCTACTCTCAATCGTAGTTCGTCTAGAGCTCTGGTGATTGCCTTTAGAGCATTGGCCTTCCCGGCGCTAACATACGGCTCCATCAGGCTACGCGCTATGTGATCGGCGGACGATTCAAGAGTGCGCTTATGGCTCTGAGCGCTTGAAACTGTCAAGTACGCCTCCAGGATCAAGGGCTTCAGCCCCTCATCCAATTCTGCGAGCGAGCCATCAATCAAGTTTCGTTGAAACTCTTGATCCCTGAATTGAGCATGGTCATTGGCTGGCCTTGCCGCTACTGCACGATTCCACTCCATTTCACCGAGCAGCGCGCTTAATGATCGCTTTTCGGCGAGTAGGACCAACAGGTCCCCGCGCGTCGCGGAACGAACTTTGGTCCCTTCTCTCCAAGGAACCTCAAAAGCAATCGAAGTCTTGGACACGCCGAACTCCGGGTTCCTCACTACATAGGGAGCACGGTCTGACTCAAACACTAAGGCTACAACTGTAAGATCCTTGTTCGTTGAAACGTTCAAGTCCTGACATCTCGGAGCCAATCCTTCAAACTGGCTTCCGATGCCGGCTATCCAACTGCTGAATTCCTTTTGTTCCGCTCCAATAGTGACGCCACTCTTTTCATCAACTCCGATCAACCAGAGGACAGGTTCTCCGCGCGCCGCGTTTGCCTGGCCAGCTATTTGTCGCGCCGCTTTATAGAGATCGGCCGGCCATACCCGTTTCAATTCTGACAATGAGTCCTCTGATGGCTGCTTCAACTCTGCCCGTTTGATGACGCGAAGAGCCCAGACTTCGATTTCCCTGCTGTTCATGCCTTGCATATTACAACCCAGTTTTCAGTTCTCGAAAGTATTTGCTGCTTCGAGCGGCTCGCGGTCGCTTGGAAGGCCGGGTTGAAGGCCACTCACTCGGGTGGGCATTCGTGTAGGTTTTACTAGGCACGATTGTAAGATCTACCTGTTGGCAGGAAAGTAAGGTCAGTCGCTTGGTTAGCTCGCGCTTTTCATAAAGATCGTTAGGAGTTATGGGCTACCCGCTAATAGGAAGGCATTACCCTTGCATACGCGGAAGAGTGATTGGTTAGAATAAGCACAATCATTTGTGCTCATGTCTCAACACAACCTTACAGAAAGGAATGTGCAATGCAAGTTGTACGTCATGCGAAGGGCGCGCGCAATTCTTCTATGTCTAAAGCGACGTTTGTAGGACTGTTATTAACCGCCGCGCTTGGACTGGCAATTGTCAATCGCCCAAACCTGCAAGCTTCAACTCAAGCCCATTCCGGTTCAAAGCAAATGGCATCGTTTGCCTAACCGACGACGGATTCACTTCATTGGTAGTTCTCAATAACCCCGGCAACGCTCAATTTATTGTCAACCCGGTTCTGTACAATTTAAATGGCAAGCCGCTTGCGGTCAGGCCCGTGCAGGTTGGGCCCAGACAGCAACTCAGGTTCGATATCTCTGATTGGATTGCTGAAAGCGGGTCCGATGATACCTTCAAGCAGGGTAATCTTATACTCAGCTACGATGCGCCCGATTCGGTGATGCTTGGCGCTCAGGTAACTATCACGAATGCAAAGCTGCGATTGTCTTTTGACGCGCGTGACGAAATGCCAATGAGCTTCAAGTCATCACGCCTCGAAGGGATATGGTGGCAGCCGGATCAGGCTTCGCGCTACGATCTGGTCTTGAGCAATATGGAGGACAGCGTAGTGAGTGTGAGCATAAGTCCTTCAGGCGAGCCCTCAACACTCGATAACGCTGGTTTGAGCATAAAGCTTGCACCACATGAGACGCGGGTGTTGGACCTGACTGATAAAACGATGCCTTCGGCAAAGCGCGTCAAAGCGAACAAGGCGGCGGGCCTTAGTATCAGTCATTCAGCAGCGCCGGGCGCAGTGTTGGCTTATGGGATGCTTTCAAAGAATCGGAAAGGATTCTCTTCGCAGTTTACTTTCGAGGACCCTGCGACAAGAAGCTCCCAGACTCTAGCGGCTACGCATATGTTAATAGGCAAACCCGATTTGCCGGGTTTTCCTGCGGGAACCTCTTTCACGTCCAAAGCTATCATTCGCAACGCAGGAGATGAACCGATAAACGTAATACCGAAGGTAAGCTTTATTTCTCACCACAACCCTACGACAGTTTCTCTGGAAACACGTGAATTGCGCGCCCAACAGGTCGAGGTGCTTGATGTTGGAGCAGAGTTGAAGCGAGCCGGTTTTCGCGGCCCGTTTGCAGGCGCAGGTATGACGCTTGATTCAACTGGTAAGCCGGGCAGCTTGATAGCGCATGTTATGAGCTTTGATGGAGCCGGCAATCAGGTTTTTAATGTCCCTGTGAAAGATATTGGCGTTTCGATGAACCGGCTCAGTGGTAGCCATCCCTGGACGTTGGAAGGCGATACTCGATCTCTTATCCACGTGCGAAATACCACAGATGAAACAGCTCGTTTTACGATCCAGCTTGATTACGATGGTGGTAGTTACGCACTGCCAATGCAAGAGCTCGAACCGCAGCAGGAGGTCGCAGTGGATGTAGGTCAGTTACGAAATAGCCAGACTAAAGACAGCATTGGTCGAGTAATACCGAAAGACGTGATGAGCGGACAAGCCACTTGGATCGAGCACGGCCCGCAGGCGCTGATAGGAAGGGCTGAAGTGTTCAGTGTGAAAAATGCTGTAGCGAGCAGCTTCAGTTGCCCGGTCGGGTGTTGCCCTGCGGGTGACAACCGAACATTTGTCTTCCCCTCCGGGTTTATGAAAGGAGTGCCGGGCGATACTGGTCTAATGCAACTTATGCTCATCCGACGGCAGGATTGCAATGGGCAAGAGTTTGGCCCGTTTAATGTAACATCCTCTTCTACCTGGTCGAGCAGCGATTCATCTATAGTGACGTTAGGCGCACCAACTTCAAACGGTTGCTTAATGACTTGTATGAGCGGGGGACAGGCCACTGTCCATATCGACTTCGAGGGAGTGTGCGTTCAAGTTGATCCTTTCACCGATAACTGCGAGCAGTTAAGTTGTATGCTTCCTGCTGATTGCGATGTCTTCGTCCAAATACCTAGCAAGGTTAGATTTGTGGACACTCCTCCCAGAGCGCCTGATGGCAAGGGACCGGTCATCGAGATTAACGATGGCGATGTGCGCGATACGGCAGGCAATGTCGTAAAGCAGCATCAGTGCGGAGTCTATCGCAACCTGGCTTACGAGCTAGTGGATCAGGTAGGTGAACCAATCACTGACGCCTTCACGGTCGCAGAATCCTTTGATAACTACCAGGGCCCTGATTCAGCCCCTGACGCTGTTACGGTGAATATTTTAGCCGGGCACATCATTGGGGATACCCAATACTTTGGTAGAGCTTTTCCTGCATGTCTCGGCTCCAACGACCATCAATCGTTCAAACAACACTTTTCCGTGACCATCAATGGGATGTCGTATAACCTGAGCACAGTCGTCACCATCAGCGAAGGGAAGTTTTCTGGGACGGCCAAAGTAGACGTTGACATCACCACGCCATAGACGTTGGTCTCCACAAGGAGCAAGAGAATGAAATCCATCAGAAAACTCATCGCCTTGGCTGCGATCGCGGCGCTTGCATCAGTCGCATTAGGCCAATCTGTTCAGTCTTCGACTGATCCGTCCTCACAACAGATACTCGCGCTTCAGGTGACAATGAGCTTTGCTGATCGCGTAACCATACCGTATGCGCTCATGGTTGTATTTGCAAAGGCTCATGTGCCGGCAGGTCTCGTCACTATTTCCAGTTGTGGCGAAGAAGTCGCCCATCAATTAAACCCGTCTGGTACCTCCTTGCAAGCAGCGCTTGACTCTATAATATCAGCCGAGCCTTCGAACCGATGGCAGATTGCCGATGGCGTAGTGAATTTCCTTCCTGCTCAAAATGAGCCGGCGTTATTGAATGTACGCATAGCTCATTTTGAGCTAGAGAACGTAAAGTCTCCGCAATACGCAATTGATAAACTGCTCTCACTGCGCGAAGTTCAAAGAGCCTTGGTTGAGCTTAAGCTGAGCCAGGTCCCCACACAGGTAGGGTTGACAGATTTGAAACGATCGGGCTCTGAGGCCGACGATCCCAGTCTCGGCTTTAATGTGCGCTGCGAAAATGTGACATTGCGCGAGGCACTGAATGCTATGGTTCGCGCGCATGGATATGCAGTATGGGCGTACACCGAGCGACGCTGCAAAGGACGCGACGAGTTTCGCATTGAATCTGTAGTTCGATGATTGAAACATGGGCCCCGCTAGATAGAAGTAGCCAAAAAAGCAGACGTGTTTTTCATGTATAACTTCTCTTTTTGAAACCAGCCAAGAGTGAGTTAGAACGCGAACTTCAGCCCGAACTGAATCTGACGCGCGGGCCGTGTGGCGAAGACCTGGCCGAACTGCGGATTCGAACTCTGCTTTACCAGGTTCGCAACGCTGGCGAAGGCCGCATCAGTCGGCAACAGGTTCGGTACCGACTGGAAGATGTCGTTGACCGTGGTCTTGTTGAAGATATTGAAGAACTCAGCACGGAACTGTAGGCGATACCGCTCTGCCCATTGCCAGTTCTTGGCAAGATTCAGGTCGGTCTCATAAACAGGTTCGAACCGAAACGGAGCACGCCCCGAGCTTCCGATATCGCCCACCGCCGTCGGCAGGAAGGCAAGCGGATCGATGTAGTAGGGGTTTCGGCTAACGCCTGTTGGGACATTTTCAAACGGGTCGCTCACCTGGTTTGGGCGAGTGCCGCGCGGTCCCGGCCCGGTCGCTTGAACAACTCGATTCAAAGGCAGGCCGGTCATCGCCGTCGTGATGCCCGCAACCTCCCATCCGCCGAAAATTTGGCGCATAACCGGCTCGGCGAGAAAGCCGCTTTTGGCGTACGGCAATTCATAAACGTAGCTCGCCTTGAAAACATGCGTGCGATCGAAGCGCGCAACGGCTCGCTCGATGGCGAAGTTCGTTCGAACTTGTGGCAGGTCTATCGCGTCGCGGTCGTTAGTTGAGTCGGTCATGTTCTTGGACCACGTATAAGACACCTGGGCAGAGATGCCATGCAGGCGTTGAACCCTGAGCGAGCTTATGAGCGCGTGGTAACGGAACGTCGCGGTGGTCTGGCGATCCGTAATCGACGTATAACCCTTAAACGGCCGCGCGAGGTTGATGCAATTATTCGGGTTGTTTGATGCGGCGAGCGCGGGGTCACAGCCTGCGACACCCTTGGCAGCGGTAAGAATCTCTTGCGGCGTAGGGGCGTTGATATCAACAGGCCGTGTCTGATGATTCCCGCCTGATCCGAGATAGCCGATTTCAAAGGCAGTAGCATTGTTTAGCTGCCTCTGGATTGTTACGTTCCACTGCTGAGTGATCGGCGTTATGAACGGATCGGTCGTGCTGTTCAGCAAGCGGGCCGAAAGCGTGCCCGGCGGCGTGCCCGCAGCAGGGTTCGCGTAAATAATCGGCGCCCCCACGGTTCCTGTGAGAGACGCCGTGTTGTTGAAAGGCGGATTGTTGAAAGTATTCTGCTCGAGAATGCCTATCAGCACCTGATCGTAATAGATTCCGTAGCCGCCGCGTATGACTGTCTTGTCAGGCCCGCCGGTGAGCGCGCGGACCAACCCGCTCTCGGCGGTCGGGCTCCAGGCAAACCCGAAGCGCGGAGCGAAATTGTTCTTGTCGGACTGTTGAACCCGGCGGCCAAACGGCGAATTGACGTTTGCAACCGCGATCCCGTTCA
>Ga0193727_1000850_pt1 | contig 12353 bp, 12 predicted proteins | sample H2c2metaG_FD_143051 | JGI IMG/M metagenome (GOLD analysis project Ga0193727, IMG submission 143051) | Soil microbial communities from a riparian zone of the East river system, Colorado, United States - H2c2 | ecosystem: Environmental > Terrestrial > Soil > Riparian zone | place: USA: East River...
TGACTTTCACCACGCGCTTTGACATTCGAGCCCCGCGCGACATCTTCTCGAGATCGGGCATTACGTGGTCGTCGAACATTGGCTGGTTTTCGCGGGGCGGACCGGGCAGCAACACGATCAGCTTGCCGTTCGCATCCATCTTGAGCCCGGGCGCGGTGCCGTTCGGGTTGGGCAGCGCTTTTGCGCCGTTGGGGATCAGCGCCTGGCGTTCATTGTTCGGAGTCATCTGATAGCCGCGGCTTGCGAACCGCTCGCGTATCGCGGCCAGTATTTCGTAGTCAAGCCTGAGCTGGCGGCCGGTTACGCGAGCGAATACTTTTCGGGTGACGTCGTCTTCGGTGGGACCCAGCCCTCCGGTCGAGATGATGATGTCCGAGCGGCCGAGAGCGTCGCGCGCCGTCTGCTCGAGGTTCGATTCATCGTCGCCAACCACGGTCTTGAGTTGAACGGCGATGCCGATCGAGTTGAGGCGCTCAGTCAGCCAGAGAGAGTTGGTGTCGGTCCGGTGCGGCGTGAGCAGTTCAGAACCGATAGCGATGATTTCCGCTTTTAGCATTGGTAATTGCTTAGAGTTCAAGCTTTAGCTTGCGCTTCCCGCCGCTCGCAATCTAAAGGTTGAGCTCTGAACCTAAATCGCTGCCCGATACAACCCTCGCTCGCCGATGTATCGCTCGACTGATTCAGGCACGAGCCCGGCGATTGGCAGGCCCTTAGCCACGCGCGTGCGAACTTCGGTCGCCGAACGGTCGCCGAGCTCCGAAGGGAAATCGAGAAACAAGATTCGCTCGCCGATTTCGGCGGGCTCGCGCTCTATCAAGGCGCGCAGTTCGCCAAGTCCTCCGCCCGCGCGCGCGGCTACGATCAGGCGGCTGCGCGAGAAAAGGTGCTGAAGCGCCTCGGCGCGGTCGCTGAAGCTTCGGTGATAGCGCCGTATGTATCGGTCGTCGCGATCAAGCACGCGCTCGAATGTATCGAAGCCGACGATAAAGTGCAAATCGGTTCCCGGCGCGCACACTCGCTCCAATGCTTCGATCATGTCGACGTAGAAAGCGTGCGACGACAAACCGATCGACACTCGCGCGTCATCGGCAAAAGCCAGTTGAAGCATTGTGAGGCGGTCTTCAAGCGAGCATTCGTAGCCGGTCTTGTCGGCGTTGGTGAGACCTGCCAGCGCGAGAGTTTCATCAAGAGAGAAGGCTTCGGCGGCGCGGCGGATCAACTCGACGTGCGCCACAGTCACTGGATTGAAGGACGCTGCGAGAGTTCCGAGGCGAGGGCCGGTCATTCGGGCTTGCGTGAGTAGTTCAACGCGGGGCTGCCGGGCAGTTTCGATTCGCCTGATGATCGGTTTGAGCTGAACTAATTCCATTTGCGGGGCCGAGCTTGTCCGAGCGCCGACAGGCCAGGACGGTCATCACTTTGCGATCCGGGCAGGGACAAGCCTGCCTGCCCCTGCAGATCAAATCAATCTCCAGAGAAGAGCCAGCCAAACGATCATAGCGGCGTAAACACCGGCAAGCGCGTCGTCACTCATCACGCCAAACCCGGCCGGCAAGGCTTCAAGCTTGCGTATCGGATAGGGCTTGAGGATGTCGAACAGCCGAAACAGAACAAGGGCTGCAATGACTCCCGCGACGGAAACCGAACCAGCGAGCGGCGTGAGCGCGATCAATTGTCCGCTGACTTCATCAATCACTATCTGGCTCGGGTCTTTAACGCCGCTTATCTCGCAGGCTCGGTTCGACGCCCACACGCCAACTGCAAACAACACGACGTTGATAATTGCGAGCAGAGTGAAGGACAACCGCGGTGAAAGCGAGAATCTGCTGCTGAGAGCGAGGAACGCAAAAAAGACCACCACGCCTTCGATCGCGCCAAACGTCCCGGGCGCGACCGGCGCAAAGCCCGCTCCGAAGCCGGTCGCAAGGGCATACGCGAAGCGATCGAGCGCGCTTATGTTTTCCTTCTTGATGATTGCGGGCCGAGTCATTGAGTGGGAAGCTTGTACGGGCGGCCGTCCCTGGCCCCCCCTCTCGAAGTGGCATACTCACTTGCGCATTGCGAGGCGGCCGCGGAGGGCCGCCCGTACAAGCGCTACGACTTAGACGATTCTTCCAACTAAATCGTAATCGTGCGCTTCGGTTATCTCGACGGTCACGAAATCGCCCGGTCGCGGCTCAACGCCTTCGGGCACGTCGTTGATCAGCACGGAACCGTCGATCTCAGGAGCTTGAGTTTCCATTCGGCCTTCAAGAAGCAAGTCGCTTTCTTTCGATTTGCCTTCGAGCAACACCCTCACTCGCCGGCCAATCAGCTTGCGATTCTTCAAACGCGAGATTCGCGTTTGCACTTTCATCAAGCGCTCACCCCGCCGCGCGGCAACCACCGGATCGACTTTCTCGTCAAGGTCGAATGCCGCCGCGTTCTCTTCATCCGAATAAGTGAATACGCCCATGCGGTCGAAACTCGCCGTCTTCACGAAGTCCACCAGCTCTTCAAAGTCTTCTTCGCGCTCCCCTGGAAAGCCGGTGATGAAAGTTGTGCGAATCGCGACTCCGGGAACGCGCTCGCGTATGCGCTCGATCAGCCGTTCGTAAGACTGGCGGTTCCCTCCGCGGCGCATTCGCTGGAGAACTCTTCGGCTCGCGTGCTGAAGCGGGATGTCGAAATACTTGCAGACGTTCGGACGCTCGGCCATTACCCGCAGCAACTCGTCGGTGATTGCCGTCGGATAGCAATACATAAACCGCACCCATTCGACGCCCGGCACTCTGGCGATTGAATCAACCAGACGCGCGAGGCCGTCGTTGAGAGCAAGGTCCGACCCGTAAGTGGTCGTGTCTTGTGAGATCAGCACGAACTCTTTCACGCCTTGCGCGGCGAGCATCTCGACTTCGCGGATGATCGATTCGGGCGAGCGCGACCTGAACACGCCGCGAAGCTTCGGGATGATGCAGAACGCGCAGGTGTGATCACAGCCCTCGGCGATCTTCACGTAAGACGTGTACGGAGCAGTCGCGCGCAACCGAGGAGTCGTTTCGTCGTAGAGATAGAGCTCGGGCGCCGACGCGCCGTCGCTGTAAACGGGAAGCGAACGGCGGCCGTTTGGCTCGACTACTGATTCAATCTCTTTGAGTTGATTCACGCCGATCAGCGCGTCGATCTCAGGGATCTCGCGTTGAAGTTCGTCGCGATAACGCTCGACGAGACAGCCGGCAACGACCAGGCGTTTAAGCTTGCCGCCCTGCTTGAGCTGAGCCATTTCAAGGATTGTGTCGACCGACTCCTGACGCGCGGAGTCAATAAAGCCGCAGGTGTTCACTACGAGCACTTCGGCCGCCTGAGAATCGGTAGTGATCTCGTAACCCTGGCGCGCGAGCAAGCCCATCATTACTTCGCTATCGACGAGGTTCTTGGGACAACCCAAACTTACCATCGCTACTTTCTTTGTCGTCGTCATTCGGAGCTCTTAAACCCTCCTGTCGCCCATCGGCCACATCGCGGAATCAACAATGTTAAACGATGCCTGACGGTTTTACTAGAACAAGTGACGCCCCAGCGCTGATTTAGTGGCTTCAGAAGACAGGAAACAGCGGCAAATCTATTGGGCGATTCAGTCTTGTGCCCGCATATCGGGCGACAGGGACTCGCAAATGGCGATCACCGCTTTCTCAAGTTCATTCAGATCCGAACACAACTCAATCGACGAGGTATGCCGATGATCCAGGTCCTGTCCTATCTTCTCAAGCCACTCATCGCCGCCCGTCACCGTCAAGATAGGTTTGCCCTGAATCCAGGCAAAGCACACCTCAGACAATGTGCCCGCCGAACCGCCAAGCGCAATCACGAAGTAGCCGGCCAGAACGTTCACCACATTGCGGGCGTGACCAAGACCAGTCGGAATCACAACTCCGCACCACGGATTCGCGTCGTTCATATCACAAGAAGGTAGGATTCCCACGGTTGTGCCGCCGGCTTTCGAAGCGCCGCGACTAGCCGCTTCCATAACTCCGCCTCCTCCGCCGGTGATAACAGTAATCCCGAAACGCGCAAGCATGGCGCCCACCTGCTCCGCGAGTGCGCACAATTCAGGCGGCGCGTCGGAGTCCCCGATCACTGTTGCTTGTAGGCTAGGCGCTTCCATTGATCCTCACATTCTCTCAAACAAGCGCGCGTTGTCCAGGGTGTTTGCAGAAATCAAAAGGGCTGACGATTTTCTACTCGCCAGCCCTTGATTGCACCAGTTTTGACTCTGTTCTACGCAGCTATTCGTGGCCTGCTCGTGGCGGCTTGAGTTGCTCGGACAACGTCCACCGCAGCAGCGGCCCTAACGTCTTCGGCATCGTCGCGGAAGAACACAAGCTTCTGCGTCTCGGGATCGAGGTCGACCACTACCACGTCTCCAAGGTGCACCTGCCTGGTCGCGGACAGATTCGCAAGCGGGTTAACTACGAACCGCTCGATCGCGCGCTTCAAATGGCGCGCGCCGTACCGGTACTCGACTCCTTCGCTCAACAAGAACTGCTTCGCCTCGTCGCCGAGCACAAAGCTGAAGCGCTCGCCCGCGCCTTCGTCGATCCTCGCCTGTACGGCGGCCAGCTCGAGGTCGAGGATTTGCCGAAGCTGCTCGTGTCTCAGGCTGCGGAACACCACGACTTTGTCTATTCGGTTCATGAACTCGGGTGAGAACTTGCGCTTCGCTGCCTCTGAAGCCGTGCGATAAATCTTCTGATCAAGGTCATCCTGCCCGAGCCTTCCGCCCTTCGCGGGAGCGAAACCGATGGATCCAGTGATCAACTCGCTCATCTCCTTCGCGCCCAGGTTCGAGGTCATGAAAATCATCGCTTGCGAGAAGTCAACTCGGCGATTGTCTCCAAGCGTCAGCGTAGCTTTATCAAGCACGCCCAGCAGCAACTGCCAGAGCGCGTCGGAAGCCTTCTCGATCTCGTCGAACAGCACGAGTGTGAACGGGTCACGATCGGTGCGATGCTTCTCGAGGTTCTCCTGAGTCAGCAGCGGCGTGGTCTCGCGATGGCCCAGATAGCCGGGAGGCGAGCCGATCAGTTTGGCGATCTCGTGCGAGTGCTGAAACTCCGCGCAGTCGATCTTGATGACGGCGTTCCGGTCGCCGAACAGAATCTCGGCGGCGGCTTCAACAACGTGGGTTTTCCCCGAACCCGTTGGACCGAGAAACAACGTCGTGCCGAGCGGGCGGGAAGGATTGGTCATACCCGCTTGAAAGACCTGATACAGAGAAGTGATGTTGCGAATCGCCCGATCCTGCCCGATGACTCGAGCGCGAAGCCCTGCTTCAAACTCTTCCGCGAGCGGGCTTCTGGACTGAATGTTGAGAGGCACCAATTTTCTTGCTCTAGCGTTGCTAACCATTTTCAAACCCTCTTTTCGCGCCCTTCGTGCTCCTCCGACCTTCTTCTCCGTTTCTCTCGAGGTTGACTTCATAAGCTGCCAACTCTACTTCAACCGCCGCCTGATACCCGATCAGGTTGCTCAGCGATGTTTTCAGCAATTTTGATGCCCACTTTAATTCAACAGTTGTAACAACGACCTTCGAGCGGTGAACGCCTTCGACCAACTCCCCTTGCAGCAAGGCTTAATCTTTCGACGTTTCAGCCATTGGTTTCGCTTTGATAGACTGGGCGCGTAACACATTCCGACATCGCTTGATCGGGACTTTGACAAAACCTGTCACGAGAAACTGTCCCGCCGTGCCGTTTGAAGCTTCAGGCCGCGCGCCTGTTCAAATAACGTCGACTCTCCTTACTGTAGACCGCGCCGTCCGCTGATTTGTTCCAACCTCCTCATGCACAAGTACGAGCAAAACCCGTCGATCAGCCTGCGCCGGAAGCGCGAACGGCGTTTTCGTTCGTCGGGAGCGCGCCCGAGCCGTACACGTAGCCGATATGGTCGGCTACACTATCGATTTGCGATGGGCTATGATTAGCGAGCTTTAATCCCGCACACAAACGAGGGTGCCATGAAGCTTGACGGAAAAGTGTCGATCGTAACGGGAGGCGGACGAGGAATCGGCCGAGCGATAGCACTTTGCTTCGCCGCCGAAGGCTCTGCCGTCGTAGTCGCAGGAACCAGCAGAGATAAATTGGAATCGGTAGCCGCAGAGATACGCAGCGGCGGCGGCCGCGCACTGACAACAATTGCCGACGTCGCGGACGAAGCCGCTGTTCGGTCAATGGTCTCAGCGACGCTGAATGAGTTCGGACGGATAGATATTCTAGTCAACAACGCTGGAATTGCAGGACCAACGGCGCTTGTGACCGATGTCGCTCGAGAAGACTGGGACCGGACGTTGGCCGTGAATCTTACCGGCGCGTTTCTGTGCGCCAAGCTCGCGCTTCCATCTATGATCGAGCGGCGCGCCGGCCGAATCATTAACATAACGTCGCTTGCGGGACTTCAGGGTTATGCGTGGCGGAGCCCGTACTGCGCGTCTAAATGGGCGATGATCGGCCTGACGCAAACGCTGGCCGAAGAAGCAGGACGCTACGATATTACTTGCAACGCGATCGCGCCCGGCCCCGTCAGCGGGCCACGCATCGAGGAGGTGATCCGTCGCCGGGCTGAACAGATGAATCGCTCTTACGAAGAAGTCGAAATGGATTACGTCGGACCGACCGCGTTGAAACGAATGGTCGACGAAAAAGACATCGCGGCAATGGCGCTGTTCCTCGCTTCAGACGAGGGCCGGAACATAACCGGCGAGACGTTTAACATCTCCGCCGGCTACAAACTGAGCTGACAACTTGCCGAAAGCTTCTCGCCGCACAAACATGAGCAGACCAGAAAAGCTGGATCTGATCGAGCACATCTCTTCCAAGGAGAAAAAGCAGCGCTATGTCAACCGACTGTTTGAGACGATCGCGCCGCGCTATGACTTCTTTACGAAGCTCATGTCTTACGGCATGGACGGGGGTTGGAAACGCGAGCTTGTCGAGATGGCAAAGCTCCAAGGGGATGAGACAACTCTCGATCTTGCATGCGGAACCGGCGACATAGCCTTCGCTGTAGCGAACCATTTGGCCGGCGGGCAAACGGCGGGGCTTGACATAACACAAGGCATGCTCGACATCGCCAACCGAAGGCGCCATCAGGGTGGTCCCCCAAACGTAAGCTTTAGCCGCGGCGACATCATGAGTTTGCCGTTTGCGCACGGGACGTTCGACTGTGTGACGGGTGGCTACGCGCTGCGCAACGTGCCGGATATCCCGGGCGCGCTGAAGGAGGTCAAGCGCGTGCTGAAACCCGGCGGTCGTTTCCTCTCGCTCGACTTCGGCCACCCGAGCAGCAAGACGTATCGCTGGCTCTATCTGAAATACTTGAGTGTCGTCGGTTCGGTGATGGGGCTCGCAATGCACGGCGACGCGGACACCTATCGCTACATCTCCGAGTCGTTGAAGCGTTATCCGGGTCAGCAGGGCGTGCGCGAGATGATGCATTCTGCAGGATTCGTTGAAACAGGCTTTCGCGAGTTCGGAGGCGGGATAATCGCCATCAACTATGGAACCCGGTCCTTGACACAAGCAGAACCGTTCCGCCGATCACCAATGCAGCACGATCTTGCCGACCGCGTTTCTTGACGCAAGATGTTTCATTGCGTCCGCGACTCGCTCCATCGGGTAGCGCGCTCCGATGACCGGCTTGAGCTTACCGGCTTCGTAAAGCGCGAACAATTCCTTCCACCCTTGCTCGATTTTCTTCGGGTTGTGCTGCCGGTAAGCGCCCCAATGCAAGCCAACCACGCTGTAATTCTTGATCAGGATGTGATTCGAAGCGAACGCCGGAAACTTGCCGCTGGTGAAACCGATGACGATCAAGCGACCTTCAAACGCGATGCATTTCGTGCTGCGCTCGCCGACTTCGCCGCCGACCGGATCGTAGATGATGTCCGCGCCGCGCCCGCCGGTCTCGCGCTTGACTACTTCGACGAAGTCCTCGGTTTGGTAGTTAAGCGCAACATCCGCACCGCTGTCGCGAATCACTTGAAGCTTGTCGTCCGAGCCTGCGGTGCCGATGATCTTGCCCGCGCCCAACGCTCGCGCGATCTGCACCGCCGAAAGCCCGACGCCTCCCGCGGCAGAGTGAACAAGCACGGTCTCCCCCTTCTGCAACTGGCCTCGATACGCAAGCGCGAAATAAGAAGTCTGATACACGAGGGGGAAACTCGCTGCTTCATCATCGCTCATCGCATCGGGAATCGGCTGGACCGCTTCGGCCTGTGCGACCGCGCACTCAGCAAAGCCGCCAAGTTGCATCTGCGCAAAGACTCGCTGACCCGGTCTAAACCCATCGACCGCGCTGCCGAGCTTCTCGACGGTGCCGGCGACTTCCAGCCCCGGCGTAAAGGGAAGTGGTGGTTTGAATTGATACTTGCCGGCGATCAAAAGAATGTCCGGGAAGTTCAGCGCCGCCGAGTTGACTTTGATGACCACTTCGCCTTCTTTCGGTGTCGGACGGTCGACTTCATCGACCACCAAACCGTCTGGCTCGCACCACTCGTGAGCGCGTATTGCTTTCATCTCTTCACCTCGCTCCAAAATGTCGCGTCATCGTATAGAACGAGGTCGCCGGCAGTCAACAGACCCGCGCAGCAGCCTGTCGGGAAAAGGCTAGTTCGCATTTTGCCGCTCTCCTCTGCGTAAAACGCTGCGTGCTTGGCGGCTCTGCCGTGAATTCTCTTCGCGAATATGCTCACCGCAGAGCCGCGAGGCACGCAGAGAGCTTACGCAGAGAAGACCATTAATCCGACAGACTCCCAGGCGGCTGCGCAGCGGACGCACAACCATCGCTGCCCTCAAGCTTGCCGCCTGCCTTAGGCGGTATTAGTATGAGTGACTCCTGCGATTGGAAATCATTACGCATCATCGTCCTCTGGAGCCGAGTGTCACAGGCAATCGACTACAATGCTCTTTTGCGAGTAGCCATCGAAGAAGCGCAACAGGGATTGGCCGAAGGCGGCATCCCGGTCGGCGCCGCGCTGTTCGACTCGCGCGGCGAGCTTTTGGGACGCGGGCACAATCGCCGAGTTCAAGACGGCGACCCATCGATCCACGGCGAGACGGACGCATTTCGAAAGGCTGGCCGGCAACGCAACTACCGCGACACGATCATGGTCACCACGCTCGCTCCTTGCTGGTACTGCAGCGGGCTTGTGCGGCAGTTCAACATCGGCACGATTGTCGTCGGCGAATCGGTGACATTCAAAGGCGGCATCGACTGGTTGAGAGAAAACGGAGTCGCGGTGATCGATCTCAACTCAGACGAATGCATCAAGCTGCTGGGTAGCTTTATACAACAGCATCCGGAAATCTGGAACGAGGACATCGGCGAGGGATGAGACATGTCAAAGGTTGAGACGGCGCGCGGTTCGATTGAAAGCTCTCAGCTAGGCGTAACGTTGATGCACGAACACGTCTTTGTGCTGTCAACCGAGATAATGCAGAACTTCCCCGCGACATGGGGTGACGAGGAAACACGCGTAGCGAACGCAATCACCCGTCTCAACGAGCTGAAATCGCGAGGCGTGGACTCGATTGTGGACCTGACGGTCATTGGGTTGGGCCGCTACATCCCGCGTATCAAACGCGTCGCCGCCGCCACGGACCTGAACATCGTAGTCGCAACCGGCGTGTACACTTACAATGACGTGCCGATGTACTTTCACTTTCAAGGACCGGGCACAACGCTTGGCGGACCGGAGCTGATGACCGACATGTTCGTGAAGGACATCGAAGAGGGCGTCGCCGGAACCGGAGTCAAAGCAGCGATACTCAAGTGCGCGACCGACGAGCCCGGCGTCACACCGGGAGTGGAACGCGTGCTTCGAGCGGTCGCACGGGCTCATCGCCGCACCGGGGTCCCGATCTCGACTCACACTCACGCGCCCACGCGGCGCGGGATCGAGCAGCAACGCGTCTTTGCCGACGAAGGCGTGGACCTGACGCGAGTGATCATCGGGCATTCGGGCGACACGACGGACATCGGCTATCTCGAAGAGCTGATCGCAGCGGGTTCTTACATCGGGATGGACCGGTTTGGCATCGACGTGCTGCTTCCATTTGAGGACCGGGTTGCCACCGTTGCCAGGCTTTGTGAGCGAGGCCACGCCGGAAAGATGGTGCTCTCGCACGACGCGGCTTGCTTCAACGACTGGCTCCCCGAGGCTGCGCTTCCTGTGGTAACGCCCAACTGGAATTTCCTCCACATTCACAACGACGTGATTCCAGCGTTGAAACAGCGCGGCGTCACCGACGAGCAGATCAGAACGATGCTGATAGACAACCCGCGAAAGATTTTTGAAAGGCAGGGTGGTTACTGATGATCCGACCATTTGACTACACCGGAATCGTGCGCGACGCGGGTGGCGTAGCTCAATATACCGGCCGCCCGGATTCTCTTGTTGCCATGTTGAGAGCCACCGTTGATGCGAGACCCGAGCACGAGGCGATCGTCGAGCTCGGCGGCGAGCGAGTCAACTACCGCCAGCTTTGGGATCGTTCGGCGCGTGTGGCCGGCGGCTTGAAGACGCTGGGAATCAGTCGAGGGGATCGCGTGGCGATTCGTCTTGGCAACGGGCTGGACTGGTGTCTCGCGTTCTTCGGCGCGCAGATGGCGGGCGCGATCGCGGTGCCGGTCAATACTCGATTCAGCGAATCCGAAGTCGAATACGTGATCACCGACTCGGGCTCGAGCTTCGTGTTTCTTTCCGGGGAGCCGCTGCCCGACGGCGAGCCGTTCGCAGTAGAAGACCGTGAGCAATCCGATGTCGCCGCAATCTTTTACACAAGCGGAACAACCGGCTTTCCAAAAGGCGCGATGACCACGCACGGGAACTTTCTCTCTAACACCGAAAGCTGCCGCCGTGTCGTGAAACTCCCGACCGACGGGAGTATTCGGAACCTGGTGTCGGTGCCGCTCTTTCACGTCACCGGCTGCAACAGCCAGCTCCTGCCCACGGTCGAGAACGGCGACTCGGTCGTAATAATGCGGGCCTTCGAAGTGCAAGCTTTCTTGAAGGCCATTCGCGATGAACGGATCAACTTGCTGACGTCGGTGCCGGCGGTGTACTGGCTTGCGATCAATCAGGCGAACTTCGGCGAGGTTGATACAAGCGCGATCGGATGGCTGACCTACGGCGGCGCGCCCATAGCTCCCGAGCTTGTGGCGCGAATCATGGAAGCTTTTCCAAACGCGCGGGTGGGCAACGGCTTCGGCTTGACCGAGACTTCTTCAGTCTCGACGTTTCTGCCTCACGAGTACGCGCACTCGCGACCTGAGACAGTCGGGTTTGGCGCTCCAGTGGTCGACTTGGATTTGTTCGAGGTTGATCCGGACACCGGCGCGGGAGAATTGCTGGTGCGCGGTTCGAACGTCGTGAAGGGCTACTGGAATAAACCCGAAGCGACCGCGCAGGCTTTTGTGGATGGCTGGCTGCACACCGGCGATATGGCGCTCATCGATGCGGATGGTTTTGTGCAGATAGTCGATCGCAAGAAGGACATGATTTGCCGCGGCGGAGAGAACGTTTACTGCGTCGAAGTCGAAAACGTTTTGGCCGCGCATCCGTCGGTCTTCGAAGTCGCGGTGATGGGCGTGACCGACGAGGTGATGGGCGAGAAGGTCGGCGCAGTGATCGTCTCGCGTCCCGGGGCGGAAGCCGACGTGTCCGAGGTGATCGCGTTTGCGCGAAAGCACCTCGCCGACTTCAAAGTTCCTCAATACGTTTCTCTTCGGACCCAGCCGTTGCCGCGCAACCCGGGCGGCAAAATCTTGAAGCCCGTCTTGCGAAAAGAAACAGAATGGGGCAAGCCGGTGAGATGAAGCACAAGCACTCCAGCGGAGTGCAATGTTTATAGGATCGCGAGCCAACGGTGCCGCCTCCAGCGGAGTGCAATGTTTATAGGATCGCGAGCCAACGGTGCCGCACTCCAGCGGAGCGCAATGTGCCAGGCGCGCAAGCCTGTGTCACCCCTCTGGGGTGAGATTCTCGGCGCGCCGCATCCTATAAACATACAACTCCTCCGGAGTTGAACGTCCTCGAACCGGAAGCCGTCGTTGCACATATCGTGTTCTGGAGGAAAGAAATGCTTCGTAGCCGATTAGTCTTATCCATCCTGATCGTCGCGCTTGCGGCGATTCCCGCGTTCGCGCAACGGACCGATCCTTCGCTGCTCTCGCTCGAGCGGCTCTTCAGTTCGGAGGAGTTCACCGGCGACTCTTTCAAGGGCGAGCGGTGGATCGAAGGCGGCGCCGCGTATACGATGCTCGAGAAGTCGACGACTACTAAGGACAAGCATGACCTTGTTCGCTACGAAACCGAG
>Ga0193727_1000851_pt1 | contig 12351 bp, 12 predicted proteins | sample H2c2metaG_FD_143051 | JGI IMG/M metagenome (GOLD analysis project Ga0193727, IMG submission 143051) | Soil microbial communities from a riparian zone of the East river system, Colorado, United States - H2c2 | ecosystem: Environmental > Terrestrial > Soil > Riparian zone | place: USA: East River...
CTCAGTCTTTTCCAGATTAAAGCGAGGGACCAGGGGCACCCTCGACGTAATCTGGAAAAGACTGAGGGATTCGGGGCCGCCCGCAGTCCGGATGACTACTTGCGGGAGATTAACCACCCGATCACGACTCCGATGGCGATGCCCACCGCGACGGACCCGACGACCGTTTCCACCGGATGCCTCCCCAGACGCTTGGATGTTTCGTCAAAGAGCTCTTCCGCCGCATCGCCGGCCTGTTTCGCAACCCGTCGCGCTTCTCCCAAACCCACTTCAACCGCATCCGCCATCGCAGACGTGAGGCGCGATGCCGTACGCGCTGTTTCGGCGATCTGTTCGCCGGCCCGACCCACCACTGTTTCCGTCATTGTGTCTCTCCTCTTCGATTGGATGTCGATTAGTATAGGGCGGCGGTATGGTAAAGGAGCGGTTCACGTGATTGGCTCAGACCTCAGTTTGTGAGGATAAGCAGTTGGCGATTTATCGACCATCGGGCCGGACGGATATGTACGCCTCGACATTGCGCAACTACATCGAAGCGATGGGCGGCGAGTTGAAGATACGGCCGAGTTTCCGGGGGGGGCGCGATTCTGATCGAGCAGTTTGAAAACGTGGTGGAAGCATAGGCTCACGCACGGACAAGAGCTTGCGGCACGTCCACTGCTATCACCCCGGTGCACCCTCAGCGTTGTTTGGGAAAGATCATCGAGACCGAGGCCCCCCGCCAGTCCATCAGGACGGAGTCAGGCAGGGAGGATTTCGTGGGATCTTATTTTGAAATATACCCGGATGTGATAGATATACATATCTATCACAGTTGAGTCTATATTTCAAGTATCTTCGTGAACGAAAAAGCGCTTACTTGACCAAATGAGATTTTCAAAGTACCCTACGATGTATACATCGTAGGGTGACTAGGAAATCGAAAAATATGCCCCTCAAAAAAAGAGGACGACCATCACGGCTGCACACCGCACTTGGGCAAATCAAGTCCTTCTTCGAAGGGCTCCCTCGTAAAGCGTTCATGGAGCGAGAATTACTGGGCATATTTCTTCAACACAGAGATGAATGGCGAGTAGCTGTAAACACTACGAACGATCAATTTCTTCGCTTCATGCTTGAGAACACACCTCTACGGGAGGTGTCGATACGGCCTGCCGACTTGGACAACTGGAACTCAACCTTGAGAAGCGCGTCCCGCTATGTGTGGGACAGTGCCTCACCTTATGCGGTAGCTGCGACCATCGAGCTGGGAGCTTATTTGTCCCATGGAACCGCAGTTCTCCTACATGGGCTCACGGATCAATTGCCGCACACCATCTATGTGAACCGGGAACAAACCTCGGAAGGTCGGAGCTACGACAACCTCACACAAAAATCTATTGACGTGGCTTTCTCGCACAAGGCAAGAACCTCGAACGCCGTATTCACTTATGAACAGTCTCAAATCGTTCTGATGCACGGAAAGAACACTGGTCGCCTAGAGGTGGGAACCATCGAATTTAATCGAGAGCGATTGCCTGTGACGAAATTAGAAAGAACCCTTATCGATATCACCGTGCGCCCGATCTATGGCGGCGGGGTCTATCAGGTACTCCAAGCATATCGTAACGCCAAAGAAAAGATTTCAACTGCGACTCTCATGGCCACTCTAGCCAAACTGGACTTTGTGTACCCGTACCATCAAGCCATTGGCTTCTACATGCAAAAAGCTGGATATCCACCGAAAGCGCTGGAGCGACTGAAGGCACTCGGAATGAGTTTCAATTTCTACTTGGCTCACGATATTCGTGACAGTGTGTTCGATCCCGAGTGGCGGCTATTCTACCCAAAGGGCTTCGAGCTTAGCGACTTCACCTAAAACGAAATCAAAATAGAAATCGAACTCCTCCAAGGGGTGGCCGACCGAAGCGGCGACCGAAGGCCAATCCGGTCGGTGAAACTCACGATAGTCGCGTACCTTGGCCAAAAGGTTCAGCGGAACATTCTTGGCCGCAAACACATGCCGCACGAGGTCTATATCCGTGGACAGATCGACCCCCGCTGCTGTTGCAAGCACATAAATGTCAAAGAAATCACGCGCCCTAGGCGAACCAGGGTGGCGCATGGGCGAGTATTCCGGCATCTGCTGGCAGATTGCCCGGAGCTTTTCAGCGGATATCATTTCCGGGGTGTAAACGTAGATCGTGTAATGATCGAGCTTCGTGGACACTTTGGGCGCAGTGTATTCGTACTTGCTCAAATCCACGGTAAAGACGCGACGTTGCCCTGAGCCAATAACAAAGGATTGCCGCCTTATATCCTCGATCTTGCCCCCCAGCTCTTCGAATCTCTTCCTCTCGATCAGCTTGAATGAAACCTGATATCCACCCCACGTTGGCGGCTGGTGCTCGCCGAGGGCCTTGGGCTTGATCTCGAACTTCTCATCAAAGAGAACAAAGCCAGCGGCATCAAATCTGTCCCGCAACGCACGGAAGATTCGATCCTGCGCGTTGGGGAGTTCCGCAAGATCGCCCTCCATGGAAAAATCAAGGTCAAACGAGCTGCGCGCCGTCAAGCGGTACACGAGGTTCAACGCATTGCCACCCTTCAAGACTAGCCTTTCGAACAGCTCGTCATCCGAAAACAAAGCGACAATTGTAAGCTTTCTGATCTGATCGAAATCCAACAGCGTGCCCTCGTGTCAATGCCGAAAAGTGCCACAATTCTAGATCGGAAACGCTTAAGGTCATACAGAAAATATCGGCCGCGCGCGAATGAAACACGGGGCGTCCTGTCTTTTCCTCTTTGGAGCGTCGGAACAAAAAATTGTGCCTGTGGACCTCGGCGCTGGTAGGGGGAAACTGCGCCGCGCCCGGTCGTAGGTCAAAACTTACCCTTTGCGGGACACCCATCGGGACGAAGCCAGCCAGGAGGATTTCGTGGAATTTTATTTTGAAATATACCCGCATATGATAGATATATATATCTATCATAGTCAAATCTATATTTCAAGTATCTTCTTGAACGAACGGGTACTTACTTGACCGAATGAGATTTTCATGGTACCCTACGATGTATACATCGTAGGGTTAATAGGAAATCGAAATTTGCCCCCCCAAAAAAAAGCGGACGACCATCACGGCTACACACCGCACTTGGCAAATCAATCCCTTCTTTGAAGGGGCTCCCTCGTAAAGCGTTCATGGAGCGAGAATTACTGGGCATATTTCGTCAACACAGAGATGAATTGCAAGTAGGCGTGTGGCCTCCTTCGACTTCGTCTGGCGCAAAATACGCGCCAAACTACGCTCAGGATGACAGCGTTATATTAGGCGAATTTGTCACTGAGGAGACAGCGACGGAGGGGATTCGGGATCAGACGGAGAGCGAATTGGCGTAGGCCATTACGTCGATCATGGGGACGGTGCCGCTGAACTGGAGCTCGGAAATGAGCCTGAAGAGGAAGTCTGTGGCGGGTTTGCCACCGGACGTGAAGACATACTCGCCGGACGGCTGCTCGTTTCCCCGAGGCTGCTCGCTCCCGCTGGGCTGCTGGCTCAGGCGAGGCTGCTCGTAGACAAAATGGCCGTGGGCGGCGACGCAGCCGAGGTTGATGCGGCCCAGCTTCTCGTCGTGGCGGAGCGCTTCGCGGATGGACTGGCCGAAGCAGGTGGGCCACGTGCTCTCAAAGGTGAGGAGGCCGCCGAGGATGTTGATGGGTGCTTTGGCTGGGTACACGCCGCCGGCGTGGGGGATGGGCAGGCTGGTGCGGTGGAGGCGGCGGACGGTGGCGATTTTCTCCTGCGCGTACTTCAATGCTCGGTGGAGATGGCCTGCTTGGTCTCAAAGACCGCGTAGACGCTCTCGGCGGGGATGATGGTCTGGCCCTCGTATTTGAGGATGAATGGGGAGTACTGGCGGTCGAAGATGACAATGTCGATCTGCTGGCTGAATTTGCCGAGGCTGTCGACGACGTGCGCGGTGTCGGCGGCGTAGCGCTGGGGAAGGTACTGCTGCAGAAGCTCGAGCCAGACTCGCTCGCTGGCGTCGCCCTTGGTGGTGGTGTGGGCGAAGGTTCGGCGCGCGGCTTCGAGGCGGCGGTGGATGTCTTCATGCAGGGTTGCCAACAGCTGGGGGAGGGACCAATCGCTCATGTCTCAAGCGTACGCGGATGTCTTGCCCGGATTCGGATTTTTCAGGTTAAGCTTGCCTCCCCGGTCCCCAAAGGCCAGGGACCGGGGGCACCCTCGTTGTGGTTGGGAAAGATCATCGGGACCGAGGCCACCCGTCTCCGAATCAACTCAAAACGTCAATTGCACGCGTGTCATCATGACGCGTTCAATGGGCAAGTGGGTAGTATTGCCTCCACGCTGGGGAAAGGTTGTGTATTCGTAGTCGGACAACAGCTTGGTCATCCGATTGAGATACCAGCTTATTCCGGCTGCCGATTCGTGCGCGCCATTGGCGGACTTCCCGATTGCGGCAAACTGCGGGAATGCGTGCGAATCGATATTGACTTCGCTATGCCGCGCCACAAACTCCCAGGCTCCCCAATGATGTGTCCCGTGTCCGAATTCCAGGTTGTGAGCCGGCTGGAAGCCGTCGTACGAGTTCTTTTCACCGGTCAAGGCCACCGACCCGGCAACTTGCCAACCGGTGTTGGAGAGTGAACGATGCCCGCTCCCCGCCGACACATCCTGACTCGAGATCGCATACTCCGCCAGCACTCCGAGCGTGCGGTAGAAGTAGTCTGCCTGCGGCGCAATCCGTCTATGTCGTCCAATCGATACGGTCTGAGGGGAGTAGCTGAAGAACGTTTGTTGTCCAACCGTCTTGAGGCTGGGCAGCTTTCCATGATTGTGCCCGTCCGAAAAAGCGATCCCTACCCCCAACTGATTCACGGGAGCGGCAGAGGACGCTGCGAACGGCCTTGCCATGACTCGCGCTACTTCCTCGTGCGTTCCCTTCCATTGGAACTTGGCATTGGTGCCGTCCCCGATACCGCTGAAAAAGCCGAACTCGTAGCTGATGCCGCTGTGCAGAATCGAGCCTTGCGCTTGTATTCCCAAGTCGCGCAGCGGAACCAGATCGGATGCGAGCGACCGTTCCGCAAACGTCAATTCCCTGTCGGAACGGAGCACCTCCAGGCCCATGGGAGTCTTGAATTTCCCGGCTCTCAGTTTCGCAAAGGGGATTGACCCGTTCTCGACATAGACCTCCTGGATCACCGTGTTCCCTTCGCCAAAATCCGGCATGAAGCGAAAATCCAGGAAATTCGCGAGCTTGCCTTCTACCAAGGGCCGTACTCGACGAAAGAGAAACCCCTCGTGCGGCTGATCCTTCAGATTGGTGACGAAGAACCGCCCATCTGCCTGCAGGTATCCATGTACCCTGACGGCAGTTGAATTGTCTTTCTTCGAGATCCACAAGCCTTCGCGGCTGAAGAGCGGCTTCGCTTTCGCTTGGGGTGTTTCCGGGGCCGTCGGAACATCGACGGAACTCGCGCCAGCCGTCTGACCACTGGATCGCGCCACAAGCGCAGGGCCCACACTGCTGACGGCGAGTACAACCTGTAACAACCGGCGTAGAATCAGCGCCCTACTTCCAATAAGCATGCAAAGTCCATTGTAGAACCCCATCGGGGCACGCCCTTCTTCGCGCCTGTACCCCTCCGATTCAATCTCCACGGGTCTGCGCATAGCCGTTTAATCGTGGCGGTAACTCGACCACTGCCAGTCTTCCGGCATAGAGGGAACGGGGCACGCGCCGCATTGTTAGAGGAATGCGGAGTCCGTCCTGTCTGTCCACCCAAGGACCCGCTCATCGCGATGAACGGGGCACATCTTCCGATATCCAGGGGGAGTGTGAGCCGACCTTGGGCTAAACCCACCCTAGCGACAAAAACAAAGACGCCGCGAGGGTTCACCCAGGTGGGTACGCATCCAATTCGATCACACGCGGCACGATTCTGGGGCAACGGTGCCCCCGCGCTCAAGCAGAAAGCGACCAGCAAACGACGATTCCGCATCCCATAAGGGCCAGCCCATTTTCTATAGCGCGGAGGGTTCGTGAAGAAGTTGGTCAAGCTCGGCCTGGCTGCGGCCGTAGTGCTGCCACTACTGACAGCAGCAGCCGTTCGCCTTTTCGTGGACGCCAACACTTTTCGTCCCATGATCGAGAGCCGGCTTAGCGCAGCCCTTTCGCGCAAGGTCACCCTCGGCGACCTAAGCCTCTCCGTCATGACGGGAAGCCTGGTGGCGAACGATCTCGCAATAGCGGAAGACCCGAAGTTCGGCCAGAGTCCATTCTTTACCGCCAGGAGATTGCGCATTGGGGTTGAGATGAAGCCGCTGGTTTTCAACCGTCAGCTGATTGTGCGGAGTTTTCAGGTCGATGCCCCCAAGATCCATCTGTTCCGCGTCGAGGATGGCACCTGGAACTTTTCCACCCTGAGCCACGGCGCCGGCTCTGAGAACACGGCCGCGTTACCCGATCTCCCCGTCGGCCTCATCACCATCAAAGACGGCAACGCCACGATAGAGACGCTGCAGAAGAATCCCCAGGTCTACGACCATCTCGACGTCAAGTTGGAGCATTTCTCCCTGGTCGAGGCCTTTCCCTTCACGATCAGCGCCTCGCTGCCCGGCGAGGCCAAGGTAGGGCTGTCCGGAACGGTGGGGCCTGTCAATCCGCGAGACGCGGCGGCAACCACCTTCGACGCCCAGCTCACGATTAAGGACCTGGACCCCGTCGTCGCCGGGTACGTTGACCCTGCGGCCGGAATCTCCATGATCGGCGGCCTCAATGCCCACATTGTGTCAGACGGCGTGAATATCACCAGCGACGGAAAATTGCACGCCGAGCACCTCATCCTGCTCAAAGGCGGCAAGGCCGCCCCGCATCCTCTCGATATCCACTATCAGGTTGGCCATTCCCTCAAAGGCAACAGCGGCCAGGTCTCGGATCTCTCGCTTCAGACAGGTGCTGTGGCTATTCACATGAAAGGCACTTATCACCTCGCCGGAAGCGAACCAGTGTTCGATCTCAAGCTGGTGGCCCAAAGTGTTCCCATCGACGGCCTGCAGGCTCTTATGCCCGCTGTTGGCGTAAAGCTGCCCAATGACGCCGTCCTGAAGGGCGGAACGCTGTCAGCCAATTTCGCCGTCAAGGGCTCGGCAAGAGACAACGTAATCACCGGGTCGTACGAGATAAACAATTCAATGCTGGTGGGGTACGACCTGGGCTCCAAGATCGTTGGCATCGCGGCCCTGGGCGGCATAAAAACCGGCGATTCCACCGCCATCGACCTCTCCCGCGCCGACATACGCATAACTAAAGCAGGCAGCGAGAGTACGAATATCCACTCGGTGCTTCCCGCCCTTGGCGAGTCTACCGGCAGCGGCACCGTGTCTCCTTCCGGCGCGCTCAACTTCCACCTGATCTCCAAAGTCATGAGCGCGAAGGGCCTCAATAGAGTCGGAATCAATATCCTTACAAAGATGAACAGCACATCCAGTGGCGCCAAACCATCGACCGCCGACGGTATCCCGATTAATATCACCGGAACATCGGAGAACCCCATCATCACCGCGGATGTCGGCGGCCTGGTGAAAGGCAACGCCGCAGCGTTGCGCAGCAAAGGCGCCGGCATCTTCAATAAGACCGGCCTCTCTAAACTCTTCGGCACGAAGAAATGATTCTTTTGCGGCTAATTGGTCTTGCCCAAAGGTTCGGGTTTTTCAGGCAAAGCCTCCCCAGTCCCCAAAGGCCAGGTACCCTTCGACAAGTTCAGGGCAGGCTCGGGGCACTCTCCTACTCCCTCAGGTTGAATCACGGACCCATTTGGTCGTATACTGAATGCGGACCTATCCAGTCGGATATTGGTCGGATACGACATGCTCAAGCTCACAAAAAAGGCGGATTACGGGTTGATGGCCTTGAAGTACCTGGCCGAGCATCCGGAGACGCCTGCGCTGAGCGCCAAGGACATTGCCGACGCGTACGGCATTCCGGCACAGCTGCTGGCCAAGATTCTGCAGCGGATGACCAAGACGGGATTGCTCAAGTCGCACGCCGGGATGAATGGCGGGTACGCGCTGTCTCGCGATGCACGGGAGATCTCGGCCTTTGAGGTGATTCACGCCATTGATGGGCCGCTGTTCATTACGTCGTGCACAAAGGGCGCCAATGGCTGCGACTTGACTCCAAGCTGCACCATCAAAGAGCCGCTGGCACGCGTGAACGACACAATTATTGGCGTGCTGAAGAGCATCAGTATCCAGGACCTGGCCGATCGGGAGCCCGGAAGAGCGGCGGCAGTGAGTAATTCCGCTGCGCAACGGCTGGTGACATTGAGCCTCTAACGGACGAATTCTGAAACCCTTTCCCCGTCGCGCGCGGCGCAATGACGGCATGTAGCAATCAAGGACGGAGAAGCGATGAGCACAGTTTTGAGCCAAGTGGAAGTACCGGCGGGAGTCAAGCTACCCATCTATATGGATAATCACGCGACCAGCCCCCTGGACCCGCGGGTACTGGAAGCGATGATGCCCTACTTCACTGCCAAGTTTGGCAATGCGGCAAGCCGGAATCACGCGTTTGGATGGGAAGCCGAGGAGGCTGTAGAGACGGCTCGCGAGCAGATTGCCAAGCTGATAGGCGCCACTGCGAAGGAGATTATTTTCACCTCCGGCGCCACCGAGAGCAACAACCTGGCCATCAAGGGCATTGCGGAAATGTACCGCGAGCGCGGCAACCACATTATCACGCAAGTCACTGAACACAAGGCAGTTCTCGACACTTGCAAGCGCCTTGAGAAGTACGGCTACCGTGTGACCTACTTGCCGGTAAAGGCCGACGGGCTCATCGATCTTGAGGACCTTAAGCGCGCCATTGACGATAAGACCATTCTTGTCAGCATTATGGCGGCCAACAACGAGATTGGGGTTTTGCAGCCGATTCGCGAGATTGGCAAGATCTGCCATGAGAAGAATGTGATCTTCCACACAGATGCGGTGCAGGCGGTGGGCAAGGTTCCGGTGAACGTGATTGCCGACAACATCGATGTTCTGTCGCTTTCCGCGCACAAGATTTACGGACCCAAGGGAGTGGGCGCGCTTTACGTAAGGCGGCGCAACCCTCGGGTGCAGATTGCGGCGCAGATTGACGGCGGGGGCCACGAGCGCGGCATGCGTTCGGGCACGCTCAACGTTCCCGGCATTGCGGGGTTGGGCAAAGCCTGTGAAATCGCCTACAACGAGATGGAGAGCGAGGCGGCTTATCTTCGCGGACTGCGCGATGGGCTGAAGGCCAAGCTGGAGTCGGAACTGGACTACGTTCACGTGAACGGCTCGTGGGAGCACAGGCTGCCCGGAAACCTGAACATGAGCTTTGTTTACGTCGAGGGTGAATCGCTGCTGATGGGCATCAACGATGTGGCGGTTTCAAGCGGCTCGGCCTGCACCTCGGCCACGCTGGAACCGAGTTACGTGCTTAAGGCTCTGGGATTGGGAGACGATGTGGCGCACAGTTCGATTCGATTTGGGCTGGGCCGTTTCAACACCCAGGCCGAAGTGGATTATGTGGCCGCCAAGGTCATCGACATTGTGAAGAAATTGCGTGAGTTATCGCCGCTGTACGAGATGGTGAAAGAAGGCATTGATCTCACCAAGATCGAGTGGCAAGCGCACTAAAGCAGGGATCAGGGAACAGGGAACAGGGACCAGGGAACAGAAAAACCCGCCCTCCGTTCCCGACCCCCTTGGACGATTTCTTGAAGCATCGGTGGGCGACCCTGCCGAATCAAACGGAATGAATTGCGGCTTCCCCGCAGAAGGAGTTTGGCATCATGGCATACAGCGACAAGGTAGTAGATCACTACAACAATCCGCGTAACGTGGGCACGCTCGACAAGAGCTCGACCGAAGTGGGCACGGGCCTGGTTGGCGCTCCCGAGTGCGGCGACGTGATGCGTTTGCAGATCCGCGTGAACCCGGAGACGCAGGTAATTGAAGAAGCGAAGTTCAAGACCTTCGGCTGCGGATCGGCGATTGCGAGCTCTTCGCTTGCGACCGAGTGGATCAAGGGCCGCAAGGTGGAAGATGCCCTCGCGATCAAGAACACCGACATCGTGAAGGAGCTTTCGCTTCCTCCGGTGAAGATTCACTGCTCGGTGCTGGCGGAGGACGCGATCAAGGCCGCTATCGGCGATTGGAAGAAGAAGAACGGTGTTGCGGAAGCGGCGGAAACTGCGCACGCGCAGGTTGCCGCAAGCTAACTTGACTCCGGAAGCTGCCATGGTGATGAGCGGCTCCGGCATGTGTTGCAAGGTGCCGGAGACGCTCGCCCAGAAAGAGGGCATCAGCCCCTGCGGCACGCAGTCGGGAAGGGAAGTATGTCGAACTTTGTAAATATCGAATCGAAGCCAGCGGAAGGCGCCGCTGCGGCACCGCCACCAAAGATGGCGACCTCAAGTGCGCCCGGCCAGGCCCTGCAGGTGACAGACCGCGCGGTGAAGAAGATTCGCGTGGCCATGGCCAAAGAAGGCGTTTCACCTGAAGAAGGTGGCTTGCGCCTGGGCGTGATGGGCGGCGGCTGCTCGGGGCTTTCTTATTCGATCAAGTTTGATACGCAGCCACGCGAGCGCGATCGGGTGTATGAATTCGACGGCGTGCGCGTGTTTGTCGATCCCAAATCGTTTGTCTATCTGCACGGCATGACGCTCGATTACGAAGAGACGCTGATGCGGCAGGGCTTCAACTTTATCAATCCCAACTCCACGCGCTCCTGCGGCTGTGGTTCTTCGTTCTCCTGAGCTGCATGCAAGTTAGGCTGAGACATGTTTGAGGTTCTCGATTCTGCAGTTCCCGTCGCCTGTTGGTCCTGTTCGGTAGCCCGCAACGAATCCACCCTGTTCTGCCCCAACTGCAGCAAGATTCAACCGCCCGTCGGGGGCAACTACTACTCGGTGTTCTCGCTCGAGCCGCGTTTGAACCTCGACCTCACGGCGCTGGAGCAGGAGTTTCATCGCCTGAGCCGCAGGCTGCATCCTGATCGCTTTGCGCGCGCATCAGAGAGTGAGAAGGAGTGGAGCCTTGCGGACACTGCATTGCTGAACGATGCCTATCGCACATTGCGCGATCCGCTGCGGCGAACACAATACCTGCTGAAGCTGCACGGAGCGGAGATTGGCGAGGAATTCAGCGGGAAGGATCGCCCGAAGAATGACATGGGCGCTTCCCGTGCTCCGGCTGACCTGCTGGAAGAAGTCTTCGACCTGAACATGCAGCTTGAGGAAATGCGCATGGCGCGCGCCTCAGGCGAGGATGATCCGGTTCTTGCGAAGAGCCTTTCCGATGCGAAGGAGAAGTTCGAAGGCTTGCAGGCGGACGTTGACAACGATCTGCATGCGCAGTGGACAGCGTGGGACAACGGCGACGAGGCCACGCGCCAGACTGCGCAAAAAACCATGGTGGCCCTGCTCGACAGGCGGCGCTACCTCAGCAATCTGGTCCGCGAAGTAAGCGAGACCATGGGAGCCTGATCAAACAGCATGGCGGATGTTCGCGTAGTAGGCATTGACCTGGGGACGACCAATTCCCTGGTCGCATACATGGAAGGCGACAAGCCGGTGGTGATTCCCGGTGTCGATGGCTCGAACCTTGTGCCGTCAGTGGTCGCGCTGGATCCCATTTCCGCGGAAGGCGGTCGCCCCACCGTAACGATAGGCAACAGCGCGCGCAGAGCGCTGATTGAGACGCCCGAGCGCGTCATCTATTCGGTGAAGCGACTCATGGGCCGCGGCCTCTCGGAAATTCAGAGCGAACTGAAGCTCTTTCCTTTCCGGCTTGCGGATGACGTGGAAGAGGGCGAAGTTCCGCGCATTCAGCTTGGCGAATTAAAGTTCACGCCACCCGAAATTTCCGCGTACATACTGCGCCAGCTCAAGCGCAATGCCGAGCGGTTCTTCGGTTCGCCGGTGACGCAGGCAGTGATCACTGTGCCCGCGTACTTTAATGATGCGCAGCGGCAGGCCACCAAGGACGCGGGCCGCATGGCTGGGCTTGAAGTGCTGCGCCTGGTGAATGAGCCAACTGCGGCCGCGCTTGCCTACGGGCTCGATCGCGCCAAGGTTGGCACGATTGCGGTGTACGATTTCGGCGGCGGCACGTTCGACATTTCGATTCTCAAGCTGCGCGATGGCATCTTCGAAGTGCAGTCCACCAACGGCGATACGCATCTTGGCGGCGACGACATTGACAACCTGCTGGTTGCGATTGCGCTGGACGAGATCCACGCTGAGCATGGTGTTGATTTGCGCGCGCATCCGAGTGCAGTGCAAGCCGTGCGCAAGGCCGCCATTGAAGCGAAGAT
>Ga0193727_1000852_pt1 | contig 12350 bp, 10 predicted proteins | sample H2c2metaG_FD_143051 | JGI IMG/M metagenome (GOLD analysis project Ga0193727, IMG submission 143051) | Soil microbial communities from a riparian zone of the East river system, Colorado, United States - H2c2 | ecosystem: Environmental > Terrestrial > Soil > Riparian zone | place: USA: East River...
CTGCGCAGTCACCAGCGAGCCGTCGCCGCCAACAACGATCAACGCTCGCACGCAGAGCTGGTCCAGGATCTTCCTGGCGTCTGCAACGATCTTTGCCGGAACGATTGTCCGATCGCCTGCACCGACTTTTGCAGCGAAATGGCCGCGATTAGTGGTACCAAGAATTGTCCCGCCGAGCGCCATGATTCCGTTCACAGCCTGCCGATCGAGAATGACGTGATTGCCTGGCGGCAGCAGGCCTTCAAACCCATCGCGAAAACCAACCACTTCCCAGCCGAGCTTGTCCGCTGCCAGCACTACGCCGCGCAAAACTGCATTAAGTCCCGGACAATCGCCACCGCTGGTCAGAACACCAATGCGCGGTTTCATTTTCGCAAGCCCACAATGTTCGGTGCCATTGCCTCTCCCCAAAGACAAAGGGAGAGGATGAAGGTGAGGGGTTCGATTTCGGCAGAAGTTCTTGCTAAACCCCCACCCTCCCTCTCTCCCTCATACAGGGAGAGGCGACCCTGCGCACGAATGCTCCGTTGATTCATGCCACAACACTTTAGGAGGTACGAGATTATAGGATTTTTTTTGGATCAGCCATCCGCCCCGCAGCCGCCCATTGATCGTACAACTGCCAGCCGCGTTGCATTAGAGCTTCACCTTCTCCGAACCGGCTAGTGCTACCGAGAAGCACTACCATTATGTGGCGCGGATAAACCGTTTCCATCTGGCCGTTGCGAACAACTTCCGATTCACGATTTGCATACAAAATCAAACAGTCGCCGGCCCGCGATGAGCGGCCTGTCTTCACTCCGTCGATGCCGTTCTTGCCGAGGAGCTCGTTCGTGTTACGAAGCACGTAACTCAGCTGCTGACCTTGGCGATTAAATGAAATCTGGCGTTCCTTTTGCGACACGTAAAAACGGAAGCTTGGCTTGTTCATCGCGTATCGGGTGAGACGCGCCATATCTTCCGCCGTGGAATACGGCAGAGGCTTCACTTTCCAATCGATGCCGTGAGGATTGACAAAACGCGTGCGCTCCATTTTCAACTGTTTGGCCAGCGCGTTCATCTGAGCGACGAACATGTCCGCTGGCGTCAATTTCGCAGTCGCCTCAACTCCTTCCAGCCGCGAACCGACATGATAAGCCAGCGTGTAGGCGGCGATATTGTCGGATTGCACAAGCGCGGCATAAAGAAGATCGCGCAAGGAGATGGTGTCACCCGGTTGAAAGCCAATGTTGTTTTCCGTGGTTCCTCGAAACGCCTCCGGCGGAATGGCCACCGCTCCATTGAGATCGCCGGATTTACTCTCCGACCAATCCAATACCACGCATGCCGTAGCAATCTTTGTCAGGCTACCGACCTGCAGTTTCTTCCTCGGTTCCTGTTCTTCCAAAATGTAGCCGGTTTGCGCGTCGGCAATAAGGTATGCCTGCGCCGCCGCCGCCGAACGAACAACAGACGCGCTTGCAAGAAATGCGAGGAAAATGGTCAGAAACCGACGTAATGAGTGCATAAGATCCCTGGAACGGCAGCACCTTAATCGGCGCACTCTGATTCGCAAACGCTCAACGGGTTGAAAAGAACACACTCGAGGCCAGCACTGTGGAGCCGTCGCGCCCTCGCGCCGCCTCACACCGAACGGCCCGAGGGCGGACCGGCTCCATTGACACCTCGTTGACGACAAGCCGTTCCACTTTCACTCACTCTTCTGCGGAGTTCTGGCGCGGCTGATGAGCAGGCGCATGAGAAAATAAACAATGATCGCGGAGGGAATGGCTAGGAAGAGCGAACCAATAAAAGCAGGCCAGAAGGTGGGCCAAACGACCCGCGAAAATACGTGCCAGTGCATGTAATCGCGCAAACCAAACTGGCGAAAATGCACGCGTTGAGCCACCGGACGCTGAAGGCTCCAGCACCCGAGATGGTATTCGGCGACATAGATTGCCGGCATTGCCCAGATCAGAACATCGTGCAGCGTTACCGCAATCGCGGCAGCGATTTTGTTGCAGCGGAAAACCCACGCCACGGCGATCGACAGCAATGTCTTTAACGGATACAGCGGGGTGAACCCGAAGAAAATTCCGATCGCCGACCCGAGAGCGATCGAGTGCGGCGTATCGACGATCGTCATCAACGTCATGTGATGCGCGACCAACCAGCTCTTCATTCGCGCAAGCGGCTTCGGCAGACGCGATTTGTAAACGGGCTCGCCTGACTGCTGTGGCTTCTGTGGTTTCAACGTCACCCAATTTGGCAGAAAACGCCGAACACCCAACGTCCAACGCCCAACATTGAATTGCAGAATCGCGTGCGTCCGTACGGAGAACAATGCTGGCACTTGGCTACGAGTTCGGCGTCAAGCGTTGGACGTTTTCTTTGCGAGCTAGAACAACTCCAATGTCTCCGCCGGAGCATTGACGATTTGGCCCAGCGCCTTGCGTAGACGAATAGCAGCCCGCGGTGCGTAATCGAGATTGTTGTTGTTGAAAATTACATGCAGCTCGCGCGCTTCCCTGGCGAGTTTTCTGCTGCGCTCCGCGACCTCCGCAATTTCCTTCTCGTTGTAATTGTAATCGAAACGCGCGGCCACCGTTTTTCCCGTGATGTAAGCTTTTGCGTTGCGCCCATGCAGGCGCAGGTATGCAACATTTGAGTTTGTCACTTCGTCCACATCTGATCGCATCACGGTGAAATGGTCTGATGCGGGCGCGTCCACGTTTACAAAAATCGCTCCGTGCTTCCGCACAAAATCAATTGTCGATTGCAGTTGATCGCCGATCGCCCAATTACGGTTTCGAAACTCAATTGCCAGCTCGTACCCATTCAGCATCCCGATGAGCGGCTCGAGCTCGTTTAGCTCGTGTTTCCGCGGCGAAAACGCCGGTGAAAGTTGCAGAAGCAACAGGCCCATTTTTCCTGCACTGCGAAAGATTGCGGTCGCGCGCAGGAAAATTTTTAGCAGCGCCTCCTGCATCTCTCGCGTTGGTTTGACCTTCCCTTTCGCGTCCGTCTCCACGCCGCTTTGCAAATCTGGCGGCAACAGTTTCGCCGGCGTCGAGTGAAATGAAAACAGCTGGTGCAGTTTTACGTCGAACGTGAAGTCATCCGGCGTCGCAGCGCACCAGCGCTCCACCATTCTCGGTTCCGGCGCAGAATAGAACGTCGAGTTTACCTCGACCAAATCGAAATGCTGCGCATACCAGGGCAACCGGTCGATCGCCGGCAGTTTCTTCGGATACCAGCGCTCGACAAAACCGGGGTCCGACCAACTGGCCGTGCCGACAACAATCTTTCCACTCACCTGTTCAACGAAGTCGCGATGAGGCGAAAGACAAATGCGTTTGGTTCAGTGAAACGGTTTTTCGATTTGCAGAAAGTTAACGTCCCAAGTATTCTCATCGCGCGGGGTGGAGCAGCCTGGTAGCTCGTCAGGCTCATAACCTGAAGGTCGCTGGTTCAAATCCAGCCCCCGCAACCAAATCCTTTCAATCGCGGTGGCTTATCGCGTTTATGTCATCCGAAATCGCGAGGGAAAGTTTTATATTGGGCTGTCCGACGATGTCGCGCGTAGAGTCCAACAACACAATGCAGGCCAGTCGCGGTGGACAAAGGGACGCGGCCCTTGGACAATTGTTTGGCAAAGCGAGGAGTCCTCAGTGACTGATGCGAGGAAGTTGGAAAATCCGTTGAAACGACAGGGACGAGGTAAGGGTTTCTATGCCATTACGGGTTTGCATCGAGGCGGCTCATAATCCGGCAGCTGCCGGATCGCTGGTTCAAATCCAGCCCCCGCAACCAATTTTTCTTGCCGCACGCGGTCCTCTGCGCAAAGTTCAACGCCGCTCAATCGAGCGCATCGCGATCCAGAGTAGCTCAGTGGTAGAGCGGTCGGCTGTTAACCGATTGGTCGTAGGTTCGAATCCTACCTCTGGAGCCATTTCTATGTTTTGGGTGTACGTTCTTGAGAATGCGAAAGGCCAGTTCTACATCGGTCACACCAATAATTTGAAAAATCGGATTTCAAGCCATAATCGAACCGGCAAAACACTCGGCAAATTCACGCGAAAAAATGGTCCGTGGAGATTGGTTTGGTCAGAGCAGCATGTCGATCGCGCAATCGCAATGCAGCGCGAGCGCGAAATTAAATCCTGGAAGTCAGCGCGCCTGATTCGAGAGCGTCTCCTCAACGGAACAACGTAGCTCAGTGGTAGAGTCCCGACGCAGTCGGGATTAACCGATTGGTCGTAGGTTCGAATCCTACCGCTGGAGCCAAATCACCAACGCAAATGTGGCTCCCAATCTCGGGCACACATAGGCGCATTCGGTCTGCCGGCTACGATACTTTAGGTACTATGAAAGCGTTGTTTTCAATATTTCTCGCGCTGGGGGTTTGCGTCGGCAGCGTTCAAGCGGGGCCTGTCCGCACGGCGAGGAACGTGGCGAAAGACACGGCAATTACCGCGAAGAACGTCGCGCACAGTGCGGTGAAGGGCACAAGGAGAGCGGTACACACTGTGGTCTACAGGGTGACTCGATAGTCGAGACCACAAGTTGGACTTCCCAGCCCCTCCCTTTACATTACACGGCTGTCGCTGAGACGAGGTGCGATTAGACGAAGCACAGTTTCGAACGCAAAGTGTTTGAAACTGTCGAATCGGGGTTCGCTTCTTCATTTTTGGGGGATGATCGCACAATCGCTCTTGGGCCGTACAATAGTTCCGACGCGGACTCGTGAAGTTGGCCTCCGCATTTTCGCGATTGTTTTCATTTTTGCTCTTTTCGTCGGTGGCGTTCAGCTACGCCGCTGGACTGGGCAAAACACGCGGCATGTCCGTTATCAGCACGACATTGTAAATGCCTTTTATTGGGGACAAGAGACCCTGAAAGAGGCGCGCCGCTTATCGCCTGAGGACGCGTCTGCCAATTCGTGGACAGGATTGTTCCGTGGATATCTGGCGCTGTACGATCGAGTAAAAGAAGACGCGTATGAGAACGATTACGGCCTCGATTATCCGCCGCTGCGACTCCTGACCATGGCCATCTGGAGCAAAGAAGTACGCGATGGATTTCCGTGGGTCGACAACGAACATCCGAAACTTGTTAACCCCCTGTTGAAAATTAACCTGGTGTGCGAACTGGTTTCCGCCGCGGCGATTTTCTTTCTTGTCCGCTTATGTGTGCAACGCTCAGTGCACGCGCACTCAACCTGGCCGACTTGGTTATCGCGAGAACATCGCGCCTCAATCTGCGGTCTTGCCGCTGCCAGCGCGGCCTGGCTCGAACCATCCATGATCCTCGATGCGCATGGCTGGCCACAGTGGGATGTCTGGATCCTGCCGTTCTATCTCTTCGCCGCGCTGGTCGCTTTAAAAAATCGCTGGTTCTGGTGCGGATGTTTGCTGGCGCTGGGCGCAATGTTCAAGGGACAGCTGCTATTCGTAGCGCCGTTTTTTGTCCTTTGGCCACTGTGGCAAAAACGATGGGTGAGTGCGCTCCGCATGCTAGCCGGGTTCACGGGAACCGCAGCGCTAATAGTTTCACCATGGCTTCTGCGAGCGAGCGGGGCTTGGATCGCGTTCGCCGCTGTAGCTGGCGCCAGTCTCTTGGTTGTTTTGCGATACAAGTTGCCACACAAAGTCGCGTGGTTCGCTGGAATTTTCGGGTGCGCCGCGTTCATAATCGGCGCATTTACTGGCGGCAGTTTCGCGTGGTTTGAGATCGGTTTTCTCTATGGGACCAAGCATTATCCGTATCTTTTCATCAGCTCTTGTTACAATCTGGCGTCTCTACTCGCCGCGGCTGGTTGGTCCCTGAAAGATGCTTTGCTGTCAGCTCATGTCGGATCGGTTCACTTTCATCTCACGCTGCAATGGGCGTTGCGTCTGTTTTTCCTGGGCGCAGTGGTTTTGTGTGCCCGCGGCGCGGCGCGACATCTGCGAAATCGCGATCCACGTGTGCTGATTGCGATAACTGCACCATGGCTGCTGATGTTCGCGCTGCTCGGTCAAATGCAAGAGCGCTACCTCGTGTGGGGCGCGGTGGTGAGCGCTGTCGCGTTAGGCGTCAGCGTCCGACTGAGCGTTATTCATTTCATCATCTCAGCTGCGAGCACGGCGATGATCGTCCACGTGATGTTGGTCGATAAAAAGCTCGATCCGACGCTGCGCGCGATTGACGTGTTGCACGGCATTCGGCCGTACGCATCGGTCTTGATGCTCGTTTGTGTGGCTTTCTACTTCTGGGATGCGCTCGGTTGGCGGATTCCAGCGTTTCGACGTGGAGCAGTCAAATCGGGCACGGCACCTTCGCTCTCGCTCGGGCCAGAGCCCGAGGAAGCCTGAACCTGCGCTAGCGATTTACGACTGAACTCGACCGCGTTGACGATGTTATAGACACCGGCCTGTGGCCGGTCCCATCTGTGCGCTGCTTTTTCACCGTTGGAGACGGCCCATAGGACCGTGGCTACAATGTTTGTGACCGACTATTGCCGCGCGAGACGGCGGAATAAAAACACGCCCAGCACGATAAACAGAACATTCGGAAACCAGACCAGCAGTTCCGGATGCGCATGTGGATTCCCGCGCAACGTATCGCCAACGATTACGAACAGAAAATAGGTGGTGGCCACAATCAGGCCCATGGCAAACCCAATTGACGTTTCACGGCGATGCGCCGTCACACCCAGCGGCACGCCAATGATCGCAAAAGCCACGCACGCGAACGGAAACGAAAATCGTTTGTTGATTTCGGTGCGGCTGGCGCTGCGTTCCCGTGTGTTTTCGCTCTTGAGTTGCTCCAGCAATTGCGCGATCGACAGAGCGGAACGGCTCGGTCGTTTCTTCTCTTTCTCGTACAACTCTTCGAGGCTGATGGGCAACGTGCCTTCCACCATGTTGATGCCGTCGTGGATCTTGTGGAGGTCGAACGGGTCTTTTGAGTCGCGCTCCTGGTAACGAGCCCCATACAGATGCATCAGGATTTGTTTGTTCGCCAAATCCGCTTCGAGCATACCGGTACGCGCGTACGTGACCTTTACGGGCAGCGCCTTCTCGTTCATCTCGAACACGGTAATGTTCTCGAGTTTGTTCCCTTCCTTTTTGCCGACATAAATCCTCCGGCCGGGAAACTGATCGATGACCTGATCACTGCCGAAAAGCGCCATGGGATTCCGCGTGGCGAGATCGAAAATGGTACTGCGCAATCTCTCCTGCGCGGCAGGCGCAACCTGCACGTTGAGCCAGAGACAAATCGCCGTGCAACCAAGCGCTATGCCAGCAAGCGGAACAGACACGCGCGTGACGCTCACGCCGTTGGCGCGCAGCGCGATCAATTCGTTGTCCGCGGACAGCCGTCCGTAAACGAGGAGGATCGCAGTCAACAATCCCCACGGAATGGTGAAGATAAGCGAGAACGGCAGCACGTAAGCGATGAACGTGATCAAGGTTTGCATTGGCACATCGTGATTCACCAACAACGGCAGCAGCTTGCGGAAAATATTTCCGACCACGAGCACCAGGCTCAGCACCGCGATCGCAAATCCGACGTTCACCAACAGCTCGCGGCTAACAAACCGATCGATTAGCTTCATCTTGCGTCGCAAACTTTAGCATAAAAGGCTCGAAACGCTGCCCTGTAGCGTCGGTGTTCCAAGGAACGACGGCTTGGGCAGCCGTCGATTTTGAACGTGACGGCTGGGAAGCCGTCACTCCTTGAACGCGGACGGCGCAACGCTACCGTCATAGCCGATGAGCAGCAGCATGTACGACGTCGCGATCATAGGAGGCGGACCGGCCGGTAGCACGGCCGCGGCGCTGCTCGCGCGCGCCGGACGTCGCGTGGTTCTCTTCGAGCGCGAAAAGTTTCCGCGGTTTCACATCGGCGAATCACTGTTGCCGTTCAGCATGAAGGCATTTACCCGGCTCGGGCTGCAGGAAAAATTTTTGAGCGCCGGGTTTTTAAAGAAATACGGCGGCGAAATCATGGGCGCGTGCTCCGACACTGGAACGAAGTTTTACTTTAAGGACGGCTATCGTTCGCAAACCGATCACGCCTATCAGGTGACACGAAGTGATTTCGACAAGATGCTGCTGGATCATGCGGCCGAATCCGGCGCGGAAGTGCACGAGCAGACGCCGGTTGAAGCAGTCGAGTTCTCAAACCACGGCGTCGATCTGTCAGTGCGATCCAACGGCTCGGCTAATTCAATCCAGGCGCGTTATCTTGTCGATGCCAGCGGACGCACCTCGGTGCTCGGAAGGCAATTCAAGATCAAGAAGACCTATGATCATCTTCAAAAGCTCTCGATCTTCGCGCATTACGAGGGTGTGTGGCGTCCGCAAGGAATTGACGGCACGCTGACAGTTTTGATTCGTGCCGTTGATCGTTGGTTCTGGCTGATTCCACTTACCGATGAACGAACGAGCGTCGGAGTGGTTCTCGACAGTGACACTTTTCGTAAATCCAAGCTCAGTGCTGAAGATTTTCTCGAGCAAGCGTTGGCGGAACAGCCAACTATTGCGAAACGCATGACGAACGCGCGGCGCGTCTCGAAGGTCTATGTCGAAGCGGATTTCTCCTATCGAAGCGCGCGTTTGTACGGCGATCGCTGGTTGCTTACAGGCGACGCCGCCGGATTCATCGACCCGATTTTTAGCAGCGGCGTTTTTCTTGCGGTGTTCAGCGGTGAAAAATGCGCCGACGCACTGAACGAAGTGCTCGATCACCCGCGCAAGGCAAAACGCTTGTTCGCGCGATACGAGCGATCAGTGAATCGCGCGATGGACGTCTATCTTCGGTTCGTGAATGCGTGGTACACCAAGGAGTTCATCGAAGTTTTTCTCGCACCGCGCAATGTGCTCGGTCTTGCCCCGGCGGTAAACGCGGTGCTTGGCGGAAATGTGGGCAACAGTTTCCCGATTCGCTGGCGAATGTGGGTGTTTTACTTCCTGGTTTGGCTGCAACGCCACCACCCGATCGCACCGAAGCTCACGCTCGTGCCGAAGAAACAGGAAGAAGCGCCGGAATTGCCTCAAACCGCTGGCGTTGTGTCATGACTTCTCTTACGGCCCACAGGGCCGTGGCTACAAGTCTTCTGTTCATTACCGCTGTTTGCCTAACAAGTTGCGCATCCGTCTCACAGCATCAATTCTCAGAGCCGACTGCGGGATGGCAGACCAAAACCGGCCAGCTCATGTATAGGACAGTCAAGGCGACGCTGATCGGCGAGGCAATAGTGCGCTTTTCGAAGACGGGCGATTTTGAATTAACCGTGTCAAAAGGCCCAGGAATCACATTGTTGTCCCTCCAACAAGATGCGGGGTTTGCGGAATTCAATGCCAGCTTCACGGGCCAGCGTTGGTCTGGTTTTACAGCGAGCGCGCCGCCACAGCTGCGCGGCTGGCTCGCGTTACGCGATCAATTCCTTCGCGGGCCGAATCAAAAAACGCTGCGATACGCCAGCGGCAGCGAGACTTTTCTGTTCCGCTTTTGAGCCAGGTTTTCCGCTGAGGACAGCGGACGCTACAGGATTCGGCGGCTATAGTGTGCGCTGTCCTCAGCGCAAATAGCATTGGAGGGCTGAGCTTCCGCGACGCCTGAGATGGAGACGGCCCGCCCTCGGGCCGTTGGATCGCGGCGCGAGGGCGCGCCAGCTCCAGGCGGGCTCGCGGAGCTCGCCCCTCCACGCAAGCGGAAATGCCGCCGGATCGCTCGCAGCTGCAGCATTGGCATCTTCACGCCGATTCGTGTTGAATGGTGGCTCGCTCATGCGCATCAGCGATTTCATCGCCCGAACCATCACACAGCGTCGCGCGCTGGTTTGGTGCGGTGTGGCTGTGCTGACCATCGTTTGCATCGCCATTCTTCTCACATCATTGCGACTGGATTCTGAGATCTTCAACGTTTTGCCCGGCAAATTTCCATCGGTCCAAGGCCTGAAAATCTACGATCACGATTTTGAGCAGACACGTGAGCTGACGTTCGCGCTTGTCTGCGATCCGCAGGATATCGATAAGCTGGAGGAATTCGCGCCGGTGTTCGCAGAACGGTTGCGCGCACAGCCGTGGTGCGCGCGCGTGCTCGCAGGTTCGCCCATGACCACTGCGGATGGCATTCGCGATCTGCAATCGATCGCGGTCCCGTTGCTTCTCAACCTGGAACCCAGCGCTTTCGACGAGGCAATGTCGATCCTGCAACCGGACAAAATTCGCGAGCGCCTTGGTCGCTTGCGCCAGCAGATCGAAGCGGGATCGCCGCGGCCGCAGTTCGAGCTTTCGTTCGATCCGCTCGGATTGATTGCGCCCGCGCTCAAACCTTTTGCCCAAAGCACCGCGATCGAACAGGACCAGCCGCTTACTTCACCGGATCGCACGATGCGAATCTTTCTCGTGGTGACGAATCAAACGTCGATTAGCGCGTTTGAATGCCAGCACTTAATGCGGCGCGTAAACGAATTTCGGAAAACCGCAGCCGAAGGATGGGACGGCAGCAGGCCTTTGCAAATTCTAGTGACCGGGCGCTCGGCGTTTGTATCCGAAATTTCGTTGAGTATGCGCTACGATGTCGCCGCGACATTGCTTGGCTCAGTCGTGCTCGTGGGCACGATTTTTTTTGCTGGGTTTCGCCGATGGCTGCCTTTGGCGGGTACGGCGTTTTGCCTTCTTCTCTCGTGTCTGGTAGCGCTAACTGCTGGCCAGCTTCTTTTCGGGCGGCTGAGCATGATCAGCGTGGGCTTTTGCGCCATTCTCGTCGGACTTGGCGTTGACTTCGCGATACTCACCATCGGACGCTATCATCAAGCGCGCGCCGACGGCGAACCGCATCAGCAAGCCATTGCCACGGCGGTGGCAAAACTTGGACGGGCGGTTTTCTTTGGCGCGCTCACGACGGCGGTAGGTTTTCTCGCGCTGGTGCTGAGTGGCGCGATGAGTTTTTCCGAACTCGGCGTTCTGATTGCGATCGGCATTTTCGTCGCCGGCCTGTTCATGTGCTCGATTTTATTTTTGTTTGTCCGCGACGATGCTCGTCGTAGCACAGACATCCTGTCTGTGGGGCCGGCGGGCATCCTGCCTGCCGATGCGAGAATTTCGGAGAGCGGTGAGTTTACGAAATCACCGCCAGCAGGCGAGACGCCTACTGGCCCCACAGGCAGGATGCCTGTGCTACGACACGACTGGCTCTTTGATCTGGCAGCGAGATATGTCCGCGGGATTGTGCGCAGACCGGCTCCGATGCTGATGTTTTCCTGCGCGATTTTGCTACTGCTTACTGCGATAGGCTTCTCGCCCGTTCCCCCACTCCAGTTCGAAACCAGCACGCGTTCACTCCAACCGAAAAACATTCGCGCGGCTCAGGCGCTTGAAACAATCATGAAAAAAATGCCGGTCCGCTGGGAACCGGTGCTGGCGATCGTTCGCGCGACAAACTCGCAGGAATTGCATGACTACTGGCAAAAAATTTCCGCACACTGGCGTGAATTCCAGGAAGCCGGAAAGATAAAGGGGTTCTCCACGCCCGCGGCACTTTGTCCGTCGCCGATCTGGATGGGACGAAATCGCGACCGTTTGCGCGGGATAAATTTTCAGGCGGCACACCAAACATTGACCGAAACTCTCGAGGCCGAGGGATTCAGCGTAGAAGCCTTTGGTCCGGCGTTCGCGTTGCTCGACGATTTACAACGCATCGCCGATCCCGGCGTGCCACTGCCGAATTGGCGGACCCAATTACCTGAATCGTCGAGTTGGTGGTTTTTGATCGACCGCTATTTCGGGCACGACCCGTTGCTAACGACTGGATTCATAATGACCAACGAACCGCTCACAACACACGAGCAAGGCTTGGAGCTGCAACGCGGTCTATCCGTGCCTGGCGTCCCATTGATTCTCACGGGCTGGACCTACGTGCTCGCTGATCTCCAACCGTGGTCGCACCATCAACTCCTGATCATCAGCGCGTTGATGGCCATCTTCGACATCTCATTGCTGGCCATTTTGTATCGCGACGTTCGTTTATGGCTGATTCAGATCATTACACTCGTGTTCGGGATCGGAGCGATGATCACGACCATGAAGCTGCTAAACATCCATTTGAATCTGCTCAACGTGCTTTCGTTCCGTCTCGTGCTCGCCATCGGCGTGGATTACGGAATCTACGTCGTGCTCGTCTGGCAAAAAACTCAGGACATCCAGCATGACGTAGCCGGTGTGGTGAAACCGGTCTTGCTCGCAGGGCTGACAGCGATCAGCGGTTTCGGCTCACTCGCTCTTGCGCGGAACCCAGCGCTCACTGGACTAGGCATTGCGTGCGCCATCGGCATTTTCTGGAGTCTGATCGCGACAATTTTCTTCACCTTACCTCCA
>Ga0193727_1000853_pt1 | contig 12339 bp, 9 predicted proteins | sample H2c2metaG_FD_143051 | JGI IMG/M metagenome (GOLD analysis project Ga0193727, IMG submission 143051) | Soil microbial communities from a riparian zone of the East river system, Colorado, United States - H2c2 | ecosystem: Environmental > Terrestrial > Soil > Riparian zone | place: USA: East River...
GGTCGTGAATCCGTTCATCCAGTTCCACGGTCTCGAGTTCTTCGGGAACTTCGAGAGAGCAAAGGGTCGCGCTGCCACTGAAACTGCCAACCGCACCTGGAAGCAGAACGTGGAGGAAGTGGTGTATCGCTTCGCTCCCGACCAACGGTTGTACGTCGCCGCTCGCTACAACACGGCCGCGGGACAGCTGACAGTGGGAACGCCAGACGTGACGGTCAAGCGCTCGCAGATCGGCGGTGGTTGGTTCCTCACCCCGAACGTCCTGACCAAGATCGAGTTCGTGAACCAGAAGTACCTCGACTTCGCGCCGACCGACATTCGGAACGGTGGGAACTTCAAGGGATTCATGGTCGAAGGCGTCGTGGCCTTCTGACCGGACTGCGTGGCGCCGCGGCTGAGGAACAGCGCGGCGTCACCAGCTCCACTCCTTGCCAGCTGAGGACGCCTCAAATGATTGACAATGCCGCAGTACTAAGTCCCCTCCCCATCGAAGACGCTCCACTCTTCGGTGTGCTCGAGGGGCTTCGCGCGTGTGAAAGGGTTCTCTCCGGCAACAATGTCGGACGAATCGCTTTCGCACTCCAGGACTTGCCGCCTTCGGTTTCATTCCACCGACGGAAGGTGCGCTTCTTCAGGAAGCGATCGACGTCACAGTGATCTTGAACGCTTTGCGCGCGAGCTGGTCATGACGACCACTAAAGCCCGCGCGAACCAGGGAGGAACAATGCACAAAGTCATCATGGCGCCAACCGAAGGCTCGGATAGTGAGAAAGTCGCGATATCGGTGGCCGTAAAACTCGCGCATCGATTCGAAGCCGATCTCCGTCTCGTTCGGGTGAAATCGGAGCCACTCATCATCGAGCCCTTTGCTCCGATGCCGGTCCTCCCAACGGAGGAGATGCTACGGGAGGAGCGCGTTGCACACCTGCGCAAGCTGGAAGCACTCGGAAAGGAGTGCCGGGCGCTCGGAGAAATCCGGGTCATGACCGCGCTCGAGGATGGGCCTGTAGGCCCAACTCTGAGGGACTATGCCTTGAAATTCAACGTCGACTTGATCGTGATGTCGAGTCACGCCCGAGGCGGCATGAAAAGGATCGCGCTCGGCAGCGTCACGGATTACCTCATTCGGCGCACCAATATTCCGGTGTTGGTGGTGAGACCGCCCGTCTCCTTCATCGGCGTGGGGCTTCAACAAGAACCGGTCAGCCGGATCGTCGTTCCACTCGACGGCTCGCAACTCGCGGAGCAAATCCTGCCCGGTGTGGCCGCGCTCGCATTGCGGCTGGGATCGACTGTGAGCCTGCTGCACGTGCTCACTCCGATCAGCTATTCACAGAAGGAGATCATGCAGCCTGGGCTTCCCTGGTGGGATGCGGACATCGCCGCGGCTGACGCGTACCTCGCCCGCGCGGCGAACTACCTGACGAATGAGGGACTTGCTGTGAGCAAGGACGTCGTGCTGAGCGACAACATCGCCACCGCGATACTCGACTATTCGGCTCGCATGCGAGCTGACATCATCGCTTTGGCCACCAGCGGGACTGGCGGCATGAGCCGGTTCGTCTTCGGGACGGTTGCCGACGAGGTAACGACGAAGGCGACGACTTCGCTTCTCGTCTTCCATCCCAAGGTTCCCGTCGAGGTTGCCAATCCGAACGAACACACGAGCACAAAAGCCCTGGCCGGAGTCTGACATGAATGACGCGAAGGCTTCGCGGGCCGGAACAACCGCGACAGAGATGGATGTGCCGAGGGAAGCTCCGGAAATGGAGCGGATGTGGGCGCGCCACGGAGAGGTGAGTTTCCGCGAAATGACTCGCGATGAGATCGAGTCGATGCTGCTACGCAACCGCGTTGGTCGTCTCGCCTTCTCACTCCACGACAGGGTCGACATCCAGCCCATTCATTACATCTACGAGCGGGGTTGGCTGTACGGCCGCACTTCGGAGGGCGACAAGATCACGGCACTGAAGCACAATCAGTGGGTCGCGTTCGAGTTGGACGAAGTCACCGACCTTTTCGATTGGAGGAGCATCGTCATCCACGGAAGCTTCTGGATCATGCATCCCCGCGGCAGTCCGCGGGCCGAGGAACTGTGGACGAAGGCAGCCGAGCTGGTGAGTAAGATCGTTCCCGGGTCGCTGACTGAAACCGATCCGGTTGCATTCAGACAGACGCTTTTCCGAATCGCCGTCAGTGATGTGCGCGGCAGAGAAGCGAAGGTGAAGCCGTTCGAGCCAAACGACGCATAATCGGTCAGGCCAATGGAAGCGTGAACGAGGCGGTTGTACCTTCGCCTAGCCGGCTCTCAATCCAGATCCTGCCGCCATGGGCCTCGACGATGCCTTTCGCGATCGCGAGGCCGAGGCCGGCACCCTGGCGATCCGTCCGCGAGGACTGCCAGTAACGATCAAAAACTCTCGGCAGGTGCCCCGCGGCGATTCCGCGACCGCTGTCGAGCACCGAAAAGGCCACGCCCTCGGTGTCGCTTCGCGCAACTACCACAATCTTCGACCCGGGCGATGAAAACTTGATCGCATTTCCCACGAGATTCGACAGCGTCTGCTGAATTCGCTCGCGATCCGCCGCGACTTTGGGCAAAGCCGTCTCTATCTGGAGGTCGAGGTCGATCCCCTTTTCCTCGACGAGCGGCCGAAGAGTCTGCAGCGAATCAGTGAGCAGAACCGAGGGCTCCACCGGTACAGCGGAGATCGGGAGATTCCCCGCGTCGAGCCGGTTCACATCGAGAAGATCCCGGATGAGCGCGTCCATCTGCTCTGCTGCCTGAAAAATCAGCGCGATGCTTTCGTGCGCCTGGGTTCCGTCGTTCTCCTGCGCCCCGAGCAAGGTGCGACTCAGCATCTTGACGGCTGCGACAGGGTTTCTGAGGTCGTGAGAGACGACACCCAGCATCTCGTCCCGGGCACGCAGGCTGGCGCGCACGGTGTCGTGAAGACGCGCGTTGTCCAGGGCGAGCGCTGCCAGCCGCGCGAGATCTTCCGCGAATCCGAGATCGTCACCATCGAAGCCTCGGCTTGCCCGAAAAAGGGTTAGCACCCCGATCAGCTGCTCGCGCGCAATGAGCGGAAGGAAGAGGGCAGATTGCGGATTCATCGCCTTTACCGCCGTGATGTATGCGGGGTTGGCGCTCGCTTCCAAAAGGCGGGACGCAGCTTGGGATGGCAACAAGACAGGGACTGGCTTTCCGAGAATCTCTGTCAGCGGATGCCCTATTGGCAGCACACGGGCGCCAGCCAGGCCGATCTCATCGAGCATTTCCTCAATGGCCGGATCGACGTGTGCCGCCGCGCCTGCCAGAAACCCATTTCCAACTCTGTTTTCCAGGATGCAGCCATCGGCCATGGTCGGAACTGCCAACCGCGCTACCTGATTCAATGTCTCCGATGATCCGAATGCAGACGCCAGCTTCTCGCCCGCCTCGGCCAGGAATTGTTGTCGCTCCTCGAAGCGCTTGCGAACCGTCACGTCGCGGAGCACGACGGAGTAGACGACGTTCTCGCCCTGGTGGACTTGCGCGATTGCGGCCTCCGCTGGAAACTCCTCGCCGTTCTTCCGGACACCCGCGATCTCGCGTCGCTCACCCATCCGCCTCGCAGTCACCTGGGAGCGGCCGAATTCAGCAACGTGGCGCGGGTGAGACGACCGATATCGCTCCGGAATCAGCGTCTCGATCCGCTGTCCGACGATCTCGGCAGACGTCCAGCCGAAAATCGCCTCAGCACCCTTATTGAAGAAGGTGATGCGCTGAAATGCATCCATGCAGATGATCGCATCCGCCGCGATCTCCACAATCTCTGCCAGAATGTCGTGCGTTATCCGGTCGGGCATCTGTGTCCGGTTATCCCCTACAAAAAGGCGTCGTTTCCCTCTGAATAATCCTCCAACCCACGACAGAGTCAACGGTCGCTGAATCGTAAGTTGGGCATATGCCGGATTCACCTCACACGAGAGGAAGCTCGATGTCCACGAACGACCAGCTAAAGATGCCCGCCGCTCTATTCGGTAAGAAGGGTTCGCGCCGGGATTTCCTGCGAAACACCGCGGTTACCGCCCTCGCGGGCAGTGCCTTGGCCGCGTGTTCAATAGACAAAACCGAAGCACAGTCTCCGAGCGCGAGTGATGCAGACCACAGCGGCGGGACCATGGCGCCGAATCCCGCGCCGATTTCGCCTGCCGCGGCCGCGGAGCAGATGGACAAGATGCACGAGGCAGGTATAAAAGCTTTCCCTGCGAAGACCGCCGGGAAGGGGAACCAGCTGATGCAGCCGCGGATGGAAGGCTCGGTGAAAGTCTACGAGCTGACGGCGAAGAAGCTTAGCTGGGAGACGGCGCCCGGAATAATGGTCGAGGGATGGGCGTACAACGGTCAGATTCCCGGTCCGCAGATCCGTGTTCGTGAAGGCGATCGCGTTCGCATGATACTCAAGAATGAGCTCCCCGAATCCACCGCGATGCACTTTCACGGGCTGGAAGTGCCCAACGACCAGGATGGCGTGCCGTTCATCACCCAGCCACCGATCAAGTCAGGGCAAAGCCATACCTACGAGTTCACGGTACCAAATTCGGGCTCGCACATGTACCACTCGCACCACAACGCCGCGACGCAGGTCGGACTGGGGCTGCTTGGCGCATTCATCGTCGAGCCAAAGAACCCTCTGCCGATCGAGAAGGCCGACGTCGACTACGTGCTCGTGCTCAACGATGGCATGCACGGCTACACGTTCAACGGCAAAAGCTTTCCGGCAACCGAGCCGATCGTCGCCAAGCTGGGACAGAAGGTCCGCATCCGGTTCATGAACGAAGGGATGATGATTCACCCGATGCACCTTCATGGCATGCACATGACCGTGATCGCGAAGGATGGATGGAATAGTCCTGCTCCGTGGAAGTGTGACACGCTGAACGTCGCCCCGGGCGAGCGCTACGACGTCATCGTCAATTGCAACAATCCGGGCACGTGGGCATTCCACTGCCACATCCTGCCGCACGCAGAGTCCGATCACGGGATGTTCGGCATGGTCACCGCACTGATTGTGCAAAAATGAGGTCCGAATGATTGTGGTCCGACGCACACCTGGGCGCGGCATCGAGCGCATCGGTGAAAACGGCCGGGAGCTCCCGCTGTGGCTGCGCACGCTGCTCGGGGTTCCGCTGGAGATCAAGCTGCTCGGCGCCAACCTCGTCATCGTGGGTCTCGCGGTGCTCGTGCTATTCGCACCCGCTCATCTTCTGCCCGGACCCTTGACCGACATTTACGTCGTCATTGGGGCCTTGATCGTCGGCGCTATCGTGAACCTTGCCCTGGTGAGGCTCGCGCTTCGCCCGATCAACGCTCTCGAGCGTGTGGCGAAGCTGGTATCCGAGGGTCGACTTGCCGAAAGAGTCCCGGCCTCCGTTGTTGCCGACCGAGAGCTGACCCATCTCTCGACAACCATCAACCAGATGCTCGACAGTCTCGCCGCCGGCCGCGAGCGGATGCGAAAGCTCGGCGCTGAAGTCGTCTACGCCGAAGAGAGAGAACGCGCCCAGGTTGCTCGCGAGCTTCACGAATCGGTCGGCCAGACGCTCGCGGCCGCGAGCTTCCAGATCGCCGCTGTCGCGCACGAGATCGGGAATCACGCCGCCTCCGCACGATTGGCGGGCGTCCGTGAGCTGTTGCGCACCGCTCTCGAAGAAATCCGCAACGTCTCTCGCTCGTTGCATCCGCGCGTCGCGACCGATCTTGGCTTGCCCACCGCGCTCGAGGCCCTGGGCGATGCAACACAGCAACGCTCGCTCGTGGATGTCCAGGTCAACGTCGACATTGCCGGAGTCGTGATTCCAGCCGCGCTGTCGGCGACATTGTACCGTGTGGCTCAGGAAGCACTGCGCAACGTCGAGAGACACGCCGACGCCGGGCGCGCCACAGTGTCGCTGCGTGCAAGGCCCGGCTACGTTGAGCTCGAGGTCAACGACGATGGTCGTGGATTCGACGGTCCCCTGGAGAAGCAGCGTGGGGAATCCGGCCTCGCGGCAATGCGGGAACGCCTCTCACTTGCCGGGGGCGAGCTGCATATTGATACTGCAGGAGATCACGGCACCCGCGTATTCGCGTGGGTGGGGATGGATACGGAGGCAGCTTGAGAGACGGTGTCATCCGGGTAATTCTGGTCGACGACCACAACGTAGTGCGTGCCGGCCTGAAGGCGGTGCTCGGCAGCGCCAAGGACATCGAGGTCATCGGCGAGGGATCCAACGGCAAGGAGGCCATCTCCCTCGCGGAGAGGCTGGATCCTGATGTGATCGTGATGGACCTCTCGATGGGTGAGATGGACGGGGCCGAAGCCACCAAGGCGCTGGTGGGAAACAAGGCGCGCGCAAAAGTGCTGATACTTACCATGCACGCCGAAGATGCGTACCTGGTTCCGCTGCTCGAAGCGGGCGCCAGCGGGTACCTGGTCAAGAGCGCCGCCGACCGCGAGCTCATCGACGCGGTTCGCGCCGTAGCCCACGGCGACGTCTACATGCAGCCGTCCGCGGCTCGCGCGCTGGCGCAACGAATCCAGCGTCGAGCCGAACACGCCGACGAGCGCACCAAATTCGAGAAGCTAACCGAGCGCGAGCAGAACGTTCTGAAATTCGTGGCTCGTGGGTACAGCGCGCCTGAGATCGGCGAAAAGCTGTTCATCAGCCCCAAGACAGTCGACACGTACAAGCAGCGGATAAACGAGAAGCTCGGGCTTGCGCACCGCAGCGATTACGTGGATTTCGCCCTCAAGATCGGATTGCTGGCGGACTAGCGGCCGCACACCTCCACAACCGAACCCCCAAGGTCGCGTTGCGCATTCTCGTTCTCAATTTCGGCTCGGCGTCCGTAAAGTTTCATCTCATCGATACCGATGAGAGAGCGATCGCCGAGGCGAGCGATCGTCGCCTCGCCAGCGGAATGATCGAGCGCATTGGGGGCGAGGCGATCGTCACGCTGAATTCCGCGGGCAAGCCGCCTCAAAGAAGCGTGCGAGAAATCCGCGACGATACCGCCGCCGTGGAATACATCATCTCCTGGCTCACCAGCGATTCGTCCGGCGTGCCGATAGCCAGCGTCGGTGACATAGAAGCTGTGGGTCATCGTGTCGTTCACGGGGGCGAGCGGTTCACGCACTCCACGCGAGTGGACGACGAGGTGATGCGCGCGCTCGACGACCTTATCGAGCTTGCTCCGTTGCACAATCCACACAACCTGCGAGGGATCTCGGCCGCGCGCGAGGTGCTCGGACCGGGCGTGCCCCAAGTCGCCGTCTTCGATACCGCCTTCCATCACAGCCTGCCCGAAACGGCGTATCTGTATGCGATTCCGTATCAGCTCTACCGGCGCTATCGCGTGCGCCGCTACGGCTTTCACGGGACGTCCCACCGCTACGTCGCGTATCGATATCGCCAGCTCACCAGCCGTACGCGCGACGCGACGAAGATCATCACGTTTCACCTCGGCAACGGCGCTTCGGCGTGTGCGATCGTCGGCGGTAAGTCCGTTGACACATCGATGGGCTTTACTCCGCTCGAGGGACTCGTGATGGGAACCCGCTCGGGCGATCTCGATCCGGCGATCCTCGACTTCGTTTCGGCGAAGGAAGGGCTGAGCCTCCACGATCTCGACACGATGTTGAACAAACAATCCGGCCTACTCGGCGTGTCCGGCCTTACGGCGGACATGCGCGAGCTGCTGGCCGAGGAAGCGGAAAACGGAGATCGCCGGGCGCGACTGGCGATCGATCTGTTCTGCTATCGCGCCAAGAAGTATCTGGGCGGGTACCTGGCAGCGATGAATGGCGCCGACGCCGTGATCTTCGCCGGTGGCATCGGACAAAATGCACCGGAAGTTCGCCGCCGTATCTGCTCGGGACTCGAGTGGCTGGGAATCCAGGTCGACGACGCGCGTAACAATGCGCTCGTCGGCACGGAAGGGCGCATGGATGCGAAGGGATCGCGCGTAGAGCTGTGGGTGATTCCCACCGACGAGGAGCTGCTGATAGCGCGTGATACATGGCGCGTCGTAACCGGTCGCGACGTAACGGGGTAGCCGCCACTTCTCAGGGTGTCGCGCCTTTCTCGATTCTTTCAGCGCTTCGATGCGTATCCGGGCCCTCGCAGCGCGCGGCCGGGCAGCGCCGCGGTCACCTGTCCATTGTCAATGACCGGAACGCCGTTCACCAACACGTAGCTGACTCCGGTCGCGAGCTGCGCCGGATTCTCGTACGTCGACCGGTCGATGATCGTGTTGGGATCGAACACGGTGATGTCCGCATACATTCCCGGCTTGAGCAGCCCACGATCGCTGATTCCAACGCGCTGCGCCGCGAGCGACGTCATTTTTCTTATTGCAAACTCGAGCGAGATCACCGAGTCCTGGCGCACGTAGAGGCCGAGTATCCGCGGGAATGTCCCGAACGCGCGTGGGTGCTCGCGCTCGGTGAACTTTCCGGTGGAGTCCGGGCTCAGCGCCCCCGCATCCTGCCCGACCGAGACCCACGGCTGCTTCATTGCCAGGCGTAACGCATCCTCGTTGAAGGAGAAGTAGATCGCGCCCGTTCTGCCCTGATCCGCGATGAGGATGTCGAATGCGGCATCGTACGCATCCTGGCCGCGAAGTTTGCCCGCGTCTGTCAGGAGCATCCCCTCATACTTCTTCAGAGAGTCAGCAACCACGTCGTTGATCATCGTTCTGGCCGCGGTCCGAATTCCGGTAGCGCTGTCCTGCCCGAGCTCCGCCTTGAGCCTGGCGCGCACCGTCGGATCCTTGAGTCGCATGACCAGAGAATCGGGACCTCCTTCCTGTACCCAGGTGTTGAGCATCGCGGCAAGGCCCGTTGCGCTCGCGATATAAGGGTATTGATCGGCGGTGATGTCGATTCCCGCCGCGCGAGCGGAGTCGATGAGCGCGACCGCCTGCTGCATCAGCGGCAGCGATCGTGATTTGATGTGCCGGATCTCCGCCCACGTCCCGGCGCCGGCGGCAATCTGGATCGTTTCGCGAACCGCATCCACCAGCCCATTGCCTTCGTTCCTGATGTGGGCCGCGTAGCCGCCACGGTACGGTGTCGCGTACTTGGTCAGCGCGATCAGCTCGTCGGTCGAGAAGAACGTGCTGGGCAGATAGATCAATCCGGTTCCGACGCCGAAGGCGCCATCACGCATCGCCGAATCGATCAGTGCGCCCATCTGCTTCATCTCGGCGTCGGTGGGATGTCTGGTGACGTCTCCCATTACGGCCTGACGCACAGAGCTGGTGCCGACGTACGTCCCGAGATTGATGGCGATCCCGGATTGCTCGATATAAGCGAAATACTCCCCGAGCGAGCGCCATGGATATTTGGGATCCGGCTGCTGTCCGAGCGCGACGTTCGGCCACGCCGAATGCACCTCTCCCGTAACTTCGCTGGTGATGCCCTGCGTGATCTTCGAGACCGCGTGGGGCCCGCGGAGAATCGAGAACTCGGAGTGGCCGAGCATATCGATGAATCCCGGAGCGACGACCTGATCCTTTGCGTCGATCACCCGTCTCGCATTGAGACCCATTATCGTCGGACCAACGTACGCAATCCGATCGCGGATGATCGCGACGCTACCCCGATACCACGGATTGCCTGTGCCGTCGACGATCCGCGCGTTCGTGATGAGCACGTCGTAATGCGCCGCGGCAGAGCCTTTCGGCAATGAGGCGCAGGCAGCGGTGACTGTGATCGCGAGAGCAGCAAGGACTCTGGTGATTCGCATTCGTCGTTGTGTGTGAAGTTGTTTGCTTTGCTACGAGATCTTCTGTGTCTTCTTCCTCAGAAAATCCATCAGGATGAACTGCCCGAGAGTCATCGTATTGGTGAAGTACGCCTTCCCCTTGCTGATCTCTGAGACGCGCTTCACGAACTCCACCAGCGCCCGGTCGCGCGCGAGCATGAAGGTATTGATCAGAATTCCCGCTCGCCGGCAGTTCGCAACTTCCCGCAGCGTAGTCGCGATTACTGTGGAGTCCAGTCCCATCGAGTTCTTGTAGATCTGTCCGTTGGGCATCGTCATCGCGCTGGGTTTGCCGTCAGTGATCATGACGATCTGTCGCATGTCCTTTTTCTGCGCCATGAGAAGGCGCCGCGCCAGCTTCAACCCTTCCGCCGTGTTGGTGTGATAAGGGCCAACCTGGGCTTGTGGGAGCGCCGCCAGGGGAATTTCCTCCGCCGAATCGTGAAAAAGCACGACCTGCAGTGTGTCGCCAGGAAACTGAGTGCGAATCAAATGCGTCAGCGCCAGCGCGACTTTCTTGGCGGGTGTGAAGCGATCCTCGCCATAGAGAATCATCGAGTGCGACGTATCGAGCATTAGAACGGTGGCGCACGATGACCGGTACTCCGCCTGCCGCACCATCAGATCCGAGTAATCGAGATCCATCGGCACTTCGAGCGAGCCTGTGCGCGACAGCGAGTTCTTGAGCGTCTCGTTTACATCGATGTTGAGCACGTCACCGAATTCGTACTCCTTGCTGTAGCCATCCGCTTCGATGCCCGTCGCCAGATGCGGCGTGTCGTGGGAACCGAAGCTCGATTTGCCGAGTGAGCTCAGGATGTGGCGGAGGCTCTTGTAGCCGAGGAAGTCGATTCCCTTGTCGGTGAGATTGAACTGGACACTCTTCGAGGCACCCTGCGCGATGCTCCCGCGACCGGTGACCGGTTGATGACCCGCAGGTACCTGCGGCGGCGCCTGAAGATTCAGGTACCCCTCCGATGCGAGCTTCTGGATCAGGCTGTCGAGCAGCTCACTCAGCTTTTCCTGGGACTCTTTCGTACCGTCGCCGCGCAGCGCTTCGAGCAGCTCGGGCGTGAACTGTCCGCTCTCGATCAACGCATCGAGAATTGCCTGACGCAATGCTTCGACGGATCGATCGGGCTCCGAATCGAAATCGTCGAAGTACGGATTCATACTCTGGCCGCCCGCGAACCCCGATTGCAGCAGAAAATCGGCGAGCTTGTCGAGCAGCGCCTGGAGATCCACCGCATCAGCAGCTTCCGGGCTGAACTTCGAGTAGGTGTGGAAGCGCATACTTCTAACATACAACCCGGGCGTGGCGTGTGTATAATCCTCAGCAATGCCCCTGACCCCGGCGCGCCCAGTACGAAGACCGATCAATCCATTCAGGACGCTGCAGGTCCACCGGAATTTCAGATTATTCTGGATCGGACAGACGGTCTCGCTGATCGGGACCTGGATGCAGCAGGTGGGGCAGGGATGGCTCGCTCTCGAGCTCACCAACAGCGCGTTCATGGTCGGACTGGTAGCTGCCGCCGGCAATTTCCCCGTTCTCTTGCTCTCGCTCTATGGCGGCGTGGTGGCCGATCGGCGGAGCAAGCTCCGCATAGTCATCATCTGTCAGGCGTTGCTGCTTTTCGAGGCGGCCGCACTGTGGTGGTTTACGTGGGCGGGTCGGATCAACATCGGCTGGCTTCTCGCGCTGACGACTTTGGGCGGAGTCATCTCTGCGTTCGAGATTCCGGCGCGACAGGCGATGATCGTGGAGCTCGTTTCCAAGGAGGATCTGGTCGACGCCATCGCGCTCAACTCGGGCGGATTCAATCTCGCGCGAATCGTCGGCCCATCCATCGCTGCGATCGTACTCGGAAAGTTCGGTGTCGCGTGGTGCTTCGGGATCAACGCCTTAAGCTATTTCGCAGTGCTGGCGAGCCTTTCCCGAGTCAAGCTGCCACGGTGGACGCCGGTGCAGCATCTAGTCTCCCCGGCGGAGCAGCTGAAGCAGGGACTGAACTACATCCGGAGCTCACGATCGGTCTCGGGACTGATGGGCGTGATCGCGGTGTACTCGATTTTCGGATTTCAGTACTTGACGATGATGCCGGTCGTCGCGCGTGACGTGCTGCACACCGGCGCGAGCGGGTACGGATTGCTGTTGACATTCGTCGGCATTGGCGCGCTCACCGGAGCGCTCTCGCTCGCCGGACTCGGCGCGCGAATTCGCCGCGGCCGGCTATTCAACGCTACGGCGTACGCTTTCGCCGGGCTGACGATGCTCTTCTCCCTCATGCGCTCGGTGCACCTCGCCGCGTTCGTGCTGCTCTTCCTTGGCCTGACGATGCTGATCAACGGCGCGCTCGCGAATGGAATCCTGCAGTCGGTAGTCCCGGACGAGCTGCGGGGTCGCGTGATGGCAACGTACGTCTTCGTTTACGTCGGTTTCACGCCGATCGGGTCATTCATCGCCGGAGCGATGTCGCGTTTCGTCGGGGTTCAGTGGGCGATATTCAGTGGCGGGGTGATAATGCTCGCCTATTCTTTGTGGGC
>Ga0193727_1000854_pt1 | contig 12337 bp, 12 predicted proteins | sample H2c2metaG_FD_143051 | JGI IMG/M metagenome (GOLD analysis project Ga0193727, IMG submission 143051) | Soil microbial communities from a riparian zone of the East river system, Colorado, United States - H2c2 | ecosystem: Environmental > Terrestrial > Soil > Riparian zone | place: USA: East River...
GTGCTGTTGTTTGACGAGCCAGATCCCTACAATATTATTTCGATTTTGCGGCCGCACATCCTTGTTAAAGGTGGAGATTGGTCCAGTGGGGAAGTCATCGGCGGTGATCTCGTCCAAGGAAATGGCGGCAAAGTTGTAGTCGTTCCCTATTTGAAGGGCTTCTCGACGACGGAAATTATTGCAAAGATAAGGAGTTAAAAACTATGGCGAGGGTTTGTTCGATTTGCGGCAAGGGTCGCTCCGTTGGCCACAACGTCAGTCACGCCAACAATAAGACTAAACGTTCTTGGCGCCCTAATCTCCAGCGAGTTAGGGCCAATTTTGACGGACAGGTCAAGCGCGCTTTAGTTTGCACGGATTGTATTCATTCCGGCCGCGTCCAGAAAGTTGCATAAGAGCCGCGGTCATCGCGCATCACTGAAATCATTCCTGCCTGCGGGGTCCCGGATCTCAGCGCCCGTCCTACCGCGCCCACGGACAGCTTTGTAAACACCTTTGACCTTTGAGACATTCTGTAACACCTGCTGGAGATGTTTGGAATTCTTGATCATCACGTCGAAGGTGTTGAGCGCCTTCTGGCCCGAGAAAGTTCTTACCTGAGCCCGCGCAATATTCGCTTCGGCGCTTGTAATCGCGGAGCTGATAGCCGCCAGGAGTCCCGGCTGATCTATGCAGGTAACTTCTATTTTCACTGCGCGAGGCGTCTGCCCACTTTTTTCTTCCCAGCTCACCTCGATCTTCCGATGAGGGTCGCTTTCGAGAACCGTCGGGCAACCCACCGTATGAACGGTAACGCCTCTGCCGCGAGTGATGAAACCTACGATTTGCTCTCCCGGCAAAGGGTGACAACATAGAGCGAATCTCACCAAGACATCATCGACGCCCTTCACTCGAATACCCAAACCCTGCTTCTGCCCGGACACCAGCCGAAAAAGACGCTCCAAAGACCCTTCTTTTTTCTTGTGACTACCATCAAGCTTCTCCGGCGGCACTAACTTGGCAAGCACATGCCGCGGCGTGATTCTCCCATAGCCGAGGGCCGCCAGAAGCGCCTCTTCGTCCTTCAACCCTAACTCTTTCGTCAAGGAACCGATGTGACCTTCTTTCAGTAAGGTGGGATAATCCAATCCGTAGCGATGCAGGTCGCTATCGAGAATCTCTCGTCCAAGTGCCACGCTTCTTTCGCGCTGTTGCGATTTTAACCAGTCCCGGATTTTGGATTTAGCGCGCGGCGTCTTAACGAGCTTCAACCAATCACGGGATGGGACCTGTTGGGGCGTGGTGATAATCTCCACGGTATCACCGCTGCGCAATATGTATTTTAAAGCAACCAACTGCCCGTTAACCCGTGCGCCGGAGCAGTGATGGCCGATATCGGAATGAATCCGGTACGCGAAATCGATAACCGTTGAGCCTTTGGGAAAATTCAACAGATCACCGTTGGGCGTAAAAACATAAAGTTCCGTAGTAAAAAGGTCGTCTTTAAGACTGTGTAAAAATTCCTGTGGATCCTGGAGGTTTTGCTGCCACTCTAATAATTGCCTGAGCCACGCGAAACGCTGGTTATCATTAACCTGGAAATTCGCCCCGTCTTTATAACGCCAGTGGGCCGCGATCCCCTCATCCGCAACACGATGCATTTCATGAGTGCGGATCTGGATCTCGATCCGCTCACCGTAGGGCCCGATCACGCTTGTATGCAACGACTGGTACATATTCGGCTTTGGCAACGCGATGTAGTCTTTGAACCGCCCCGGCACCGGACGCCATTGGGAGTGGATCACACCCAAGGTTTCGTAACACTCCCTCACCGTATCGACTAAAATGCGAAAGGCGACCAAGTCAAAAATCTGGTCGTAGAGAAGATTCTGGCTTTCCATCTTTTGGTAGATACTAAAAAAGTGCTTCGGCCGGCCAGTAATATCGGCCTCGATTCCCTCCGCCTCAAGCTTTCTTTTAATGACGGAAATGACTTCGGCGATGTACTTTTCGCGATCATTCCGCTTCTTGGAGACGTTGCGCTTCAGCTGGTAATAGATCTCCGGGTGCAAATACTTGAGTGCGAGATCTTCAAGTTCGGTTTTGATCCAAGCTACCCCCAAGCGATGCGCCATGGGCGCATAAATATCCAGCGTTTCTTGAGCCGTCAGAATCTGTTTTTCGAGAGGCAAATGATCGAGCGTCCGCATGTTGTGAACACGGTCCGCAAGCTTGATGAGAATCACCCTCACGTCTTTTCCCATGGCCAACAGCATCTTGCGAAAATTTTCCGCCTGCTTTTCTTCCCGGCTGCTGAAGTTCGTCCGGCTGAGCTTGGTAACGCCGTCCACCAAGGAAGCGATTTCTCGACCAAAGATCCCCTTCAGTTCTTCCAGCGTTGTTAGGGTGTCTTCCACTGTGTCATGCAGCAAGCCACCGATGACGCTGGGCACATCCATCTTCAGCTCGGCAATGACACCTGCCACAGCCATCGGGTGAATCAGATAGGGCTCTCCCGACAGCCGTTTCTGCCCTTGGTGGACTTTGGCCGAAAAATCATACGCTTTGCGGATTAGTTCGACATCCGCGGCCGGATAATAGGATTGAACCTTATCCACCAGATCGGCGATTTTAAGTTCCTTGCTCACAGCCAGGGTTACCTTATTGCCGCCACAACGGCTCGATGCGCCATCGCTTGACTCGGAAGGTTTTCGCCCGCTCGGCCTCAACGATGGATTTCAAGACTTCCACCGATGTCTTAACCTCGCGATTGACGACATAATAATCATACTTGATTATTTCTCGTATTTCACCTCGCGCATTAATCAATCGGCGACGGATAATCTCCTGGCCGTCTGTCCCTCTCAGGGCCAATCTGCGCTGAAGCTCACGCCACGAAGGTGGGAGAAGAAAGATCGAGACGGCCTGGGGATACTTGCGCTTGATCTTTCTCGCCCCCTGGACATCAATGTCAAGAAGGATGTCCTGGCCGTCACGAACACATTGGTCCAACGGTCGGCGCGGCGTTGCGTAAAAAAAATCATGAACCTTGGCCCATTCCGCAAAGTCGCCTTTGGCTTTCATTGCAGCGAATTTCGTAGACCGAACGAAGTAATAATCGCGGCCGTGAATTTCTCCGGCCCGACGCGTCCGTGTGGTAAACGAAATCGACAGTCTGATGTCCGGATAAATCGCCCGCAAACGTTTAACCAGAGTCGTTTTGCCCGTCCCTGAGGGAGCTGAGAGAATGAATATAATTCCCTCGCGCTGGGTGAGGTGTTTTGTTTTTGCAATCATTCAATGTTTTGAGTTTGTTCCCGGATCTTCTCGACCCGTTCTTTGCCTTCAAGCACTAACTGTACGACCGGAAGGTGGGGAACCTTGGAACTGATCGTATTGAGCTCCCGTTGAACTTCCTGAAGCATGAAGTCGACCTTTTTTCCCACCGGCTCTCTTTCCCCGAGCACCCGCGACAAAGCTTCCACGTGGCTTTTCAACCGCACCACTTCCTCGTTGATGTCGCCCTTGAGAACCCAGTTGGCTGCGTCCGACGCGTCCCTGTCTGTTCGTGATGAGCTCTCCCGATCCCTGGGTGTTACCCTAGTCTTTTGCAAACGCGTACCGATCTCGCCCGCCCGAGATTCAAGAAGAACGGAGACCCGTTTTAGGTGACGAATCTGTGACTGCATATCCGACTTTAGTTGTCGTCCCTCCCTTTCCCGCGCTCGTTCGAGCTTCGTCAACGCGTGATCGAGGATTTTGAAAACCCCTTCCCGCTCCGCAGCCGCATTGACCTCGACTTCCCGAACCTGCAACAGGTCCGGAATACTGTAAAGCAGCGACACGCTGAAGTCTCCAGTCAATTGATACTTTCTTTTAGCCTGTCGGACGGTGGTCAAATACTCCCCTAATAGCTGCTCGTCTAGCTCGAGCCTGCGACCTTGCCCTTTTGCCGCTGAACGATTAATAAAGACATCCAGCCTTCCCCTCGAGATCTTCTGGCGAATAACTTTCCGAATCTCTTCTTCAAAAGAGAGGTATTCTCTCGGTGCCCGCAATTGCAGATCCAAATGTCTATGGTTCAAGCTTCTTACTTGAACGGTGACCCTTGTTCCTCGAATCTGACTCGACGCTTCGCCATAGCCTGTCATGCTCTTCATAGTTGTTTGTCCCGGACACTTCGTTTGAGTTTATCTAAAGACACCGCTACCGTGCCAACTTCTTCGCCCACCAATCCGGCGGCCAGATTCGAGATGACGGCAGCTTCTTCAAAACTCGCGCCGCAAACTAGTGCCAACCCGCAAACCGCGACCACCGTATCGCCCGCTCCGGTAACGTCGAACATATCTCTCGGTTCGGTGGGAAAATGCTTAACCGCGTGGTTCCGCCAAAAAAGGCTCATCCCATCCGGCCCGCGCGTGATCAAAACGGCCTCGGCCTGCCACATGCGCACCAGCTTCTGCCCGGCCGCTATGAGACTGGCGTCATCTCGAATTAAGATCCCTGAGGCCTCGCTCGCCTCATCTTTGTTCGGCGTGATCAAAGTCGGAAACTGATAGCCCGCGTAATTTTCCTTTTTTGGATCGACCACACAGATAAGCTTTTTTCGCCTGACCAAAGGCGCAATCGACGTTAAGAGGCTCCCATGTACAACGCCTTTTCCATAATCCGATATGACGATGCCATCGCATGTCTTAGCTCTGGCGAGCACGAACTCGCGCAGTCGCTTTAAGGTTGCGTCTGCAATCGGATTTTGATTCTCCCGGTCCAAACGCACGATCTGTTGATGCCGCGGGCGGGCAATAATCCGACTTTTTTGAGTCGTTTGAACTTGCTTGTCACCAACAATACCAGCCGTAGAAGCTCCCGCTCGACGCAGGTCATGAACTAGCCGTCTCCCCGCCATATCCCGTCCGATGATCCCACAAGCGGTCACATGAGCTCCCAACGAAAGAACGTTGTTTATGACGTTGGCCGCCCCACCGAGGCGATGACTCTCCGCCAGGACCCGCATAACCGGAACAGGCGCCTCCGGTGAAATTCTTTCGACATCCCCCCAAATAAAGCGATCCAGCATCAGATCACCCACGACTAACAGATGGGCGGCCCGAAACTTTTCCAGAATGTCTACTAGACGCGTCATTCTAGAGTTGAACCCGTCTCCGTCCCGTTGCGTTCGAGGAGACTGTAGTAATAATCTTCAACTTGTCTTGCCGTTTGCTCCATAGTGAATTTCTCTTTCAATCGCTCTCTCCCTTTGTCACCCATGGCTCGAATCAGGGATTTGTCACCTGCGAGTGTCGAAATTGCGTTGACGAGGCCTTCGACATCTCGAGGTGCTACCAAGAGCCCCGTAACGCTATCGATCACCAGCTCCGGGAGCCCTCCGACTCGGCTCGCGATCACGGCTTTTCCTGCTGCCATGGCTTCGAGAACTGACACTCCGAGACCTTCAAGCAACGAGGGTAGAATGCAGATATCAACCTTGCTTAAAAATGCTGGCATGTCGGATACGAAGCCCAGGAAGTGCACTTCATCTTTCAACCCCAACCGGGTTGTGGTCTCTTCCAAAGATTTTCTTATCGACCCTTCACCTGCGAGGCAGTATTGAATCTGATAACCCTGGGCTTTGAGTCGCCGAGCCGCTTCCAATAAGAAACAATGGCCTTTTCTTTCCTCTAAAACTGCAGCCATGCCAACCACAATCCGTTCGGTCTGCACTTCGCGAGGACGTGCAGCAGCTTCAAACGGGAGCGGGTCAATCCCAGTGTAGATCAAACGGATTCTTTCACGCTTCACTCCGGCCTCAATCAGCAGCTCCGATATTTTTCGCGATATCGCAACCACCCCATCAACCTTTCGATTATAGAGATACCGCGTGTAACAGGTATGGGCCTCTGGATAATCCATTCTCCGCGTTACCACGTATTTTGGCCTTGAGGATCCGTGAGATAGCCACAGGGAAAGCGCATGCGCTCGCTTTGTGTGAAGGTGAACAATATCATAAGTCTCATCCCGTATGAGTCGCCTGAGCCTTGGCACGGGCCTGAGATCCAAATCATTACGTACCACCAGAGGGATCGTTCTAATGTTCAGCGCTCGACTCTGGTCGAACAGCCGTCCGTCGGGATGAGTTAGGAGATCATTGCGATGCCCCCACTCTGCAAGGTAAGATAAAAGAGCGAAAACCTCAGCCTCCCCACCGCCCCAGTTCCGCTCCGGATCGATATGCAAAATCTTAAGCCGGCGTCTATCACCGCCTGCGGTCACCGTGGTCTTTCCCCTTTAGCTCTAGTTCCCAAAGCTTGGCATACTTGAGGAATACATAAACTGCCGCGGTCACCGCAACGTAGAAGCCCGCGAATCCTTCCAAAAAACCTCGCTTCAAAACGTAGGATTGAAAAAAACGGAACGCTGGCCGGAGCAACGCGTCGCCTAACCGCCAACGCTTCTGCTCGTTGGCAAGCTCCCGCGACGATATCGATGTGAAACGGTTGATCCTTTGCACGTGATCTTCAATATCCCGGTAAGAGAAATGATGAATCGGATTCCGAAGTCTCCGAACCTTGCCGTCGACCAAAATCTTCTCGTGGGGATCGGAACCACCCCAAGTAGCTCGGTCTCGGCGAAATAAACGCACATCATAGTCCGGATACCAGCCGCCCCTCCACCACCAACGTCGTAGATAAAACACTACGCGAGGCAGTGAAAATCCGGCAAACCTTTCTCCGTGTGCGACTAATGCCTCCTTGATCTCATCTCTGAGCTTGGGCGTAACCAGCTCATCAGAATCCACAAGCAATACCCAATCTTTCGTCGCTTGAGAATGCGCAAAAGCCTTTTGATCACGGTAGCCCGCCCATTCTCGTTGGATGATTCGATCCGTGTATCGACCACAGATTTCGACCGTCCGATCCGTGCTAAACGAGTCCACTACCACGATCTCGTCGCACCAAACTAAGCTCTCAAGGCAGCGGCCGATGTTGTCTTCCTCGTTGTAACAAACGACGATGGCCGAAACCGTAGGACGGTTTGCCGTGCCGTTTTCAGAAAGCTTCATTGTAAGCAAAAGACCGCGGGCAGAGTTTCCAAAACAACCGCTTCACCTTCCGACTAACGAATACCAACCGGAAGTGCACGTTGAACGCATAAGGTTTAGAATGATTGCTGCCAGGGACTGTTTGACTGGGCAATTGCGGCATTCAGTGCCCGACATTTGTAGTTGACGACTCTCTCACCCGGCGGAAGCGACCGCCAGGATTCTGTTGAAACTCACCTACTACATCTTCAATGCGTCGGGCGCTTTCATCGTCGGGCGCATTATTGGCGACAATAACCTCATGTTCGATATCGACCTCGCCAAAGTGGCGATCGATTCCGAAAAGCAGCCGGCGGAGCGATTCGCACCGATCATAGGTGGGATTTATGATGCTGAAATTCATTCGGGTCGGGTTATCGCTGAATCAGGTCCCACTGAAGTTTATAAAGCCGGTATTTTAACGCAAAGGGACTCAAAGCAACCGCTTGGCTCAACGCTTCTCTCGCTCCCTCTTTGTGCCCTTCCCTCCATCGCCCTTTTGCCAGTCTGTAATAACGATACGCCAGCCGCCGTGCAATTCGCTCTTGCCCCAGCGTTGTTCGTGCTTGCGGGAAATCCCCGATCAACTTATCAATTACGCGAATATTTTCCCCAAGTCTTTGTTCTTGGTTGCGGCCAATATTACCTTCGTGCCTGCGGTAATAAAAAACGACTTTGTCCAAATAGGCAACGGGGTAGACCATGAACATTCGAAAGGCGAGGTCCAAATCCATGGAGATGCGTAAACTCTCGTCAAGGCCACCGAGCGCATCGTAACATTCCTTTGCGATCAGCGACGCTTGCAAGCGGACGATACTTTTTTCAAACAGGTCTACGAGCCGAACCCCATCTTGCGCCAATCGGCGCGACTTGCTGCTCGGAATAATCGTTTCTCTAGTGGGTTCCTTCCCACCTAAATACGCGCCATTGGCAAAGATCATGCCGTGATTTTGATGTTGGGACGCAAAATCGTACAACGATTCTAAGTAATCGATGGCGCAGAGATCGTCGGAATCTTGAATAGCGATCCAGGGAGCCCGCGCATGACGGACGCCCAGGTTCCGCGCTGCCGAGGGACCTCGGTTCTCCTGATAAATGCAACAAATTCGAGATCCGTAAGCTTCCAAGACAGTTCGCGTATCATCCGTCGAACCATCATCCACCACGATCAGCTCGTAGTCCCGAAAACTCTGTCGGAGCACGCTGTCGATAGTCTCCTGCAAAAAGTTGGCTCTATTGTAGGTGGCGATGACCACCGAGATTTTTGGATTGTCGGGCATGGGGACAGCCGCTTCAATTCTCACTACTGGAATCGACAAACTTAGGACGGTGGATTTTGCCGACGAGATAACCCCAGCACTTCATGATTCGTCCTTCGGTCCTATACGCCTTCTGTGATTTTCTCAACAAGCGGTAGAGACCATATCGCAGACAGTTCGCCACCAAATCAGGAATGACCCTAAACAAAATCGAATCCTGTCGGTAAAGGCTTCGGCTCAGACCTTTACGGTACTCAACCATCCGGTTGTACGCGGGCCCATAACGACCGGGATCGAGCTCGTGGAAAACGATCGCATGCGGCGTATAGCCAATTTTGAAACCAGCTTTGCGGATACGTATCGAATACTCAGTGTCCTCGCTGAACCCTGCGGCACCTGGCCCAAGCCATGGGTCGAAGAAACCCACTTTCTCAAAGACTTCTCGTTTGAAAGACATATTGGTTCCCGTAAGACCGCGGATTTCGCAGGTCTGGTCCCCGTAGTCAATGATTGGGATATTATATTCACGCAGCCTATCGGGATCAGCAGGCCTCCCATCAAGATCGACCCCGGGCAGAACACGTCCCTGTATGGCATCGAAAGAGGTGACGCTATAGGACTCCACATGTTTGATCAACCACAGAGGATGAACGACCACATCGTCATCGACGATGAGAAGGATTTTGCCTTGTGCGAGACTGAGCCCTCGGTTTAGCGCACTGGACTTACCTTGCCGGTCCTCCCGGAGAACTCTCAGAGAAAACTTGGTGCATTCGCCTCTTGCCGGGACTAGAACGCTTGCCGTGTTGTCCGTAGAACCGTTATCGACAATCAACAACTCCGCCGTAATAGAATCGGGGCAGACTAAAGCATCGAAACTAGCCAGCAGACGCCTCACACTCGAGGCGCGATTAAAGGTTGGAACGATCACGCTAATGTCGAATGTGTTGATATCCGATCCCCCAAATCAACGGTTACCCAGGGCAGTCTCATCAGAAAACCTGGGCTCGCAGTCAACCGACTATCTGTTTATAGTTTTACTTAACGCCGGGTAAGAGAGCAAATCTCAAAAACAAGCATTGCTTTTGGACGCGGATGAAAAGGTGGACCGGAAGTATTCCCAGCCATAGCGAAAACTGAGCTTACGAAGCAGCATCGCTTTTCTATAGGCCTCCCGTGCTTGGCTTAGATGACCAAGCCGCTCGTAATAGGAGCCGAGGCGAAAATATTTCCTCCCGAGCTTTTTGTTAAAAACTGTCTTACCAATACGGGCATATACGTCAGGATAACGATCGCGAATGTCCTCTAATTCCACCACACCAAACTCGTAATGAGGATTCACCGCCGTATTATTTAAGGGATGGATGCGCTTTCTCACTCCAACATAGTTCACGAAGCGAATCGGGAAATACGCCCCTAGCCGATAAAACCAATGCAAATCGCAATTGAGCCGAATCTTGCTATCATATCCGCCCACGCGTTCGAATGCGGTCTTTCTCACGATCGAAGAAGGACCCGTCATGATATTCTCGTTGAAAATGCGCTGAACCGACAAGCGGCCGGACGATAGTGTCTTCGCAACAGCCTCGGGCACAATCAATCCTGCGCTTTTCTCTGCATCCTCTGTTGATTCGTTAAAATACTCGGTGTTGTCGAACGCCCCTCCGGCCTCTCGATCACTTTCCAAGGCCTCAACTAGCAGCTCGACGTGCTTTTCATTATAAATGTCGTCGCTGTTCCATGTGCCGAGATATTCCCCTTTACATGCCGTCATCAATTCATTCGCCGTTTCCAGGAAGTAGGGGCGAGTCTGAGCGCACAGATGGACCCGCCGGTCACCCATGAAGCGCTCCGTGACTACCCTGACGTCGTCGCTTCCGTCGGTTAGAACCAAAACCTCCAAATCGCGGTACGATTGATGGAGTATGGATTCCAATGAGCAGGGCAAAAACTTCGCGTACGGAGCGTGGACGAAGAGAATTACCGAAACCAGCGGCAATTTCATGAAGAACCTGGATCCGGATCTAGCACGTCAATGCTAGATCGAACGCCTTCGCGAGACCCACATTCCAATTTTCCAGGGAAAACTTGCCATCAACATCCTTTTGCGCCGCTTCCCCCAACTCCCGGCGGCGGTTTGTATTTGTGATTACTTCAGAGAGTTTTTCTACGAGACGATCCACCACGGCGGAAACCGTGGAGAGAAGCGGCTTATAATTCTCCCTTAGCATTCCGTTCCCATCCATCCAAGAGCACTTCCCATACCGACCTTGAACGACCAGACCATTCCTGCCATCATCGACATATTCATCTATTCCCCACCCGTCGGAAACCACTACGGCCAAGCCGTGCGCCATGGCTTGCAAGATCGACACAACATGCAAACGAGCGGAAGGAAGCACATAGATATCCGCTCTTGAAAAAAGATCCTCCATGTCCTCAGTTGAAAGAAATTGGTCGACGACTTGAACCGCGCCTTGCTCGTTTTTAACTGAGATATCGCCGTTCGAGCTTGTACGATGCCATTTCTCGAATATGCGCGGCGGTCTCCGGCCCGAACTTCCTGGATATCATCGTCAAATAATTCGGATTCTTGAAATAGAACTGAAAGGCATCATCGCGGAACCGCAAAACTTGCGCAGCAGAAAGGTACTTTGTAGGCAGGGGAAGCGTATCCACGGCATGCTGCGAGTAGCCATTCCAAGTTTCTGGCAAAGGCCAATCTTTTCTGAGAGCATCGTTATAGAGTTGGGAGCCTGGATAGGCCATGGCGACGTAAAAATTTGCAAACTCGCAATTTAGATCTAGGGCCAGATCAAGAGTCGCTTGCATAGATGGAAGATCGTCCTCGGGCAGGCCGAAAATAAAATTTCCGATCACGTTAATACCTGCGGCCCTGACTTTGCCAATAGTTTTTGCAATATCATTCTGATCAAAGCCCTTTTCGACATCATCGCGGACGCGTTCACTTGCCGCTTCGATACCAAAGGCGAGCCAGCTCACGCCTGCCCGTTTGAGCTTTTCCACCATTTCCTCTTTGACAGTGTCGACTCTCGCATAGGCCCAGATATTGAGATTATAATTCCGCTCAATCAGGAGATCACAAAGATCGGTCACGTGCTTCGGATTAAGAACAAACAGTTCATCCGCGATTTTTATATTGCGAATACCGTATTCGGTCACGAGCTTGTCAATTTCAGCGATGATAGTTCTCGGTTTCCACATCCGATAACTGTTGGTCGCTGCCTTGAGCCCCATTAGCGATTCGCCCGTTTTGAAAGGCGACTGAATGCAACAAAAACTACAACGGAATGGGCAACCTAACGTCGTGTAGAACGATGCATAGGGCTCGCGGACCAAATCACCAAAGCAATGCCAATTATGCGCCCTATAGTTGTGCATCGGCAAAAGGTCCCAAGCGATGCCTGGCATTTCAACATCCAAGTCTTTGACCAAAGGCGCTGGCCCAGACCGGGCAATCGTACCGCTGTTCCGGTACAGCAGTCCACCGACTTTTCGGAGATCGGTTTCCTTGTTTGTTAGAGCTTGAAGCAATTGGAGGATCGTATGCGGCCCTTCACCGTCGCACGTGAAATCAACATTCTCTTCAAGCAGGGTACGTTCCGGTAGCGCCGCCACATGGCCTCCCACCAAGATTGTCTTAAGATCCGGCGCTCCTTCCTTGAGTATCGTACACAGCTCCCCCGCCGCCGGCATGTTTTGCGTCGATGCCGAAGGTTGGTGGCCGTAGACGATGACGGCCGTGAGGGTAGGGTCCATATCGATAATTCGCTGGGCTGTTTCATGAAAGCTCAGCCGCTCCCCTTCAGCGTCCACGATTTGAACTGCAAAACCGCGGGCACGGATAAACGTGGCTATCAAACCTGTCCAAACGGGTGGCTCGATAGCTGCTAAATTGGACGCCAGCGATTGAAACACTTGACTGCGATTACCCGGATTAACTAAGACCAGATCCAATTTGCGGTTTGCCATATCGATGAATTTAACTCGAGATTCATCA
>Ga0193727_1000855_pt1 | contig 12334 bp, 14 predicted proteins | sample H2c2metaG_FD_143051 | JGI IMG/M metagenome (GOLD analysis project Ga0193727, IMG submission 143051) | Soil microbial communities from a riparian zone of the East river system, Colorado, United States - H2c2 | ecosystem: Environmental > Terrestrial > Soil > Riparian zone | place: USA: East River...
ATGCGATCAGCTCGGTGACCGGGAAACCTTCTTGGGCGTAACGAATCGCCGGGGCGAGATCATCACTCAATTTCAGTTTGCCGAATTTTTTGTGCAGTTCCGCCCACGCGTCCACCGTTCCCGGCACGCTGATCGGCAGCATGCCGACCGGCGGTATCGTTTCACGATGCAGCTTCGCCAGCTCCGCCTTCATCTGCTCGTAACTCAAACCCAGTGACGAGCGTCCGCTCCCGTTTATTCCGTAAAGTTTGTTTTCCTTCGCGTTGTAAACGACAGCGAACAGATCGCCGCCAACGCCGTTGGAGACGGGCTCCATCAATCCGAGCGTTGCATTCGCTGCGATCGCCGCATCCACGGCGCTGCCGCCGCGCTTTAAAATCTCAAGGCCGACCTGCGTGGCGGCCGGCACGCTCGTGCAAACCATTCCATGCTGCGCCAGGACTTCCGACCGTGTCGCGAAATTCTTTCCGGTAATGCGATCGATCTGAGCATCGCCTGGATGCGCAGTGAGAAAAAGTGCCAGTGTAGGGATCCATCGAATAAACTTCCTCATTAACTCAACTTAAATTCGATGTCTGCGAATTGGAAGAAAACGCGGATTTAGAGTTGGCGTCTCACGCAGACGCCCTACAATTCCGCGATGAAAATGTCATCCGATACCCACAGAGCGATCAGTGTAATTTGTTTCTATACAGCGCTCCTTTCTTTTCTCATCGGCATGGCTGCGCGACTTAAAGAGAGCTTTCACTCGCGCGTTGAAATCTCCACGGCGGGATTCGTTGTCGCCGCAGTCCTGGCCGCGTTGGGAGTGATTGCGTTCCTATTTTCCTTGGGAGGAAAAACGGATAAGCCAGCGGAACCACCGCTTTGAGACCCGTAGCGGGATCTCGTAAAAAGATGCGGCGACGACCCTTCCAGATCGCCGCCGTTCCCACCGCTCTGAACAACCGAAGTTACTGCTGCATTGCGTCGTGCAGCTCCTTGTGCGCGTTCATCATGTCTTGATGAGCCTTCTGAATGTCATCAAGCTTCTTCTGCTGATCAGCTGTGAGCAGCGGACGAATTTGCGACATAGTGCTGTCCGTCACAGTTTTCACTTTCTGCATCGCCTCCTGACGGATGGCGGCGATTTGCGGTTTGGCCTGATCGAGAATCGGCTGAACCTTCGCCTGTTGATCGGCCGTCAGGTCTAGCCCCTTGGTGAATCGTTCAAGCGCAAATCCGTGCCCGTGCCATTGGCCGCCACCGCCATGGCCGGGTTGTGCTTGCACCAAGGCAAAGCCGCCAAGCGCGATCGCGGCGGCGGCCGCGAGTGTTAATAGGTTTCGTTTCATAGTTTGTTTTGTTTGTTGTTTTGTTAAGCGCTTTTTGCGCTTCTGTAGGTAATGACCGGACCGGAATCTCGCCGGTTACATTTTTGTTCCTCTTAAGGAAGGGCGATTTCGAAATCGCCGTTCCTTGTGACAAAATTGTAACCGCAATGCGCCGAGGCCGGTCTTAGGTAATGGTGTGGATGCGCTCTCGATTACATGGATGATTCTAATGCAAGCGCACTCGTTCAAGCTGCGCTCCAGCATGACGATGAGGCGGCTCGCGAATTGGTCCGGCAGCTTTATCCGCTCGTGGCTAAATTGGTGCGCGCCTATCGTCCACGCCGAACGGCTGAGGAGGATCTTTGCCAAATGATTTTTATTAAAGTTTTTCAAAAATTATCACAATTTTCTGGAAACGTACCGCTGGAGCACTGGGTTTCGCGCGTCGCGGTTAACACGTGCCTGAATCAAATTGAGTCGGAGAAAGTGCGCCCGGAACTGCGGCACGCCGATTTGAGCGAAGAGGAACAAGCGGTGGTGGAGAATCTCGCGGCGTCCAATGAGCTCGCACCGGACCAGCGATTTGCTTCGCGGCAGTTGGTCGAGCATCTTCTCGCCGCGCTAAAACCGGTCGAGCGGCTCGCGATCGATTTGCTATATTTGCAAGGGCGTTCCGTTGAAGAAATCCGGAAAATCACGGGCTGGAGTGCTGCTCTTATCAAAGTGCGGGCGTTTCGAGCCCGGCGAAAAATGAAAGATCAGCTCGCCAAAATTTCGGCAAAAGAGAATTTATGAGCGACAGCGATCAAAAAATCGATCGGTTGCTGCGATCGGCCGCGGAGACGCCCGAAGATGTTCCTCCGGCGATGCCGTTTGGATTCGACACGCGGGTGGTCGCGCTCTGGCGCGCGAATGGGACGAAGGCGAATGGCTTGACGCCGCTGCTTCGGCGCGTCGCATTGCTGTCGGCGGTCGTTATCGTTATATCGACGGTTGCAGCAGTTCTCGAGGCCAGGCAAAGCCGAGAAACAGTCGGTGAACCCTTCACAAATGAGTTCGCCATCGCGGATTCGGCGATCCAGGATGAGTTTTTGAAATGAACCGTGCGTTGCAGTGGAAACTGATTGGTGGCTTTATCCTCGTGTTCATCGCCGGTGGAATTACCGGCGCTTTCTTTGGGGGATTACACGCTCGGCATCTTTTCTCTGAATTTCATCATCCCGGACTGATAGGCGTCAGGATGAAGGAAAGGCTCCGCACGGAGCTCGACTTGACGCCGGAACAAGTCGCCAAAATTTCGCCGATCGTCGATAAGACGGCCGCGCAGCTGAAACAAATACGACGAGACACGGGCCGACGCGTCCATGAAATCATGACGGAAGCGCATCGGGAAATGGCTACGAATCTCACTGACGAGCAGCGCCTGAAATTGCAACAAATCCAAGATCGCCATCGGCATCGGCATCGATTTCACGATCACGGGCTGCGGAAGTCCACTCCAGAATCGTCACCAACTCCGTAGCACACGCTTTCTGACTGCTTTGTCCGTCCGGCATCTTGCCGACTCGTAGCCTGGAGGACGCAGGATCTGCGCGCGTCCGTTGATTGCGGGCTCTGTCGTGAGTTAGAAGCGTAGTCCTTTATCGAAAAAGATTCGTTCGCGCTCGATTTTTGCGCCCCGGCTGACAAAGAGATCGCGCAGCTCGGGTATGTAGTAATCGCGCCCGAACGTGGGGTTGAGCCCGAAAAAGATTTTGCCGGCCGGCGCAAGGTGGCGTTGTAAATCACGCAGGAGAAAATCCCATTCCGCCGGCCCCCAAAGTCGTTCCACCGGATAATGGAGATTAAAATTAATCGAGAACGCGGTAATCCAATCGAACTTTTGACCAAGCTCCGGCAGCGGCTCGAATGCTTTAATCGTCCAAACAACGCGCCGGACATCGAAAAGATCGAGCAAGTCGGTGAAGAGAGGGAACTGATCGAGATCAAGGCCAAGGACAGAATGTCCGAACCTTTTCAGGATGAACAAAAAGAATCCGCCTCCGCAACCGAGGTCGAGCACGCGTTTTGGTGCCGAGCGATGGAGTTTCAAATCTTGCACGCGTTTGCGATTGACCCGTAACCAGCGATCGACATCGGCGTATTTCGCATATTCGGCAGGCGAACCGGCATAGCGTTGCTGGATTCCGCGTAACCGTTGCTGATCAATACCCGCGAGCAACGGTTTAACCGGCAGCGGGAAAACCACACGTTGCGCCCTGCGCCATGCCCGCCGGTAGGTCACCGGCTGCGCGAGTTTGCCTATTTTATGGGAAAGCTTCATTTCAGAAATCCAGCCGACAATCGCGGCGCGCCAAGCGAATCGACGCGCGATTGTCGATCTTACGAGAGACTTTCGACAATTTCGCGAAGAAGTCGCGGGCCACGATAAATGTAGCCCGTGTAAACCTGGAGAAGCTGCGCCCCCGCTTCAAATTTCTCGTGGGCGGATTCCGCGTCGAAAATTCCGCCAGCCGCGACCACCGGCATTTTCGATCTTGCGGCGATCGCGCGCACGAGCGCGGTAGATCTTTCCCGTAGCGGTGCCCCACTCAAACCGCCCGATTCATCACGCACCGGCGGAATCGATGAATGATCGAGGGTCGTGTTTGTCGCGATAATCCCCGCGACTTCATTTTGTTCACAGGTTGCGATGATCTCTTCCAGGTCGGCGGACGAAATGTCCGGGGCAATCTTCACGAGCACCGGCTTGGGGGTTAGCTGGTTCTCATCGCGAATTGCGCGAAGCAACTGTGAAAGTGCCGCCGGTTCCTGCAACTCACGTAAGCCGGGAGTATTTGGGGAGCTGATATTGAGCACGACGTAATCGGCAAAGTCGCGAAGCAACCGAAGGGAGTAGAGGTAATCGCCCGTTGCTTCTTCCAGCGGTGTGACCTTCGATTTTCCGATGTTGATCCCGACCGGAACGACCGGCCATCGCTCGCTCTCGCGCAATTTGTGCAGTCGTTCCGCGATGACATCCGCGCCCTGGTTGTTGAAACCGAGGTGATTGATCAGCGCTTGCTGCTCAGGCAGTCGAAAGATGCGCGGCCTGGGGTTTCCAAGTTGTGCTTTGGCCGTCACCGTGCCGATTTCGATGAAACCGAAGCCGAGCGCCGCCCATGCCGATAAGGCGACCCCATTTTTGTCCAATCCCGCCGCCAGTCCAATCGGATTTGGAAAATTTAAACCGAAAACTGTTTTCGGTTTCGACCGAGGCTGAAAAACTTTCAGTGCACGCAGGGCAAGATCGACATGGGAAGCGCCGCGGAGCAACGCGATCGTGAGATGATGGGCGGCTTCGGCGTCCAGCGAGAAGAGAAGCGGCCGGACAAATCGCTCGTAGCCATTCTTCATTTGCCGATGCAGAACTGCCCGAAGACCGAATCGAGAATTTGTTCCACACCGACGGCCCCAATTACCTCTCCGACCGCGTGTAACGCTTCGTTAAGATCGACCGCGACATATTCCGGCGACAGCCCTTGGCCAAGCGCTACCCGAGAATTTCCTTTTCGAGATCTGGCAAACCTTCTCTCGTCGCGCACGAAATGCGCATTGCATCAAAATTTTTCCAGTCACTGTGCTCAGGCAAATCGCTTTTGTTCAAGAGTACGATTTCGTTCGAATTCCCGGCGCGATCATCGAAATGTGGAGGCTTCGGCGCGTTGCGATCGGCGATGTGGAGACGCAAGTCTGCCATTTGCAGTGACCTTTCGGTACGGGCAATTCCTTCGCGCTCGAGGTCGCTTGTCGACGTTCGCAGGCCGGCAGTGTCAAGCAAACGGATTGGCACACCGTTGAGATTGATCATTTCTTCGATGGTATCGCGCGTCGTGCCATGGGTTTCGCTCACGATCACTCGCTCGTAACCGAGAAGTCGATTGAGCAAGCTGGACTTGCCGGCATTGGTCGCTCCATAAATCACCACCCGCACACCTTCGCGCAGAATGCGCCCTTGATTGGCCGTGGCGAGCAGCGCCGTCATTTCCTCGCGGACCGAATCGAGTCGTGCGCCCAATTTTTCACCTTCATCTGGCGCGATGCCTTCCTCTGGAAAATCAATCGATGCGTCGATGTGCGCCATCAGCGAAATCAATTCGTCGCGTACCTTTCCAATCTTCTCGCCGAGTCTGCCCTCAAGCTGCTCAGTCGCGGAACGCAGCGCGAGATCGGTCTTGGCGCGAATCAGGTCAATCACCGCCTCAGCCTGGGTGAGGTCCATTTTGCCGTTGAGGAATGCGCGCTCCGTGAACTCCCCGGGCCGCGCCCCACGGCCGCCCGCGCAGAGACAAGCCTCCATCACGCGCGCGCTTACGAGCATTCCGCCGTGGCAACTGATCTCGATCAGATCTTCGCCCGTGTAACTGGACGGTGCGCGATGGATCGACAGCATCACTTGATCGATCAATTGGCCCGCTGCGTCGAAAATTTCCCCGAAATGCTGAACATGCGATGCAAATCGTGACGGTTTTTCGTTGCCGCGAAAAACTTTATCGGCAATGGCGATGGCATCGGCACCGGAGACGCGGACGAGCGCGATCGCACCTTCACCAACGGGAGTGGAGATGGCGGCGATCGTGTCCCCCGCGATGATCGAGCTCTCTCCGGTGGTTAAACCTGTCGATGTTTCGGGAGAATTTCTTTCAGCGCTCCGATGCATTTTCTATTTTGCTCCATTGTCCCCACAGAAATGCGGATCCATTCTGGCAATTTGTAGCCTTTGAGAGGCCGCACGATGATCTTCCTCGCAAGCAACTTTTCAAAGACAGCCGCGCCATCGCCGACATTTACCATCACGAAATTCGCGGCGCCCGGCACGAACTGGATCTTCATCTCGGCAAATTGCTCTTGCAGATAAGCGCGTCCGGTATGGACGACGCGCTTGGTTTCGCGCTGGTGCGCATCATCCGCCAGAGCTGCGAGCGCACCGGCCTGAGCGATGGCATTAACGTTAAATGGTTGCCTCGCCTTGTGAAGCACGTCGATCAAGTCAGTCCGCGCGACTCCGTAGCCGACGCGCAGACCGGCGAGTCCGTGAATTTTGGAGAAAGTGCGCAGAACAACGATGTTCCTGCCGTCGCGGACGTATTGCAGTATGTCGGGCGAATTATCGATGAATTCAAAATAAGCTTCGTCGAAAACGACAATAATGTTTTCCGGGACGCGCGATATGAAACTGTCGATCGTCGACTGCGAAATCAAAGCGCCCGTGGGATTATTGGGGTTGGGGATGAAAATGAGGCGGGTTTTCGGCGTGATCGCATCGAGGATCGCTTCGAGATCCTGCTGGTAATCCGGGCTTGGCGTTTCCACCGTGCGCGCGCCGAAAAGCGTCGCGATCAATTTGTAGGCGATGAAAGCGTGCTCCGACGTGATCACGTCATCGCCCCGATGAAGGAATGCATGGGCAAGAAATTCGATCACTTCGTTCGAGCCATTAGCAAGAATGATGTTCTCGCGCGTGAGTCGGAGGTTTCTTGCGAGTGCGTCCCGCAAGTAAAACCCGCCACCATCGGGATACAGGTGCACGTTTTCCAATGCGGCGCGCATGGCCTCGATTGCTTTCGGTGACGGGCCAAGCGAGTTCTCGTTCGAGGCGAGCTTGATGATTGCGCCTGGATGGACATTAAGCTCACGCGCCGTTTCCTCGATCGGTTTCCCCGGTTCATAGATACCGAGATCGCGCAATTGTGGGTTCGCCAGTTCCCAAATCGAAGTCATGGGTTCAATGTTAGATGTAAGTGAAGCAAGCTTCCAGCCTATCGCGGTGATGATTTGCGCAACGTGGAGCGGCAAACAAAAAGCTGTTCACGATGGGCGATCTGTTCAACGTTTCGCCCTTATGAACAGCTTTTATTTTCTGGCCGATACCAATGTGCTCGGAATCGCGTTTAATTTTTGGAAAATCATCGGCTGGAGCGGTAGCCTCATTTTCGGTTTGCGCTTTTTGATCCAGTGGATCGCTTCCGAACGTGCACACAAAAGCGTGATCCCTTTTGGTTTCTGGGAATGCAGCGCGCTCGGCTCATTTTTACTGCTCGCCTACTTCGCGATCTATCGCCACGATTCCGTTGGTGTCTTGCAAAGTATACTGCCGCTACCGATTTATCTGCGGAATCTATACTTCCGCTACACCCATCACGTGCCCAAACATGCTGGCGCCGCCCCGCGGGTCGAAGAGTAATTTTGCGATGTGCGACTCCGCCCATACGTTTTGTTGATGACCACGACGGACGAAATCATTTATCTCGATAATAACGCGACGACGCAGCTAGATCCCGCCGTGATCGAAGAGATGCTGCCGTTTTTGACAAAATATTACGGCAATCCCTCCAGCGGTTATACCTTGGGCGCGAAAGTGCGAACGGCCGTCGATCTTGCCCGTGAACGGCTGGCGGCGTTGCTCGATTGTGAACCTTCGGAAATTGTGTTCACAAGCTGCGGGACGGAATCGAACAATGCCGTGATCAATTCGGCACTGCAATTCGAGCCGCGCGGCAAACATATTGTTACGAGTGCCGTGGAACACAGCGCCGTTCTTCGCCCTTGTCAGGACCTCGCGAAACGGGGATGCGAGGTCACATTTCTTGGAGTGAATCAAGATGGAAATGTCGATCTTCGTGAGTTGGAGGCAGCGATTCGCGCCGAAACGGCGATCGTTTCGCTCATGTGGGCGAATAACGAGACCGGCGTTTTATTTCCAGTCGAGAAGATCGCAGAGATGTGTCGTGAAAAAGGCGTAATCTTTCACACTGACGCCGTGCAAGCTGCCGGGAAAATCCCGATCCGCCTCCGCGACACGGCAATCAATTTCCTTTCTCTCTCAGCCCACAAATTTCATGGACCAAAAGGCGTAGGCGCACTTTACGTCAATCGGCGGACGCGGTTTTACCCTACGATCGCGGGTGGCGGTCAAGAAAACGGGCGTCGTGGTGGAACAGAAAATGTCGCCTCGATTACCGGTTTGGGGAAAGCGGCCGAGCGTGCCGCCGAATCTCTCTCGGAAGAAGAAACGCACGTTCGAGCGATGCGGGACCGGTTTGAAAAAAAGATTCTCGAAGCCGTGAGCGGGGCATCGGTGAATGGCGCTGGTGCCACCCGCCTGCCAAACACCTCGAGCTTTTCATTTGATGGCATCGAATCGCCCGCGGCGCTTCTGTTACTAGATCGACATCATATTTGCTGCTCAGCGGGGTCGGCGTGCCGGACGGGGTCGCAGGAGGCTTCGCACGTGCTTCGCGCCATGAATTCGGGCGGGGACGGGGCGCGGCGCAGTCTGCGATTCTCCTTTGGGCGCTTTAATTCCGACGCGCAGGTTGATCGCGCGATTGAAATCGTACCCAAAGTAATCGGGAAGCTTCGTCAATTATCTTCGCTGGTTCACGGGAGCGCTTTGTCATCTGTAGCCACGGCTCCGTGAGCCGGCCCGGCTTGAGTCGCTGGATCGACAATTTCCTTGTCGCGCAATATGGTGCGCGATTGTTCTTCTCATAATGGAGACGCCACGAGATCCTACGGCTTCGCGTTACGAGCACGCCGCGCATGGTCTGCGCCGCTCCGATCTCGATCCCGATCCAATTAAACAATTTTCAAATTGGTTCACCGCCGCGATTGAGGCCGGTATTCGCGACGTCAATGCGATGAGCCTTGCCACCGCCGGTCCCGACGCGAAACCCTCAGTGCGGGTCGTATTATTGAAAGGCTTCGATCGAGACGGTTTTATTTTTTTTACGAATTACGAAAGTGAAAAAGGAGCACAACTCGAAGCCAATCCTTATGGGTCAATTTCGTTTTATTGGATCGAACTGGACCGGCAAATTCGCATTAGCGGCAAAACGGAAAAAACATCGCGTGAAGAATCGCAAACTTATTTTCATTCGCGCCCGATCGGTAGCCAGCTCGGCGCCTGGGCCTCGCGCCAAAGTGAAGTGCTCGACGGTCGCCGCGTGTTGGACGCGCGCATGGCAGAGATGACAGAACACTTTGGCGACAAGCCCATTCCGTTACCGCCGCATTGGGGCGGGTACCGAGTGAAACCCGACACGATTGAATTCTGGCAGGGACGCTCTAATCGTTTGCACGATCGCTTCCGTTACACACGACAGGTTGACGGCAATTGGCTCCTCGAGCGGCTCGCGCCGTGAAGTGAAGACTCCCGCAGCTAAGATCGAGATCGTTCGCGGCGACATCACGACGATCGATGTTGATGCCATTGTCAACGCGGCCAACACAGCCCTGCTCGGTGGCGGCGGAGTTGATGGTGCAATTCATCGCGCTGCCGGACCGGAATTGCTCGGAGAATGTCGAACGCTCGGCGGTTGCCAGCCCGGCGAGGCCAAATTGACGCGTGGATATTGTTTACCCGCTCGTTTCGTCATTCACACGGTCGGTCCGTTTTGGGCCGGCGGGAAACGCGGTGAACCACAGACTTTGGCGAGTTGCTATCGAAGCTCGTTACAGCTCGCGGTTGAAAACGGAATCAAGACAATAGCGTTTCCCGCGATCAGCTGCGGTGCTTATCGCTATCCTATTTCGGAAGCGGCGCAGATCGCTTTGGACACGACGCGAGAGTTCCTCGCCAATATCGATGGGATCGACAAAGTGATCTTCATCTTGGCCAATGACGAAATCGTCCGCGTTTACGAGCGAATTTTGCAGCGGCCCTGAACGTCTTCGGAGTCGCATTAGGTTGCGTCGAGGGCCATAGACCGCCGGTCCGGCGACATTCCGCTGCGGATCCCGCGGTCCGGATCGCGCGGCCCAATATCGTGACTCAGCTTGGCCCATGCCGCATGCTTGTCGGGCATGATCCCACGGAAGGGCCGATCCGGCCCGGCAGCGACCGTGAAAAGCTAACGATCAGAGACGCAAAGAAACCGCCACTTACGATTCTATTGTATGATTAATCCAAACGAAGACGATCTTACGAGGGAGGAACCGCTCGCGACACCAATGCAGTCGAGCGAAGGAGAGCTCGACTCGGATGGGCGTGGGCAGTTGCGGCGAGCATCAAGAAAAATTTCCGCGGCCATGGGCGATACATGGCAGGGGACAAAAGAGAAAGCGGGCCGAGCACGCAATCGTACCGAATTTTTCCTGCGAGAAAATCCCGTGCCGACCATCCTCGGCGCGCTGGGGATTGGAATCGCGATTGGATTCGCGATCCACTACGCTTCGAGTAGCGAGGAGAAGACGAAAATCGAAGTGAAGTCCCCGCTCGGAAATGTGAATTGGGGTCTTCTTTCATTGCCGTTTCTCTGGCCATTATTCAAATCAGCCAAAGAAAAATACGAAAGCTCGGCCGAAGTGGTAAAAGAGGGCGTCGACCGGCTGAAAAAGATCGACGTCGACCGCTGCACAAAACCGATCCGCAAACGCTGGAAAACTTGGACGCACTGAGCGTCTCTCGTTCCGGGGTTCGCCAATCATCTGCGCGCATTTTCATGATGCGTAGCGGCGGATTGTCGCCGCAGTCGTTTGACCGCGGCCCTCCCCCCAAACTTGGGCACCGTCCACGCCTACAGTTGAATGCGCGCCCATCCTCGCGGAAGATGTAGATCTTCGCATGGCGAATTCCAATGCATCCGAGCAACCCGCCTGGCAGCGCAATCCGGTCTTCGAATTTTTTGCGTCGCTCAAGCTCGCGGTCGTTTTGCTCGCGGTCCTGATCATCGCCGCAATCGCCGGCACGATTTACGAATCGAGTTTCGACGCGAAGGTAGCGCGCGCCTACGTTTACGGTGCGCCCTGGTTCAATCTCTGGCTGGTGTTGCTCGCCGCTAATCTGACCGCATCCGCGCTTTCACGCTGGCCGTGGCGCAAATATCACGCCGCATTTCTCATCACGCATCTCGGCATCATTACGTTGCTAACCGGCTCGCTCATCGGCCGAATTTCGGGGATCGAAGGAAGCATTACGCTTTTCAAAGGCGAGTCCCCCACCAATCGCTTGGTGGTCGATCAACATCAGCTTCGCGTGCATGACGTTGATGGAATCATAAAAGGATTTCCCGCGGAATTTTTGCATCATCCGCCGACGCCGCAGCGTCCGCGCGATCTTGGCACCCTCGCGTCTGGCGCGCGTTTGCAGATCGTCAATTACGCGCCGGCGATTGAAGGAAAGCTGAACCCGAAACCAGTTGCTGATGGCGGCGTCCCTGCGCTCCATTTCACAATTTCGACCGCCATGATGAACCAGCACCTCGAAAGCTGGTTGCTGGCTGACAACCCGCAGCATGGAAGTTTCTCGATGGGACTCGCTAACATCGAGCTGAAACGCGGAATCGTACCATCGGCATCTTCGAGCACGCGCCCTCGCGAGGCGACGGCGGGGCAAGCGAGCAGAAGTGAAGCGATCGAGCTTGAGGAATCGATTTTCGCGTTCACCAAAGCTCCGGGTCAACAAGTCGGCCGCGTCGCCAAAGGTGCAAGCACAGGCGCAAAAGTCCGGTTCGATCAACCGCAGAACGGAAACAAAGGACGCGTCGTAATTTCGCTAGGCGACAAAGAAGCCAGCTTTGATGTGGCAGAAAATCTCGGAAGCGAGGTCGGGATCGAGGGAACGGAACTCAAACTCAAGATCGACAATTACTGGCCTGATTTCCAGATTCAGGGTGGTAGACCGACTTCGCTGAGCGACCAGCCGAACAATCCCGCGGTGCTCATCACGATTCGCGGCAAAGCTGCGCCTGCTGCGGAGACGGCTCCGAATCCACACGGTGCTGGCACGGAATTCAACACGACCGGAGGCCCGCCCGCGATGCCGCCCGTTGGCGCGGAAGCGCCAAATCATCTCACGCTTTTCGTCGCGAACGATGGCGCGATTACTTACGAACTTGTTTCGCGAAAGAATGGCAAATCATCCGGCGACATCGACATGAACAAACCGCTCCCGACCGGTTGGGCCGATTGGCAGTTGCAGATCGACAAGCTGATGCCGCACGCAGAGCAATGGGTCGATTTCACTCCGATTAAGGCGGTAA
>Ga0193727_1000856_pt1 | contig 12332 bp, 14 predicted proteins | sample H2c2metaG_FD_143051 | JGI IMG/M metagenome (GOLD analysis project Ga0193727, IMG submission 143051) | Soil microbial communities from a riparian zone of the East river system, Colorado, United States - H2c2 | ecosystem: Environmental > Terrestrial > Soil > Riparian zone | place: USA: East River...
ACCGTCGGGATCGTAGAAGAATGTCGCGTAGTACCCCGGGATATATGTGTACTCGCGCCCGTCGTTCTCCACCTCGACGTCCTGTGTGCGAGCCCAGGCGGCGCGATCGTCGACCTGCGCGCGCGACTCGGCCTCGAAGGCGATGTGGTGGAGGCCGACGCGGTAGCGGTCGTACGGCCTCGACTCAGACTGGGCCCGGCGCAACCCGACTGACGTTCCGGGGCCGGACAGGTACCAGATCGTCTCGCCACGCTCACCCTCCACCTCGCCGACCCGGTTGTAGCCGAGCGGGCCGAGGAGCTCGGTATAGAAAGGCAGGCTGCGCTCGATCGACGAGACGACGAGGTCGACGTGGTGAACGCCGGTTGAGCGCACGAGGGCTTACGAGTTCAGCGCGGAGGTGTCAGCTCCTCTGCTCTGCCGTAGCGAACCGCCCGTTTCACGACCCGCGGATCGAGGCCGCGCTCGAGCAGGCGCTGCCGCAGCTCGCCCTCGCTCGCCATGCGCAGGAAGAGCCACGCGAGCGCGACGAGCGTGACGATCGAGCCCTCGATCATCATCACCGCGCCCGCGAGGCCTTGATCCTCGAGCGGTGAGAGCCCCCAGAGCCGCTGCCTGTGGACGTACACAGCCGGGTAGAAGACGCTTCCGGCCCAGAAGAAGACGTTCCCGAGGACGGTCTCGACCCCGCGCACGACCGCGATGTAGCCGATCTTGGCACCGGTCCCGAACCATTCCGGCGCGGGCAGCGTCTCGAGGACGGGGAGCCACATGATCGTTCCGCCGGTGAAGAAGCAGAGATGCTCGAGCGCGTGCACGCTGTCGTGGCGGACGGCCGCCTCGTACAGGAACGGGAGATGCCAGACGTAGAGGTTCACCGCCCAGACCGGCAAGGCCACGAACGGATTGGCGAGGAAGCGCAGGCGGTGGAGGTACGCGAGCGCCGGCCGCAGGATCGGCCCCGTCAGCCCTGCGAGGAGCGCGAGCGGCGCGAGGTCCCCCAGCAGAACGTGCTGCAGCATGTGGAAGCTGAACAGCTGTTCGCCGATCGCATGGATCGGCGACACGAGCGCGACGAACAGCAGTGCGATGCCGGTGGCGAAGGAAGCGATGCGCCAAGCCGGAACATGCGTCCCGCGGGCGAGCAGAGTGCGGACACGACGGGCGTACAGTGCGGCCAGCAGGATCGTCGGAACGATCTGGAGCGGATCGAAGGTCCAGCTCGTATTGACGGGCAGATGCGCAAGCACGCTACTAGTCTGCCTTGATGCGCCTCTTCCATTACCACCTGGTGACGAGCAAGGTGCGCGAGGTCGAAGCGCGGTACATCGGCAAGCTCGGGTTCACGCTCGTCGCACGGCACGGGAGGATCGACGAGGACACGACGTCCTTCGAGTCGGGGCACGGCTGGGAGGAGCTCGACGAGCTCGGCTTCAAGCTGCGGCTCAGCGAGCTGGAGCGCGGCGCCGTCAACGTGGTTGTCCAGCCGGGCCAGTGGGAGCTGCCGCGGCTCGACCACCTCGGCTTCGCACTCGACGAGGACGATTTCGTCGCGACGCTTGCGCGCGCCCAGCTACGCGAGCTTCGCGTCCAGGAGCACGGCGGGCGGCGGACGTTCATCTCGACGAATGCGGGTTACCGCCTCGAGCTGCACCCGCCCCGCGAGTGGCTCGACGACTTTCTCGAGGGCCAGTCGGAGCTGACGTTGGCCGAGCTGCAGCTGCGCGCGGACGATCCCGAGCTCAAGGCTTCCGTGCTCGGCGAGCTGCTCGAGGCGCCGTACACGGCCGACAGCGTGACGATCGGGGGCACGCTCGTGCGCTTCCTGCCGGACGGCCCGCAAGGCCGTCCACAGCTCCATGCAGAGCTGTTCGTGTAGGCCGTCGCCGCCGCCGACACTGTCCAAAAGTGCGAATTGACGCGCCGTTCGTGCCGGGGCATTCTCGGTCACATGACACGACTTGCGTTGCTCTTCTCAGTGATTGCGGCGGCCGCGGCGATCGGGCTCGCGCAACCGTCGAACGCAGCTGCGGGCTGGTGCTGGCCGAGCTGCTCGGGCTACGGGATGCTCGGCCCGGGAACGTCGACCGCCAACGGCTGCTGGTACTACAGCGAAGTGTGCAGCGGCTGGGGTTACTGGTACCTGAACGGCGTTTCGAAGACGTGCTACCCGGGGTGTGATCCCTACAACGGCACGAACGGAAGGATTCTCTACGGCTACGAGAACAGAGAGCGAATCCGCGGCAACTTCACGAGCTATTACGGCAAGCGCTACGTGCAACCGAGCGAGCTCGGGATGGGCGGCTACATGCGCGCACAGGTGACCTGGTGGGCGGGCACGACATCCCAGATCAACGTGGCGGTGGCGGGATGACCAGACAAATGAAGCTCACTCTCGCGGTCGCCGCACTCCTCGTCGCAAGCGCGGCCGGCACCGTGCTCGTCACGCGGACGCACGCGTCCGAGCGCGCTCCACTTTCACGGATCTCGAACGAGGGACATCGTGTCGCCGTGCAGCGCAGCTCGGTGTGGAGCAGCTTCGGCCTGAGGAGTGCGTCACTGCTCGCGGTGCGCGGAGCCCGCGCGGTCTACGGGCTCGAATCCAAGGGAGGCCCCTGCGTCGGCGCCGGTCCTGCGCAGGAGCCGGGCAAGCTCGGGACGGTCGACTGTCCCCGCGGGCCCTTCCCCACCTCGCAGCGACCCGTGCTCGACCTCTCGGTCTACGAGGGCGCGAGCCACGACAGTCACGACGTCTCGCTCTACCGCGCCGAAGGAGTCGCCGCGGACGGAGTCGTGTCGATCGCCTTCCTGCGGCCGAACGGCACCGTCGCCCTGAAGGTGCCGGTGAGCGCGAACGTCTACGAGGCCGGCGCGACCCCGAGCGGCCCGGTCGCGGGCCTCGTCGCCTACGACGCCTCGGGAAAGGAGCTCTGGCGCTCACCGTAGGACTCGACCGCCTGTTATGGCACTAGACTCCTGCTCTCTTGAGCGGGAGCAGGAAGACGTACGAAGGGGCCGGCGTCTCGCTTGCGACGGCCGAATCGATTGTCGAACGCCTCCGCGCCGCGGTCGAATCGACCGGCGCGGAGGGCTTCGGTGGTTTTGCCGGTCTCTATCCACTGGACGCCGATCGGTTCCTGGCCGCGTCCATGGACAGCGTCGGTTCGAAGCTCATGCTCGCGCGGCGCGCCGGGCGGCTGCGCTGGGCGGGAATGGACCTCGCCGCGCACTGCATCAACGACGTGCTCTGCACCGGCGCCGACCCGCTGTTCCTGCTCGACTACATCGCGACGAATCGCATCGACGCGGAACAGGTGGCGGAGCTCGTCGAGGGAGCCGCGGAGGTCTGCCGCGCTGCGGGTTGCATGCTCATCGGCGGCGAGACCGCCGAGCTGCCCGGGATCTATCAGGAGGCAGAACTTGACTTCGCGGGGACCTGCGTCGGCCTCGTCGAACGAGATCGCGTGATCGACGGCTCGCGCTGCGAGGCGGGCGACTTGGTGGTCGGACTTCCGTCGAACGGGCTGCACACGAACGGGTTCTCGCTCGTGCGGACGCTCGTCGGTGACGGCGACTTCGACTCCGACCTCTTGCTCGCACCGCACCGTCTGTACCTCGACGAGATTCGTGACCTGCGGGCACGCACCGACGTGCGGGCGCTCGCGCACGTGACCGGGGGCGGCATTCTCGGCAACCTCTCGCGCGTGCTGCCCGGCGGTCTCGAGGCACGCATCGACTGGGAGAGCTGGGACCGACCGCCCGTCTTCGCGTGGCTCGCGGAGCGCGGCGTTGAGGAGCACGAGCTCAGGCGCGTCTTCAACCTGGGCATCGGCATGTGCGCCGTCCTCCCCGAAGCGCCCGACGGAGCGCTCGTGATCGGCGAGCTTGGATGATCGGCGTGCTCGTCTCCGGAACCGGAACGAACCTCCAGGCGTTGATCGACGCCGGCCTGCCGATCGCCGCCGTGGCGTCCAACCGCAGCGACGCCGCTGCACTCGAACGAGCCGACGAAGCGGGAATCCCGAATCGCGTCTTCGAGCTCGACCGCTATGCCGACCGTGAGGCCCGCGATCGAGAGCTGGCCGAGTGGCTCCAGCTGCGCGGGGTCGAGCTGGTCGTCCTCGCCGGTTACATGCACCTCCTCACGCCGGCGTTTCTCGATCGCTTCCCCGACCGCATCGTCAACGTGCACCCGTCGCTCCTGCCGGAGTTCCCCGGCGCGCGGGCGATCGACGACGCGCTGGCCGCGGGCGTCGAGACGACCGGCGTCACCGTCCACTACGTCGACGAAGGGCTCGACACGGGCGCGGTGATCCGGCAGGTGCCCGTCAGCGTCGAGCCGCGCGACACACTGGTAGAACGGATCCACGCAGTGGAGCATCGAATCCTTCCGGAGGTGGTCACAGAGCTGTGCGCGCACTGATCTCCGTTTACGACAAGACGGGTCTGCAGGATTTTGCGCGGGGGCTCGCAGACCTCGGTTGTGAGCTCGTCGCGAGCGGCGGCACTGCGGACTTCCTCGAGAACGAAGTCGGCCTGGACGTCGAGCGGGTCGAGGAGCTCACCGGCGTCGCCGAGATGCTTGGCGGGCGCGTCAAGACACTTCACCCCCGGATCCACGCAGCTATCCTCGCGCGCCGCGACAATGCCGACGACGTCGCAGACCTGAACGATCAGGAGATCCGTCCGTTCGACGTCGTCTGCGTGAACCTCTACCCGTTCAGCGAGGTCGCCGGCCGCTATGGCGTGCGCGAGGAGGAAGCCGTCGAGATGATCGACGTCGGCGGTCCTTCGATGCTGCGCGGCGCAGCGAAGAACTTCGCCCACGTCGCTCCGGTTTGCCGGCCCGAGCAATACGAGAGCGTGCTCGCCGAGCTGCGGAAAGACGGAGACCTTTCACTTGCGACTCGGCGCGATCTCGCCGCGGAGGCGTTCGCGACGACTGCCGCGTACGAGACCGCGATCGCACGCTGGTTCGGCGACGTCGAAGCGTTTCCCAAGACTCTCGTCACCGCTTTCGACAAGGTGCTCGACCTCCGCTACGGCGAAAACCCGCACCAGCGCGGCGCGTACTACGCGGAACAAGGCGCACGCGTACATCTGCTGTCTCGAGTCGAGCAACTACACGGCAAGGAACTGTCGCTGATCAACCTGCTCGACCTCTCGGCCGCCAGGCTCCTGCTTCGTGAGTTCGCGTTGCCGGCGTGCGTGATCATCAAGCACGCGAATCCATGCGGTGTTGCCGTCGCGGGAACGATTGAGGAGGCCTACGAGCGGGCGCTTGCGTCCGATCCGGTGTCCGCATTCGGAATGGTGTGTGCGGTGAACCGGCCGGTCTCGGCCGCTCTCGGCGCGGCGCTCGCGGAGCGCTTCGTCGACGTGCTCTTCGCGCCGGACTACGACGCGCAGGCGCTCGAGTCGCTGCAACGGAAAGAGGCGATCCGAATCCTGCACGACCGCGAGCGGCGAGGCTTCGCACGTGGTGAGCGTGACTTCAAACGCGTCCTCGGCGGCGTCCTCGTCCAGGACCGTGACTGGGACGTCGACGATCGGGAAACGATGCAGGTCGCCTGCGGCGAGCCCGACGAGGCCTGCTGGGGCGATCTCGTCTTCGCCTGGCGCGTCTGCAAGCACGTGGGCTCGAACGCGATCGTCCTCGCGAAGGATCTGGCGACCATCGGCATCGGCGGGGGCCAGACGAGCCGCGTCGACTCCGTGCGAATCGCTCTCGACAAGGCCCGCGAGCACGGTCACGACCTCGAGGGAGCCGTGCTCGCCTCCGACGCGTTCTTTCCCTTTGCGGACGGTCCGCAGGCCGCACTCGACGCCGGCGTGACGGGGATCATCCAGCCCGGCGGCGCGAAGCGCGACGACGAGGTCGCCGAGGCCATTCGGACAGCCGGCGCGACGATGGTGCTCACCGGACGCCGCCACTTCCGGCACTAGCCCGCCGCCGTTCAGCTTCCGTCTGCAAAGTAGGCTTTTCGACGATGGCCCGCGAATATCCCTCCGTCCTCGAGCTCGTCGGCAACACGCCGATCGTCCGGCTCGACTCGATCGGCGCAGACGTCGAGCCGAGACTCCTAGCCAAGTTGGAGTACGTCAACCCCGGTGGCTCGGTCAAGGACCGGATCGGCCTCGCGATGATCGAGAAGGCCGAACGGGAAGGCAAGCTGAAGCCGGGTGGCACGATCGTCGAGCCCACGTCCGGCAACACCGGCGTCGGCCTCGCCATCGCAGCCGCGCACAAGGGGTACCGGTGCATCTTCGTGATGCCCGACAAGATGAGCCAGGAGAAAATCTCGATGCTGCGCGCCTACGGGGCCGAGGTCGTGATCTGCCCGACGGCGGTCGAGCCTGACTCGCCGGAGTCCTACTACTCCGTATCGGACCGCCTCGCCGAAGAGATCCCCGGCGGATTCAAGCCCGACCAGTACTCGAACATGTCCAATCCCGAGGCGCACTATCTGCACACGGGTCCCGAGATCTGGGAGCAGACCGGCGGTGAGATCGACGCGATCGTGATCTCCGTCGGCACGGGCGGGACGATCTCCGGCGTCGGCCGGTACTTCAAGGAGCGTGGCTCCGACGTGCTGATCGTCGGCGCCGATCCCGAAGGCTCCGTCTACACCGCGCAGGACGAGCGCGACGTGCATCCCTATCTCGTCGAGGGAATCGGCAAGGACACCTGGCCGAAGACGATGGACCGAACTGTGGTCGATGAGTGGGTGCGCGTCTCGGACCGCGACTCCTTCCTGACAGCGCGCCGGCTCGCACGCGAGGAAGGCCTACTCGTCGGCGGCTCGGGCGGAACGACGGTGTGGGCTGCACTCGAGCTCGCGAAGCGCTTCGGGCCGGAGGCGGCAATCCTCTCGATGATTCCCGACTCTGGCCGCTCGTACATGTCGAAGTTCTACGACGACAACTGGATGCTCGAGCACGGCTTCGCCGAACGGCGAGTTCCCGCCCCGACCGTCTCCGAGCTCTTGCACTCGAAACGCCTCGAGGAGATCGAGGTTCCGGCGCTGATCACGATCGCAGCGCACCAGAAGGTCGGCGAGGCGATCGACGTCATGCAGCAGTACTCGATCTCGCAGCTTCCGGTCGTTAGGGACGGCGACGTCCAGTCCCTCGCAGACGTGATCGGCTCGCTGCAGGATCGCGACCTGCTGGACCGCGTCTTCAAGAACCCCGACGCTCTGCACGAAGATGTCGCGACCGCGATGCAGCCGCCGCTCGCGGCGGTGGAGACCGACGTCACGCTCGACGAGGTGTTCGCGACGCTGACCGGCAAGACCAACGCCGTCGTGATCGCCAGCAGAGGAAAGCCGATCGGCGTGCTGACACGCTCGGACCTCCTCGACTACCTGGCCCACCAGCGTGGCTAGTATCGGAAGCATGTCGACCCAGCCCCTCCAGGTCTTGCTCGAGCAAGCTTTCCCCGACGCCACCGAGCTGAGCGTCGAGGATCGCACCGGAGGCGGCGATCACTTTCAGGTGACCGTCGCGAGCCCGCGCTTCGCAGGGCTCGCGCTCATCGACCAGCATCGCCTCGTCAACGAGGCGCTCGCCGAGCCGCTTCGTGACGGCACGATCCATGAACTACGAATCAAGACGAAAGGAAGCGAATGACCGAGCTCCGCCAGCGGATCCAGGACGTGATCGAGAACGAACCGGTAGTGGTCTTCATGAAGGGCACGCCGCAATTCGTGATGTGCGGCAACTCGGACCGCGCGCTGCGCGCGCTGCGCGAGGCCGGAGCGCCGGTCGCAGGCATCGACGTGCTTGCCGACCCGGCGATCCGCCAGGAGCTCTCGGAGATCTCCGGCTGGCCGACGATCCCTCAGGTGTTCGTCAAGGGCGAGCTGATCGGCGGCGCTGACATCACGCAGGAGCTGGCTGCCTCCGGCGAGCTGACCCGTGTGCTAGAGGAGAAGCTCGGCCCGGACTACCGCTCGTCCGCCGGGGAGCGCACCGTCTCTCTCCTCACGCCCGCGTAGCGGAAGCCGATCGGCCGAATCGCGCCGGCGGCGATCAAGCCCGCCTCCAGAGCCTCGCTCGCGGGCCCGCGGAGCCAGAGATAGAAGTACGGGCGCCACTCGAAGTCACGTTCCTCGTAACGCGCGTCGACCTCGGCGCGGAGCGTCTCGTACGGGTGAAGATCTTGGTGCCGCTCTCGCCACTCCCCGAGGTCGTGCGGCCCGTGCGGATCGCCGCCGGCGGCGGCAAGCAGGCGACGCTGTGACTCGTACCAGTCGATCGTCGGCTCGTCCATGTGGTTCCACGCGAACTCGTCGAGCACGAGGAGCGGCGCCAGACCTGCGAGCTTGTCGAGAGCTGCGCCGAGCGGCTGCACATGGTGGAGGACACGGCCCGCGACGACCGCATCGAACGGGCCTGGGTCGTCGAGCTCTTCGAGCGTGACACGACGGTAGAGCGGGCCATCCGGCGCGTTCGGGTCGATCGCGAGCACGTCATAGCCCGCTGCGCTCAGCGCGGGCGCGACGCCGCCCTCATGGCCGCAACCGACTTCGAGGACCCGGCCCGGCGGCGCCGCAAGCTGCGAAAGTGCGTACTCCTTGAAGTCCACGACCGTCAGCCTTGCACAGGCCCGGCGCATCGCCGTGAGCTCCCAGCTCCTCGACGGCAGCGCAAGCGGCGTCCTCCAGACCGTGCGCCGGCTCGGCTTCCTGCAGATCGACCCGATCTCCACTGTCGCACCCCCGCAGCGCCTGGTCCTGTGGAGCAGGCTCGGTCCTTACGACCCGGGCGAGCTCGATCGCCTGCTGTGGAAAGAGCGCAAGCTCTTCGAGTGGAGCGCGTTCATCTGGCCGATCGAAGACTTCCCGCTCATCCGCGCGCGCATGCGCCGACGGCGGGGAACGTACACCTACGAGAAGCGGGGAGCCGAATTCCTGCGGACGAACGCCCGCTTCAAACGACACCTGCTGCGCGAGCTCGAAACGCGCGGGCCACTGCCCTCGCGCGAGATCGAGGCCGACCTGATGGTGTCTCGGGACCCGCACGACTGGTGGGGGAGCCGCAAGGTGAGCCTGATGCTCGAGTTGCTCGAGGGGCGCGGCGTCGTCGCCGTCGCCGGCCGCGAGGGTAAGCAACGACTCTGGGACCTAGCCGAACGCTGGTATCCGGAAGCAGAGAGCATCCCCTGGCCCGAAGCCCGACGACAACTGGAGGAGAAGCGCCGGCGCTCGCTCGGGGTCACATACGAGAAAGGCGAGTGGCACGCGCACCCCGACGCCGAGGACGGCCCAATTCGTAAGCGGGTGACGTTCCTCTCCCCGTTTGATCGCCTCATCCACGACCGCGACCGCGCGGAAGCGCTCTGGGATTACCGCTACCGGCTGGAGATGTACGTGCCCAAAGCGAAGCGGGAGTACGGGTACTACGTCCTCCCCATCCTCCACGGTGACCGCCTGGTCGGCCGCATCGATCCGGTGCTCGACCGCAAGACCGGCGTCCTGAAAGTCAACTCGGTGCACTGGGAGCCGGGCGTGAGGCCGGTCTCGCTCCAGAGACCCTTGCGGGACCTCGCAAAGTTCATCGGCGCAGATAGCATCGAGGCCTAGCTAGTGGTCGTTCCGGCACCATCCTCCAGGCCCCTGGGGCGCGATAACGCGGCGCCAGCCGTCGTCCTCAGTCGCACCCGTGCTGCCAGCACGGGCACTCCCTGCGTCCTAGTCTGGCTTGGTTCTCGCGCCCCAGGAGCGTGGTAATGGCACCGGAACGACCACTGGACTTCGAGACGCGCGCCATCCACGAAGGCCAGGAGCCCGATCCCGCGACCGGGGCGATCACGACTCCGATCTACCTGACGTCGACGTACGTGCAGGACGCGGTCGGAGAGCACAAGGGCTACGACTACTCACGTGTGGCGAATCCGACGCGCACGGCGTTGCAACAGTGTCTCGCCTCACTCGAGTCCGCGGAATACGGGCTCGCCTACTCCTCAGGCCTCGGCGCGACGACGACGATCATGCACCTGCTCAATCCGGGCGACCGCGTCGTACTGATCGCGGACGTATACGGCGGGGTCTACCGCATGACGTCTCAGGTGTACGAGCCGAAGGGCTACGTCTTCGACTACCTGCCGGCGGCCGACTTCGAGGACCTCGGGTCGCACCTGGATGAACACACGCGGCTCGTCTGGATCGAGACGCCGTCGAATCCGATGCTGAACATCGTCGACATACGCAAGGCGGCCGATGCCGCTCACGCCGCCGGCGCGATCCTCGTCGTCGACAACACGTTCGCGACCCCGTTCCTCCAACGCCCGCTGGAGCTCGGCGCGGACATCGTCGTCCATTCGACGACGAAATATCTCGGCGGCCACTCCGACGTCATCGGCGGCTTCGCGGCGACGAACGATCCAACCATCGCGGAACGGCTCACGTTCCTGCAGAAGTCCCTCGGCGCGGTACCCGGACCGCTCGACTGCTGGCTCGTGCTCCGCGGCATCAAGACGCTGGCAGTGCGTATGCGCCAGCACTGTCACAACGCACATGCGATCGCGGGCTTTCTCGAACGAAACTCGCGCGTGCAACAGGTGCTCTATCCCGGGCTGCCCAGGCATCCCGGCCATACGATCGCGGCCCGGCAGATGGACGACTTCGGCGGGATGATCTCGTTCCTCGCCGAAACGGACGAGGAAGCCCTCGCCATCGTCGCGCGCACGAAGCTCTTCAAGCTCGCGGAGTCACTCGGCGGAGTGGAGAGCCTGATCGAGCTTCCGGCGCGCATGACCCACGCGTCCACGGCCGATGCGCCCTTCGCCGCGCCTCTGAATCTCATCCGGCTCTCCGTCGGCCTCGAGTCGCCCGAGGACCTCCTCGAGGATCTCGAACGGGCGCTCACTCCGGTCGGAACCCGCTCGGCGCGTTCGGTGTAACACACCGAACCGACCGAAGGAGCGACATGAAACGTGCACTTCCCGCCGTGGCGGCGCTCGCCGCGATGGTGCTGCTTCCCGGCACGGCGGCTGCAAAAGGACCATCCGCGGCTTCGATTTCGGGGCCCGGTCTCGACCACGCGATCAGCATTCAGGGCTACGGCGAGGGCGCTGACTCCTCACCACTCGGCATCCTCGTCGAACAGGGTGGATTCTTCGCCCAGGCTTTCGAGCAAACACCGAGCTCGACCTCGCGGCGAAGACCGTCGACCCGGCTGGGCCCGCGCTACGTCGTGACCTACACCGTGCCGGGCGGATCGAGCGGTGACTCGACGCTGCACCAGGACCTGTACCCGTACGCTGCGAACGGGCCCGCGAGCTACATGGCGCCGAACCAGACGTTCTGGGAGACCCAGAAGACTCCCGGCGGCTGGTACCGCGGCGGCGTCCAGTTGAGGCAGATGCTCGTCAAGGCGGGCCTACCTGCACGCGCGCCGAGCCAGAGAGAAGCCCATCCGGGCAGACTCGGCGTCGCACTCGGGGGGGGAGGCGCGGGCGTCGCCGCGGCCGCAGCGGCTTTCGCGCTGTTCTACCGCCGCCGCTCAGCCTCCGGCTGATCTTCATGGGAGGATCCGGGCTCACATGGGCCCGGATCCTCTCGACCTCATGCACCAGGGTGCAGACCGCGTCATCGCCTCGTACCTGCTCGAGACGGACGACGGGCCGGCCCTCTTCGACTGCGGGCCTTCGACCTGTCTCCCGCGGCTCAAAGCTGCGCTCCTCGAACGCGGCGTCGAGCTGGGCGACGTTCGCCACCTCCTGCTCTCGCACATCCACCTCGACCACGCTGGGGCCGCAGGCGTGCTCGTGCGAGAGCACCCCGAATTGCTGGTGCACGTCTCGGAGATCGGCGCGCCGCATCTCGCCGATCCCAGCCGGCTCGAGACGAGCGCCCGGCGACTCTACGGCGACACCTTTGACACGCTCTGGGGTGAGCTTGCGCCGGTCCCGCAGGAGAACATCCGGGTAGTCGCGGCTCGAGTCCTGGGGCTCGATTGCTTCCCGACGCAGGGACACGCGAGTCACCATGTCTCCTATCTCGATGGGGCGGGGACGCTGTATGCGGGCGATGCCGCCGGTGTCCGGATCCACCCGGATCGGGCCGTTCTTCCACCCACGCCGCCGCCGGACTTCGACCTCGAAGTCTGGCTCGAGACGATCGACGAAATCGAACGTCGGCGGCCGGAGCACCTGGCGCTCATCCACTTCGGCGTCACTTCGGACCCCGAGCTACAGCTCGCGGAACTGCGCACGCGATTGACCGAGTGGGTTCGCCGCATCCAAACGGGAGCGACCGAAGAGGAGTTCGGCGAGTCGGTTCGGAACGACCTGATCGCAACGGGGTCCGACAGCGCCACCTACGCGC
>Ga0193727_1000857_pt1 | contig 12321 bp, 12 predicted proteins | sample H2c2metaG_FD_143051 | JGI IMG/M metagenome (GOLD analysis project Ga0193727, IMG submission 143051) | Soil microbial communities from a riparian zone of the East river system, Colorado, United States - H2c2 | ecosystem: Environmental > Terrestrial > Soil > Riparian zone | place: USA: East River...
GGCCGGTCGCGCCATGCCCGTCATCCCCCACGCGCCCGATCACCGCCTGCGCGAGGTCCGGCTCCGGATAGAATCGGTTGACCAGCGCCTCCAGGTGCACCCCTCGCAGCGCGCGCAGCGGGCGGACCTGAGGGGTGGTGAACGGTCCCGCGAAATAGGCGTACCGCTTGCGGAGCGTCTGGCGGACCTCGGCAAGGGAAATGTGGAGCTGGCGGGCGAGAAGCTCTGGATCGCGCTCGGGATCGCGCAGCTCATTCGGCGCCACCCCGACGTGGTAAGTCTCCTGCGTCAGCGCGAGCGGCTTGCCGTGCCGATCTGAAAGTGTGCCGCGCCGGGCCGCCAGTACGATGTGCTCGGTCCGTTGCACGCGCGCTTCGGTCGACCAGCGCCGGCCCTCGATCAACTGAACCTGGGCGGCACGTCCCAGCAGCGCGACCAGGCCCAGCGCCATCGCGGCTTCGATCACCTGGAGGCGGATCGGGAGCTTCGCCATGCCTCAGCGCGGCCCCGCCCCGCCCGGCGCCGGAAGCAGAATGATCTCCGTATCCGCCGGGAGGCGCAGCCCGAGTTGCCCGCGCGCGCGCCGCAGCAACACCGCGCGGCTCCGCGCCGCGCGGATGCGCCGTTCCAGGTCCGCGCCGTGTCCCGCCAGATTCGCGCGCTCCTCGTGCAGCGCGGCCAGGTCGCGGGCCGCGTGGATGGCGGAGGTCTGGCGGGCGATGACGATCCACGCCACCGCCAGGAACGCCAGCAGCCACACGGCAGCCCAGTGGCGGCCTTTAAGGGCCATCCATCACCTCGAATGCGCGAAATTTCGCGGAGCGGGCGCGCGGATTCGCCGCGATCTCGATCTCGGAGGGCCGCGTGGCTCGGCGCGTCAGCAGCCGGCCCAGCGGCTTGCCGCGGCAGGTGCACACCGGCTGGCGCGGCGGACAAACGCACGCGCGTGCCCATTCCCGGAACGTGTGCTTGACGATGCGATCCTCACCCGAGTGATAGCTGATCACGCCCAACCGGCCGCCCGGCACCAGGGCGGCGCGCAGCGCCGGCAGCGCCAGCTCCAGTTGCTCCAGTTCCTGGTTGACGACGATCCGCAGCGCTTGAAACAACCGGGCGAAGTCCCCCGGGCCCGACCGCGGGCCCAGCGTCTCGCGGATCGCGTTGACGAAATCGTCACTCGTGATGAACGGCTCGCGGGCGCGGCGCCGCACGATCACCTGCGCTAGGCGCCGCGCCGTCGCCGGCCGTTCGTCCGCCAGGTCCGTGAAGCTCGTGGCGAGCCGTTCGGCGGTCCACGTATTCAGCACATCGGCCGCCCGGAACCCTTCCTCGCCCATGCGCATGTCGAGCGGCGCGCCCGGTCGAAAGCTAAACCCGCGGTCGAACGAGTCGAGTTGATGCGAGGAGATACCGAGGTCGAGCAGGATACGGTCGGGGCGAAACGACTGGATGGTGCCGAGCACTTTGGCCGTGCCGAAGGCCCCGGTCGAGTACCGGTAGCCGATCTCACCCAGTGCGGCACGCGCGGCGGCGATCGCCGCGGGATCGCGGTCGGCCGCCAGTACGTCGGCGCCGGCCTCGCGCAGCAGCGCCGCGTGCCCCCCCCCGCCGACCGTGCCATCCACCGCGCGGCGACTCCCTTCCGCCCAGGCGCGCACGGTATCGGCAAGGACGGGAACATGATAACTAGACGTTCGAGCGCTCCCCCTCCCCGTGAAAACGAAAGCCCCGCCTGCCGTGGCAGACGGGGCCGGGTCTCTCATCCCGCGGCGCGGGTTCAGGCGGGGCTGACGGGGCTCGAACCCGCGACCTCCGGTGTGACAGACCGGCGCTCTAACCAAGCTGAGCTACAACCCCGGGCGACGGACGTCGGAATATAGGCCCCGGTGATGGCCAATTCAACGCCTCAACATCAGAAATTGCTGCAGTGGAATTGCTTCTTCACCTGCGGCATGATCGCCTCCAGCTTCCCCAAGTTCACCAGCATGGAGTTCGCCGTGGGAGGATGCACGCGAGTGCCCACGATGAGCGCCTGTTTCGCGCGCCCGATCCAGTCTGCCACCGCTTTCGCCTGGCCGCAGCTCTTGGACTTCACCATCACACCGTACTCCGTGAACAACGGCTGGACGGATGAGACGCCGTACCAGAAGCTGGCCTGCAGGCGGATCTGGAACCGCGGCCCGACGGTGTCACCCGGCGCGCGCGGAGCCACGACCTGAAGCACCTGCTCGAGCCAGGGATAGGCGCGATCGTACGCCGCCGCCTGCGCGAGCTTCGATCCACCGGTGAGCAAGATGACGGCGGCGCTGAGCCGCTGGGCTGAATCGGGGGACGCGAGCGCCCGGGTCAGGAACGTGTGCGCCGTGTCCAACCGATCGGCGAACGCGGTCCGGAACAGGCGCAGCTGCGCCGTGTCGCTTTTCAGGCGGTTGGCGGCGGCGGTGTCGTACGTCGCCCGATCCACCATGGCCTTCGCGACGAGCAGCGTGGCCTTCATGTCGGTCGGGTCCAGCGCCAACGACGTCCGGTACGCGAGCAATGCCGAGTCGGGCATGCCTTTCAGATCGAACGCCTGCCCCAGCGCCTTCCAGAACGCGGCCGAGCGGGGGACGCGGCGCACGGCAGCGCGGCTGAAGAACAGCAGCTGCTGGGTGTCCGCGACTTGCTGCGCGGCGCCGAGCGCGCCCTTGAGAAAGGCCGAATCCCCGAGCACGCTCGAATCCGCCTCGGCGCGCTGGACGAATCCGTCCAGGACGCAGCGCGAGAGCTGCCCCTCGATGCAAATCCGGCCCTTGAGGTCGAGCAGCTTCGGGTCGCCTGCCTTGCGGGCCAGTCCTTCGTCGAGCACCGCAACCGCAAGCGGATACTGTCGCTGTTGCCGCAGCAATTCGGCGATCCCCAGACGGAGCTGCACATTCTGCGGCTCGCCCCGCAGCTGGTGCTGGAATGCGTCAATCGCCTTGACGGTATCACCCTTGATCTGATACGCGCGGGCGATCATCTCCCACGCCGTCGGATTGAGCGAATCGCCGCGCGTGGCCCGCGACGCCGCGGCGATCAGACTGTCCGCGGGAAGGCGTTGGGCCTCGTACACCGTGGCAAGGCAGAGATGCGCGGCGGGGAGCGTCGGCTCGACCGCCAGCGCTTTGCGCGCCGCGTCGATGGCCGACGGTAGCTGCCCCTTCTGGCGCTTGTCATAACATTCGCGGGCGTTTTCGCCCGCGCGGACGATCCGGTTCAGCCGCTGCGCCACCGCTTCCCCCAGTGTGGCTGGAGTGGCGGGATCGCCGCTGGTGACCGAGAAGAGGAAGGGAAACCCGGATGACCCGATGTCGACGACGCGAACGCGTGCGCCGAGCCCGGAGCCGCTTTTCTCGAGCGTCCCCGTGGTGTACGCCTGCACGTTGAGGAAGCGGGCCAGCTCGCGCGACTGCCCCTCGTCCAGCACCAGGTCGCAGGGGAACCCCGACGCCTTCAGGGCGTCGCACAACTTGAGCTTGGGAACCACGATGACCTTGTAGCGCGCCAGCACGGCGAGGCGGTCCCGTGCCGCATCCATCGTCGCGATACTGGCCGCGGAGTCGGCGGGGGAATTCACTCCGAGCGGCAGGATCAGCAACTTGGTTGTCGGTTGGCTGATCGCCAACTGCGCCCGGGCCGCACCCCCGGACCCAAGCGCCAGGACGATCACCAGACGTACAATCCTCACGCGGGCAGTCCTCCGTTGGCGGTTTGTCCCAATGGGCGAAGAGGGATTCGAACCCCCGACATCCTGCGTGTAAGGCAGGCGCTCTGAACCAGCTGAGCTATTCGCCCGTGCCACGGCGTGTCGCGTTAGCGGGCCAAGCCTACCGGGAAGAAAACGCAGTAGCCAAGGACGAGCAAAATCGGTGCCGCTGTGGTGGATCCGCGGGACAGCAGCCAGTACCCCAGGGCGATCGCAACGGCAGCCGCGGCAAGCGAGATGAAGTTTTTCTTGCCGAAATGGAGCCGCGAATGCGGTAGGCCGGGGTCGGTCATTGCGCGAACAGTCTATCGCGCAATGTAAGGCTCGTCAAGGAGTTGGACGTTCGTCGTCCGCGTCCTCCGGCACCGTCCACCCCTCGTCGAGCCGCGCTTTGCGGTCCCGGTCCCGGCCCCGGCGCAGTCCCACGAGCGACACCAGGAACAGCGCCAGCAACGCCCAGAACAATCCCACGGCCCCGGCCCACGACAACAACCCGTAGCGCGACGCCACGTCGCGCTCCCACCGGGCCTCGAAGTCTCCCTCGGTGAGGTGGTACGTGGCCCGGACCGCGGAGTCGAACGTGGCTTGGTCCGCCAGCCGGTCGATCAACGGAGCCAGACCCTGGGCGCCGCCCCACCGGTTCAGCAGCAGCACCGCCGTCGTCGCGAGCGCGTAGGCGCTTTGCGCATCAGCCGCATCGGAGCGGAGCGCGCGGTCCACGTCCGCGAGGTCCATGCGCGCTCCCCGCGCGATTTGCCAGTTGAGCCGGAGCGCTTCGAGGCGGTCCCACTCGCCGGCGGCGAAGGCCGCGTACCCCTCATCGAACCAGAGCGGCGGCGGGTGGCCCAGCCGCCACCGTAACGCAAGATGAGCCAGCTCGTGGCGCAGCGCGGCGGCCACACGGTCCGGAGAGCGCGTGGTCAACAACACGATCGTGCCCACATCCGGAAAAGCGGCTCCTTCGCTCCAGGCCGGAAGCCGCCCCTGAGTGAGCGAGTCGAAACGCGCGCGCGTGGAGGCGAGGATCAGGCGAACGGGACGGTCGGGCAGCGGGCCGACGCCCGGAAACGGCGCTGTGTGTTCGGCGGCGGTCGCGAGGGCAATCGCGAGCCGCTCCTGGCCGGGCCACGCCACAGCCGTTACCCGACCGACGGTCACCGCCTGGGGGACCTGGAGTAACCACAGGAGCGCTAGGTGCGCGGCGGCTCCTGTCCCTTGAGCAAAGCGTCCAGCGTCTCCTGACACTTCCTGCCCCAGGGATTGAACTTGTTCGCTTTGACGCCTTCCTCCCAGGTGCGCTGCGCTTGCTCCCGGTCACCGCCGAACCAGCGGGCGCGCCCGAGCTCGTAATAGGCCTCGATCAGGTTGGGGCCAAGCTTCAGGGTCTTTTCGAAGAACGTCTGCGCGTCCTCGTACATCTCGCGCTGCAGGTACACGAGCCCCAGGTAGAAATGCGCATACAGGGACGCCTTCTTGTCGTTGTCGAGCCGAATCGCTTTCGACAGGTGCTCGATGGCTTCCCCGAAGATCCGTTTCTTCAGGCAGATATAACCGACGTTGATGCGCGCGAGCGAGTTGGCCGGCTCCTTGAGCAGCACCCGCTGGAAGGTCTGGAGTGCATCGTCGTAGTCTTCGTGCAGCATCTGCGCCCAGCCGAGCAGCGACTCGGCTTGGGTCTCACCGGGCGACAGTTTGAGCGCCTTCTGGAGCGCCTGAACGGCGCCGGCGTGGTCGCCGAGCGAGATCAGGCTCCAGCCCTTCTCGATGTACGTCGAGGCCCCGAGGTGATCCGCGTGCACCGCGGGCCGGGTGCTCGTGAACTCCGGCGCCGAGGCCTCCGCCGTCGAGGCGGACAGCTGCTTGTAGCGTTCGACGAGCTTGCGGATATCCTCCTTCAAGTCGGCGAGCTCGGCGATGAGGGTGTCCACCTGTTTGAAGTAGCCGATGATGTCGCGCTTGACGACCTCACGTTCGGCGCCGGCCGCCGCGGTATCGAGCCGCTTGGCGATCGCGTCGTATTCGCCCCGCAAAACGCTTATCGGAGAGTCGGTCATGATGCCTTGGCCTTGGGCAGCACCGCCTCGAGGGCCATCTTTTCCTTGGCGTTCAGCAGCTGGCTGGTGTTGAGCACGATGATCGTGCGACCATCCTTCACCAGGAGCCCGCTGATGTATTCCGCCGCTAGTCCCTTCACGACCTTGGACGGCGGGGTGATCTGCGACGCCGCGACCTGGAGCACCTCCGTGACCGCGTCCACCACCACGCCGATCTTCGCGCCGTCGGACTCGAGGATCACGGTGCGGGTTTCCTCCCGCAGCGGAGCGGCTACACTCAACCGCTTGCGCAGATCGATGAGCGGCACGGCCGCACCCTGATACTGGAGGACGCCCTCGAGGAACTCCGGGGCCTTGGGAAGGGGAGCGGCGGCCTCGTGACGGAGGATGCGCTCCACTTGAAAGATGTTGAACGCGAATTCCTGACCGGCCAGTCGGAATGCGACGAGTTGAACGTCGTCCCCGGTGGTCACTTGATGCGCTCCTGCAGGATGCCCCAGTCCAGGATCGGCACGAGTCTTCCGTCCCGTCGCGCCACACCGGACGCCCACGGGAGGGACTCTCCGGGAGGCGCCGGCAGCACGGCCCCGCGGATCACTTCGTCGGCGTCATCGACCTCGAGAGCGACGAGACGCTCGCCACCCCCCAGGTCCACGAGCACGGATGCGAGCCCGCGCTCGGGCGGTGGCGCGTGCTCCCCGAGCAGCGCGCCCAGGTGAATCAACGGCACCAGGCGGCCGACGAGCGGCGTGAGACCTCGCATGGCGGGCAGGACGCGGGGCACCTCCATCACCTCGCCCAGGTCGTCCACCTGCAGCACCGGCCCGAGCGGCAGGCCGTACGAGGCGCCCTCGACCTGAACCAGCAGGTAGCCCGGGCTCACGAGCGGCCGCCCGCGTCGAGACGCGCCAGCTCCGCCGCCACGCGGTCGGCGATCTGCCCCAGCGGTAACACCGCGTCCACTCCACCGGCCTGCACCGCCGCCGTGGGCATGCCGGCAATGATTGATGTTTCGCGATCCTGCGCGAAGCCGGCGCCACCCGCGTCGTGAATGGCTAGCAGTCCCTCCGCGCCGTCGCGTCCCATGCCGGTGAGTACAACGCCAAGGCAGCGGGCGCCGAACAACTTCGCGACCGAACGGAATGTGGGATCGGCGGCCGGACGCACACCCCAGATGGGCGGCCCCTGGTCGAGCACGATCTGCGGACCATCGGCGGCGGCCGTCACCCGCATATGATAATCGCCCGGCGCGACGTACGCTGTGTCTTCCACGACCGGCGCGCCGTGATCGGCTTCAACGACATGGAGCGGGCTCATCGAATCCAGGCGCTCCGCGAGGCTGCGCGTGAATTTCGGCGGCATGTGCTGGACGATGAGCACGGCGGCGTGGCGCCCGCCGGGGATGCGGGGGATCACCTCGGCGAGCGCCCGGGGGCCCCCGGTGGATGCCGCGATCGCCGCCGCAATGCGGGCCCGCGGGCGCAGCCCCGTCTCCATCCGGTGCTGCACCGGCGCGGGGGGGCGCACCATGACGGGAACGCGCGACACGTCGGCAGCGAGCGCGCGCCGCACCGCCCCGATCAGCTGTGGCCCCAGTTGCTCGAGCGCCGTACGGGTGGCTTCCACCGGCTTGGCCACGATCTCGACCGCTCCGAGCTCGAGCGCCCGAATCACGGCCGCCGTTCCCGGCCCCACGTGCGCGCTCACCACGACGATCGGCCGCGGCGTCTCCGACATGATGTAGCCGATCGCCCCGAGACCGTCGAGCTCCGGCATCTCGAGGTCCATGGTGATCACATCGGGCTCGTGCTGGTGCACCTTGCGGAGCGCATCGAATCCATCGCGCGCCGTCGCCGCCACGCGGAAATCCCCGGGCTGCCCCGGGGAACCGCCCAAGATGTCGGACAGCACGCGACGCATCAGCGCGCTGTCGTCCACGATCAACACACTCGGGCGCGGATCAGATGCAGTAGACATCGACTCCTACAGACCGGATCTCGACCCGGCCGTCCGCCACCGAGAAGCGCACCGAGCGCCCCGCCTCGCCTCCCACCGCCTCGCCCGCGACCGGGATTGCGGCCAGCCGCAGGGCGGCGCGCGTCGCGGCCAGATTGCGTTCCCCCATCTGCACGGCACCCGGCACCATCAGCGCGGCGAACATGCTGGCCCCGCCGGCGAGCTTCGCCACCAGGCGGCGCGGGTCGGCGCCCAGCGTGCGCAGCTGCTCAACAAGGAACGGGACGGCGGTTTCGGGGAACTTCGCCGGGTTGGACGTATCGCGCGCCAGACTGCGGGAGGGCAACAGCACGTGGGCCATTCCCCCCACCCCCGCCCGGGCATCGTGCAGCATGATGGCCACGCACGAGCCGAGGCCGAGCGTCACGAGTACGTGATCGGCGCGCCCGGCGGCCCAGTCCGCAACCTTGACGATCGATTCCTTGACGGCCGGCCCCGTCATGCGGGCCGGCGGTAGATCCGCTCGCGCGGGTCTTCCAGCTTGAGGCGCTCCCGCGCGAGCCCTACCAACGTTTCGACCTTGCCGAGCAGCAGGATGCCATCCGGCACCAGCGCGTCCGCGAACGTCTGGAACAGGCGTTCCTGCATCGGTCGGTCGAAGTAGATGACGACATTGCGGCACACGATCAGATCGTACGGTGGATTGGGCGGCGGCTCGCGCGTGAGGTCGTGGCGGCGCACCTGCACGAGCTTTTCCAGCGCCGGGATGGGCCGGCGCGAGGCACCCGTGGTGAAGTACCGCCGCGCGAGCTCAGGTGGCATCTCGCTGAACGTGGTCTCGGGGAAATCGCCCGCGCGCACCCGCTCCAGGCTCTCGCGGTCCACGTCGGTGGCGTCGATGCGCGCCCGCCCGAGCAGGCCATCTTCCCCCAGGCCCCGCGCTGTTTCGGCGAGCGCCACCGCCACTGTGTAGGGTTCCTCACCGGAGGCGCACCCGGCCGACCAGACGCGGACGTGTCCCCGCCGCGCGTTCCACAGCTCCACCAGGAAGGGGGCGAGCGCCAGCCACGTCTCGGCGTTGCGCCAGAACTTCGTGACGTTGATGGTGAGGGTGTCGAGCAGACGGTCGTATTCGGCCCCATCCTGGTCGAGCACCTGGCTGTACGCGTCGAAGGTATGGACTCCCCGCGCCCGCATCCGCACCGCCAGGCGCCGCCGCAGGCACCGCTCTTTGTACGCGTCGCAGCACACCCCGCGGGCCTGCGAGATCTTGTCGGTGAGCGCTTTCAGCGCGCGCTCATCCGGCAGCGCCGTCACGGCAACACGCCCAGCGTATCCAGGTTGGCTTTCACCAGCTCGTGCTTGGGATTCAACTCGAGGGCTCGTTCCCACAACTTCGCCGCGAGCTCGCGATCGTTTCGCTTATACGCGATGTTGCCAAGCTTGAAGTACACGTCGTCGCCCAGGTCCGGCGCGAGCTCCACGGCGCGGCTATACACCTCCCACGCCTCGTCATAGCGCGACGCCCGGTACGCCAGGTCCCCGAGATTCTTGGATAGCTGGGGCATCGACGGCTCGTTCTTGCGGGCGCCGCGAATCAGCTCTTCCGCGCCCTCGAGATCGCCGCCGAGCTCTTTCAACACGGCGAGGTTGTTCTGCAGCACGGCGTGCGACGGATACGCTTCGGCCCCTTCCTGGGCGATCTGCTCGGCGAGGTCGAACTCCCCGGCCGATGCGGCGGCGAGGGCGCGCGCCCAGAACCACGTGGCGGGCGGGATGGCGCTGAACAGCTCCTTGGCCCGATCGAGCCGGCCGGCGGCGCTCGTGAAGTCGCCCAGCTTGAGCGTCACAATGCCCCACCCGAGATGGATGCGGCCGTCGGTCTTGGCGCGCGTCGCGGCTTCGGCGTATGCCGCTTCCGCCTCGGGCAACCGCCCCACCAGCTCCAACGCCAGGCCCAGGTTGTGGAGCACCGCGGGGCGGTTGCCGCCGCGCTCGGCGGCGAGCCGCAGGGCGTCCACGGCCTCGCGCCAGCGGGCCTGACGCAGCGCCACGAGACCGAGAAAGAAGTGCGCGCTCGCTTCGCTCGGCCGCAGGTCCACCACGCGCCGGAATTCGCGCGCGGCCTCGTCCAGCATTCCGGTCTTGTAGAACGCCACGCCCAGGTTGCGATGCTCCTCGATGCGCGCGTCCGTCACATGGGTGTCCACGGCGGACGCCGTGCGACCGGAGCGGTGCAGATAGCCGGCGGTGAGCAGGCCGTACAGCGCTTTGCCGATCTCGAATTCTCCCAGTCCGGAGTCCTCGATGATCTGGTTCACGTCGCGCGCCCCGTCGAGGAGCGGGAGAATCCGTTGCTGCGCCTCGTTGAGGTTCGCTTCCGAAATGGCCAGGCGGTCGCGATCCACCATGAAGATGAGGTCGAACGTGGGAATCTTCTTTTCGATGAGGCTCCATTCGTCCACCCGCCGCGCGCCCTCGAGCAGCAGCGACTCGGGGTTGATATTCACGAGGAAGTCCTGGCGGTCGGGCCGGACGTCCACCTCGAAGTTGAACGACCCTTGAGTCCAGGTGAACAGATAGTAGACCGATTCCTCGATCTGGACGCGCATGTAGCGCTCGAGGTCTTGCTGCGTGATGACTCCCTGGCTGACGAGGATCTGTCCCAGCTTCTTGTCGCGGTCCTTCCCCTGCCGGTGCACCGCGGCGTCGAGCTGTTCCTGGGTGATCCGTCCGTGCTTCGCCAGAATCTCGCCCAGCCGGTCGCGCCGGTTGACGATGGAGGCGTAGGAGATGCGGCCCTTGTCGAAGTAGATGTAGCCGAAGTTCGAGCGGTCGGCGATCGACAGACATCCGGTCTTCTGACCCAGCGCGAGCAGCTGGAGCACGTCGGGGAGCGAGGCTTCTTTGAGGGAGCCCTTGATGGCCATCAGCGCAGATCCTCGATCATGCGGTCTACCGGGTCCGGCCAATCCCACGCCATTTTCTCACGGCTGCGGATGCCGCCCAGGCTCGATACGATGAGTCCGCTGGTGCGGAGCGCACCCGACGCACGCTCGTGTTCGACGGGCTGGCCTTCGAGCACGTCGCGCGCGAGCCCGGCGCTGAGCGGCAGGTCCTCCGCGACCGCGGCGCTCATGACCCGCTGCACCAGGCCGATCAGGCTGCGGACCGAGTCCACCGGGCGGTCGGCGAGGTAGTCCAGCATGGCATCGTCCGGGATCGCCTGCTGCTGCTCGAACACCCGATCCAGCACCGCGCGCCGCACGTCGCGGTCCGGCTCCAGCAACTCCACCACCAGGCCGCCTTCGAGGCGTGACCCGATGCGCGGCTCCACCCCCTCGAGGGTGTTGGGATGGGCGGGCGCCGCAAAGACGAGCTGGCGCTCGCCGTCGTGGAGCAGGTTGAACAGGTTGAACAACTCTTCCTGCGTGCGGTCTTTGCCCGCGATGAGGTGGATGTCGTCGAGCAGCAGCGCGGTGGCCCGCCGGTAGCGCGCACGCCACCAGTCCACCCGGTTCCCGTCGATCGCCGCGATCAGCTCGTCGATGAACGCCTGCGTCGACAGGCACGCCACGACCGCTCCGCGCGCCTTCGCGAGCTCGATCCCAATGGCGTTGAGGAGGTGCGTCTTCCCGACGCCGCTCTTCCCGGTGAGGACGAGCGGATTGTATTTCTTGCCAGGCTGCTTCAGCACCGCGTGCACGGCGCTCATGGCGACCTCGTTCGACGCGCCGACGGCGAACGACGACAGCGGAAACGCCTTGGACGGACCGGGGGGCGGCGCCACGCCGGACTGCACGCCGGCCGCCGCCTTCGCCGCCTCCACCAGGCGCTCCGGGTCGCGAAACATGCTGTGCCCCGCGGCCTGCGGGTCGAGCGCGGCAACTTCGGCCTCGAGCGCCTTCAACCGTTCCACGTCTTCGGCAAACGCCGCGATCACTTCGTCCACCGCGGTGGGAGTCTGCTGCGCGAGCAGCGCCTCAAGCCGGCCGGTTCGATATCCCTCGCCTTCCCAGCGCAGGATCGCCTCCCCCACCCGCGCGCGCCACGCTTCCACCGCTTTGCCGACGGTGACGGTCACGTCCTGGAGGAATGCGCCGAATTCATCCGGTGCGGCGGCGGCGGGCTTCGCTCCCGAGGACCGGGACAGGCCGAGCAGCTGCTTGGCTCCCTCGACGTTGAGCGGTGCCTCGTTCACCGCTTGGAACGCCACCAGGCGGTTCAGCGCACCCATCAGCTCGCGGACGTTCTGGAAATCGGCGCCCGCCACCAGCTCGAAGACCCCCGGCTGAAATTTGGCGCCGCGCTCGTCGGCCTTGCGCCGCAGGATGGCGACGCGCGTCTCGTAATCGGGCGCGCCGATATCCACCACCAGGCCGCCGGAGAACCGCGAGATGAGCCGCTCGTCCAGATCCGAGATTTCCGCCGGCGGACGATCGCTCGTGAGAACGATCTGGCGGCCCGCCCCCTGCAACGTCTCTGTGAGCCGAAGCAGCTCGGTCTGCATCTCCCTGCGGTCGGTGAGGAACTGCACGTCGTCGATCAGCAGGACGTCGACGTTCTGGAACCGGCGGCGGAAGG
>Ga0193727_1000858_pt1 | contig 12316 bp, 10 predicted proteins | sample H2c2metaG_FD_143051 | JGI IMG/M metagenome (GOLD analysis project Ga0193727, IMG submission 143051) | Soil microbial communities from a riparian zone of the East river system, Colorado, United States - H2c2 | ecosystem: Environmental > Terrestrial > Soil > Riparian zone | place: USA: East River...
GAGATCTCGCCCGAGCCCTGCTCCTCGCGTGTAACGTCAAAAGTCGGCACGGCATTTGGCGTCGTTTTACTGACCGCGACCAACAACAATCTAAAACCGTCTCCGCGCTACTCTTGAGTTTTGCTCCCAAGATCAGGGGGTTTGATCTCGACAAGTAGGCGACAGCTTTCCGAAGCTTTCGCCTATGAAAACAACCATCTGCTTATTTCTCGCGTTCCTCTGTCTGTCGGCTGCTAACCTCAAAGTACAAGCGGTTATTCCGCCACCGGACGGCGGTTATCCCGGCGGCAATACGGCAGAGGGACAGAATGCTCTGCTTAGCCTTTCCAGCGGCGGATACAACACAGCGGTGGGCTTCGTTTCGCTGCGCACCAATACTACAAGTAGCTTCAACACGGCCATTGGCGCTGGTACGCTCTTTTCAAATGTTGCCGACGAAAATACCGCTACTGGCGCTGGTGCGCTTTCGAGTAACACCACTGGCGACCGGAACACCGCAAATGGGGCGTTCGTCCTCTTTAACAACACCACAGGAACTTCGAACACGGGTGACGGCTGGCGAGCGCTCTTTCAGAATACAACCGGCGCCCGCAATACAGCCAGTGGTCGCCAGGCGCTGCTTTCCAACACAACCGGATTCGAAAACACGGCTACAGGCAGTGTTGCGCTACAAAACAACACAACCGGCAACGACAATACGGCCACCGGTTTTGCTGCGCTGAATAGCAACACAACCGGGGCCTTGAATACCGCTACCGGCACTGGCGCGTTGGTTAACAGCACCGGTGACCTCAACGTCGCATTGGGCTTTGCCGCCGGCGTAAATCTCGCCACAGGCAATAATAACATCCATGTCGGCAATGTAGGTGTGCGTAGGGAAGCCAACGCAATTCGGATTGGCGCTCAGATCGCTGTCACGGACCAATTTGGGGTTTTACATCCGGCCCACACTGCCACCTATATCGCCGGCATTCGCGACACTACGACGGGAATCGCCGACGCGATACCAGTGTTAATCGACTCCGTCGGCCAGCTAGGCACGATAAGTTCATCACGCCGGTTTAAAAGCGAGATCAGACCGATGGACAAAGAAAGCGAACCTGTTCTAGCGCTCAAGCCGGTAACCTTTCACTACAAAAGCGACAGCAAAGGAACACCGCAATTTGGCCTGATCGCCGAGGAAGTAGCGAAAGTGAATCCGGATTTGGTTGTACGTGATCGCAATGGGGAAATCTACAGCGTTCGGTACGAAGCCGTGAACGCCATGTTGCTCAACGAGTTCCTCAAAGAACACCGCAAGGTGGAGCAACAGCAGGCGACAATCACTGAACTGAAATCAACGGTGGCCCAGCAGCATAAGGACTTTCAAGCGACAGTTGCGCAGCTTACTGCACGTCTCGACGAGCAGGCGTCCCAGATCCAAAAGGTGAGCGCACAGCTTGAAACGAGCAAGCCCGCGCCGCAGGTGGCCAACAATCCCTAAAGCCGCGCCCGCCCCAACAAAGCAGCAGCATCTCACAATCAGCCGCCACGCTTTACGGTATGGCGGCTTTTTGTTTCACCGGCGTAATGCTCACCACTCTTTGAAATCGCCTGCGTGCTCGTGCGTCTCAATCACGTTGCCCGCTTCATCGTAAATGCGAATCACAGCATTATGTGAGCGGCTCAAAAACTTTGCGTCAATGACGAGCTGCGACAGATTTCATCGCCCGCATCACCAGCCCTGCCACGGGCGCGCCTGACTCCATGCGCAATTCGGCGTGGGCGATCTCCGGCTGCAGCCCCGCGAGGGCGAGTACCCGCTCGACGTAGGCGCCGGCGTGACTATAGCGGCCGTGCAACTCCAAGCGATAGTCGACATCCGTCTCGCCTCCTTCCGCGTGCTCGAGCGTGAACACCAACAGCCCATTCGGCCGCAGCGCTCGCGCTGCAGCGGCGAGGACACCTTCCAAATCGCCGAAATACACAAGCGTGTCGACAGCCACGATCAGATCGAACGCTTCGCTGTTGTCGCGCAGGTAGTCCGTCAACTCGGCTTTCACCAGTGCGTGGTAGACAGTCTTTTCCTTCGCGTGAACCAACATCCCCTCGGAGAGATCAACGCCTATCAAGTGGCGAGCGTAGGGGGCAACAAGCGGCCCGCAAAGTCCCGTTCCGCAGCCGGCGTCCAGCACATCGAGGCACTTCAACGGCTCAAGGCGAGAGTCTTCCAGCATTGCTGCCACGAGGGCCGGGGCGCGATACGATAACCTCTGAAGTTTGGCTTCAAAGCTGGAGGCAAAACTGTCGAAGGTCCTCTCAACGAATCCGTTCGATGCGCGCGCCGGCACATCTCGACCAGTGCACGCCGCCAGCATGTGCAGCGCAATCGGATCCCCTGGCTCGTCTTTGAGCCATTCTTGGAAGATGTTCACGGCCTCGCCGATCTCACCCAGCGTGCAATGCGCAAGCGCCAGAAGCTTCCGTGCTTCCCGGTGCTTCGGCCTAAGCGTGATCACTTTGCAGAAGCATGCCGCCGCTTCCTCGGTTCGTTTCAACCCATTCAGCAGAATGCCGAGGTTGGTGTACGCGTCGATATGATCTGGATTCAGTTGAATAGCCGTGCGATACGCTGCTTCCGCTTCGGACGGTTTTCCGGTCGCCCTCAATAACACGCCAAGATTGCTGTAGGCATTCGCGTGGCTCGGGTCGACTGCGATCGCACGTCGATAGGCGTCCATCGCTGCTTCCAACTGACCACCCGATTGGAAGATGATGCCGAGGTTGCTGTACCAATCCGCCTGATCCGGCACTGACGCGAGGCTTCTCTCGATGAGCGCGATCGCTTCGTCGCTGCGTCCCTGTTGATGCGCCAGTACGCCGGCATAGTGCAGGGCGCGAGGATGATTTGGGGCTACCTCGATAACGCGGCGATACAACTCGTGGGCCTCCGCGAGCCGCTCATTTTTCTGCAGCAGGATGGCGAGTTCGAGCGCCTCCTCGACCGTCAACTCGCGTGTCGGAGTTTCTGACTGCTCCATGAGCTGGCCGAGAAGGTCTACCTTCCCGCACTAACCGAGACGGTCCTAGCCTTCTTTGTTGGCTTTGAGGTCGTACTTGAAATGAATCCCTTCATCGAGCGACCCATCGGGCTTTTGCGGCTTGTATTCGAGGTCGACCTTTGCAAACGCCAAACTCACGGTCTCCGACCCCGGTTGGCCACTGGCGTCGCCTTCTGTGACACCGGTAATGATAACGTCATTCAACTTGACGATGAGGTACTCTTGCTGACCCTTGCCTGACTTCCGATGCGTGATTGTCGCATCCTTCAGGTGCGTGCCCGTGGCACACGCTTGCATGAGCCTCGGCGACGCCTTGTCGATATTGTGAATGATGGAAAGATCCTGGAAGGTCGCCTTGCCCGCGCCGCCACCACCACCAGGAGCCGGGGCACCCGTGTTCGTTACACCCCACGAAAACGAAAGCACCTCGATTTCGTCTTTGTGTTTGGCGTCGAGCGATTCCCCTTTGATGTCCCCGATCTTTGCAAAGATGTCTGATGGCATAACGAAACTCCTGTCTTAATTGATAGGAATCTGCTTTTTCAGTGAACCGCAGGATAGCCGTCCACCGACGCGGGAACAAGGAAAATCAATAATTGATAAGTTCCCCAAAATCCGCTGTGAAAAACTACCGCGTGTTGAAGTCGTTCGCGTGCTCGTGCATCTCGAGGCCACACCTTGAAGTAAATCAGGCCGCACCGCAAACGGCCGAATCAGTAACGCAGCAAAGCCGGTTGGAGTTTGGGCTGCGTCTCAGCGATTGATTCCAACGGGCGAAAGATGAGGATGGCTGACGCCCATCGCGGCGACGGAAAGCGCTTCATTGTGCGCCCGGATGAAAAGCTGAGCGTGTTTGTGGAACTGGAATCGACGCGGGTGCTTGACCCACGGCGATTCATTGACTCTGCACAATGGTCACCAGTTCGAGGCGTTCCTGACCGCCTCTGAGCGCGACGGATTGAATGAATCCAATACCACGGCGCATAAAATTTGTGGTCAAGCACACCAGGCTCCAGTGGGGTAAACTCCTCAGTCTCAAGACAGTTTTTGAAGGAGCCAAAGGGAACGTTGACCGTCTTGTTTAGCGCAAAGGACGGTGGCCATATCTTGGGCAACACCGACGGAGAACTCGCTTTCGAGCAGTCGTTTTGGAAGCATCCTGAACGTGGGCGGCCCCTGCCCCCTTGGGCTCACCCCACTCCGCCTCAAATCCCTCTCGTTCGTTCTATGCTCTCGTCCCCGGGCCGCTGGGCGGCTGAGGACGTGTTCAGTGCCACGGCGGCGCGAATGAGCGCCTTCAACGCATTTTCATCAATCTTGTCGCCCTCATGGAGATCGATGGCACGCCTGGTGTTGCCTTCGAGGCTGGAGTTGAAGAGGCCTGAAGGATCCTCCAACGAAGCGCCCTTGGCGAAGGTCATCTTCACGACATTCTTGTAGGTCTCACCGGTGCAGATCATCCCGGCGTGCGACCACACCGGAACCCCTCTCCACTTCGACTCCTCGACCACTTCGGGGTCGGCCTGCTTGATGAGAATTCGGATCAAAGCGAGCATCTCGCCTCGCCAATCACTCAGCTCCTTGATTCTCGCATCTATCAACTGAGAGGGAGAGTCTCCTCCTGTTCCTTCCTTCGAGCCGCTCTTCCTCTTTTTCATGGTTGTTGTCGCTTTCTTCATGGTTGGATTTCTTCCTTCAGTCAGGGAGAAAAATTTTTCGCCGAAATGTCTGAATGGGCCTCTCTGACCCGTCATCGGGATGAAGCTGCGAGTATCTCTCCTGCCCAAATGTTGTTCTTTTAGCACGACGAAGTGAGGCGGTGGGCAACGTTGCTTATGGGCCGATGTCATCCCGGCGATGTCGAACACGTCTTGGCCCAGCCATTTCAGGGCAACTTCGTGCTTTGATTGGACAATGGGTGGTAGCTGTTTGAAATCGCCTACCGCGATCACATTTCGATCCGCGAGACTTGCAGCGACCCAAAGCGCCGGAATCGGCGCCATTGATGCCTCGTCCAGAATCACAGTGTCAAAGCGCCTTGCCTGGATTGTATCGCGCAAATAGGCGCTAGTAAGGGTCGTCGCGATTACGCGTGCTTCCGAGATGATAATCTGTTCAACGCGCTTCAGTTGATCATTGATTGTGTCAATCTCGCCAGCAATCTGTCGCAAGCGTTCGTTGACATTGTCTCTAGTCTCACGCAGCTCGTCCAAGCTACGGTTCGACACTTCAGTCCTTGCCTTGTCATATCCATTTTGTAAGACCGCTAGCATGTTCCCCGCGCCTCCATCGCAATCCTGCGCTAATCCGAGCACCCGAAGAGCCTTAACCCAGCCGCGAAGCGAGAAGTCGAGTGTGGCGCGTGCTTCTCTGGCTGCGCGTTCCGAGTGCTCGGTTTCGTCCTTCGATTTCCTCAGCTGTTCATCAAAGGCGAAACACTTCGCTAGAACTTCATCAGGTGAAAAACGATGAGTTGTTCGAAATGCTTCAATCCGGCGAAGCGCGTCTGCTAATCTTATCTGTAAACGCTCACTTTCTTCAATTACTCGCGATCGCTCTCGCCAGATGGATACCAGATCACTCGTACGCGAATTGACAATAGCCTGTTGCCTTTCAGGCTTTGGCAGTCCCTTCCACAACCGAGTAAGTCCGTTAGCAGCAGCCGATCGAGTGTATAGACGTTCTGCCTCCGTTAGGTGTTTTTCAGCGGCTACAACTTTCTGGTTGATGTCGGCTGCGGTTTGCGTGTTCGTTGCGAGCAATGCGCGCACTCCGTTTACGTCTAGCGCAAGTTGTTTAACGAGGACGGCCTCGTTAGCGATCCCTCTCCATCGAGATTCGTCTTTTCGTAAGTTCTCGAATGCAGCACGGCTTTCGCGCGCGCCAGCTTCAAGCGACTGGACCGAGTCCAGGTTTATGGAAGCGCGGTCAAGATCTGGCGCGGCCTCGGTAGCCCATTCGTAAATTGCGATAAGACGCTGAACGTTCAGAGACTCTCGTGTCTTCTCAATCCGCTCCCATTCAAGGGTCGAGCCGCGCGCAGTAAGTTCAGCGGATCTTTTCTCGACATTAGTCGCTAGCAACAATTCAGGCTTTGCTTCGAATCCTTTGGTATCTTTTGGGACGCCAACACGAAGTACGCTACCATCCTTTGTTTCATCGCCGAGCCGTTCCGCGATTCTAAGTAATGCTCCGTCTACGGCAGCGTTTGTAGACGAAACCAGCATCACCGATCTGTGCCGCTTGAACAACTCGGCAGCAATCGCGCCGATTGCTGCAGTTTTTCCCGTGCTGGGCGGGCCGCAGATGAAAGTCGTATCGCGGCCCAAACTGCTCGCGATTGCGTCATTCTGCGCAGGGTTGAAACCCTTCACTGAGAGCAACTCTGGCGCGCCAGAAACCGCCGCAAAACCTAGGATGCGATCACCAGCGCAGTTTGTTTTGGCGTTAAGAGCCTCTACGCGCTCAATCAGCTTCCCGAGCAGAAAAGTGAGATCTGTTTCCAATCGCGCAGATGGAACAAAGCTCCCTAGGTCGATTCCCACGCTGATCGTGATTGTTAGTCCTTCGGTCGATATGATGGTTGTCGGCACGCGGCCTTTCTCAGGCACGATCAAATGCCCGGGTGCATCACCGGGAGCGTTCAAAATAGAATCGACTGCGAAGGCATATTGAAAGCTCGCGCCGGCTCCACCGGTCCTTCGTCCATTTTTTAGCTGCACGGTCTTACTTGATGAACTCCTCTGGGCGGCAAGGATTTCTTCGCGCAGGGCGGTTCGAAATTCATCGAGAACGCCACGAAGGGGTAGAGACTCGCTGGTTAATTTGTTTTTTGTTTGGTAAAATCCCACGTCAAGGCGCCTCAACAGCATGATGCCTGCGTTATGATCCCGGAAACCATCTCAACTACCCTCGGCGCACTGCTCGAATAATTGGACCTTAGGCCTAATTTCTTGCTTCGCAATATTTTGGCCGTTTTCGCGAAGCCCCGTGTGGAACCCATAGCGTGCTGGGTAAAAACTTCACCACTCTTTGAAATCGCCAGTGTGCTCATGCGTTTCGATCACATTTCCAGCGTCATCGTAAATGCGGATCACGGCGTGGTGTGATCGACTGCGATGCTCGGCATAGCCGATTGCATTGCTTACAGCCCCCGGCCCGTCATATCTCAGCCGACCAAATGGCAGCGCATCGGAACTTTTGAGGAGGTCTCGCGCACTGCAAAAAGAACTAGCGCTTTTGATTCAAGTTTGCTTTAGATGAAAGGGCGCGAACAGTCTGACCGAATGCCTCATGTTTTGATCATTGAAGATGACCCCGAGAGCCGGCACGCGCTCGCAGGTCTTTTCGCACGCGAAGATTGGAAGGTATTGCAGGCACCTGACGGCGACGTCGGAATCGAGCTTGCATTGCGCAATCGGCCGGAGCTTATCCTGTGCGATTTGTTGATGCCGAAATCAAATGGTTTTCAGGTTTGCCGCACGATTCGGGAGCAACTTCAACCCACGAAGATCATCGTCGTGTCGGGCCGCGATTATGGGGTCGATAAAATCAGCGCGCTGCAAGCCGGTGCAGATGAGTACCTGCTTAAGCCGGTCTCGTGGGAACTGCTCTCAAGGACAATTGACCGGCTGCTCCCGCAGATTCCTTGTCGGCCCAAGCCAACACCGTCAGCCGGGGATGACTCGCAACTTGCGCGGATAAAATTTTGGGGCGTTCGCGGGTCAATTCCGATTCCCGGAAACAGCACAGTCCGTTATGGTGGAAATACCAGCTGCGTTGAAGTGCGGGCTGATGGCGAGATCATTGTTCTGGATGCCGGCAGCGGAATTCGGCTGCTCGGTTTCGCCTTGGACAAGGAATTTGGGTCTCGCTCGATGAAGTTGACCCTTTTGATAACGCACACGCACTGGGACCACATTCAGGGACTGCCCTTTTTCTCTCCCGCGTACGATCAGAAAAATCTCATTCGCGTATTAGGCTATGAAGGGGCTCGCGCCGGTTTGGCCACGATTCTGGCCAGCCAAATGGAGACGCCGTTTTTCCCTGTGAGCTTACGCGAGCTTCCGAGCCATCTGGCGATTGAAGAACTCAGGGAGATGGAGTTCCAAATTGGCAAGGTCCAGGTCCGGTCAAAGTTTGCTAATCATCCAGGGATTTGCGTAGGTTATCGTCTCTTTACAAGCTCGGGATCAATCGCCTTCTTTCCTGATAATGAACCGTATGAACAGCTGAAGCTGCAATTGGCTTCGCGCGATGGAATCAGTGAGCATGAGGCGCGAGATTTTGCTGCTGCCGAGCGTGCGAAGATGGTTGACTTTCTTCAAGACTGCGATGTCGCGATCCTGGATACCCAATATACGGACGACGAGTACGCGAAGCACATCGGCTGGGGCCATAGTTCGCTCAGCAGCGTGGTTTCGTTGGCGCTTGATGCGGATGTGCACAAGCTCCTGCTTTTTCATCACGACCCGAGTCATGATGATCACATGCTAGACAAAATGGCAGAATGCGCTCGCGCACTTGTCCGAAAGAGCGGAAAGTCTTTGGAAGTCGAACCGGCTCGAGAAGGCGCGGTGATCTCGATCACGCTGCCAGTTGTATCGTAAACGCGAATTACACGTTATTCGCCGTTTTCCTTATCGGGATCGCGACATCGGCAGCACAAACACCGGCGGACCAGGCGCGTCAGATCGAACTCCAGAAAGAGAAGGAACGTGAATGCCTTCGCCAGAGCGCAGCGCGATCAGCGCCAATCTTTATTGGGGTCCCGACGCTGACGCCGGTCCATCCGGTCATGCTCACATGATGGTCCTCTTAGTGAAACGTCGTTGACCGCAAAAAACGGTTTCGAACGGCGCAAAGACGTAAAGTGAGAACAGGGGTTTCGAAATCCGCAAGGCGAGATTTCCATTCGTGCGACGCGCACAAGACCTGATTGAGGAGCGCAATACAAGTGCAACCTTGGCCTAGCAAGCCGTTGTTCTACCATGGTGAGCACTCTCGTGTTGACGTACTGTTGCCACTATGGCGGCCCGGTGCACTGCCAACGCTCCGTGGCAAATTTCATTAAGGTTATGCAGGCGACGATGCGCCACTGCTGCCGCTGCCACCCTAAAGGGTGGTGGCAGCGTGGCAGCATGGCAGTGCCTAGAGTGCCAACGACGGCGTTGGCAGCGCGTTGGCAGCGCGTTGGCAGCGTTGGCAGCGTTGGCAGCAGCGAGGGATTCATTTCCGGTCCAACTTGCCTTCTGCATCTAGTGTTAAAGCGCCGCTGGATTTTAGTTCTCCGTACAGGCAGTAAAACGTTCGGTCGCTCATTCCGGTTTCCAATTTGGCTGTCTTTTTGAATTCGCCAGTGAACATCGGTCGCACGAGGAGACCGAGCAGCTCCTTCGAATGATATTGTTTCACGGCCGCGCCAGCCTGTTTTAACCGATCTGGATCTAACAAAGAATCGATGCTCATGAGCGGATATTCCCAGCGCGCAACGAAAGGCTTTATCGGCGGATGATTCCGCAACGTCGCGTCGACAGTGAAACAATCTTCTTCGTCGTGCTTGGTGAAATTCAGAATTGAATCGGGATCACGCGCAAACACGCCCGAGCCGCCGATACGATCTATCACTTCTTTCCCGGCCTGGTTCCCCTTTGAGTAATGCGCGCCGAAGGCTACAGCCGCGCCGGTCTCAACCGCGAGTGCTTCGAGTTCGTTGAGCAAACAAGCAATGTCGCCGGCTTTGTTTTCATCGCGCAGGCCCAGTAATTTGTAGATGGGATCGATGATGATGAGCGCGCACGCATTCCCTCCAATTCATTGCAGCAACAATGGCCGCAGTTTGGTGAGGTCAGCCGCTTTCCCGCGCAGATCCTGCACGGTCAGGTAACCCGGCTCGAGATGGAGTTGCCCGGCGTCGCACACATCTCGAAGTCGCTTAGTGAAAAACGCGCCTTGGAGTTCCAAATTGATATAGAGAACGCGCCCGCGCTTTGTGGGGAATTTCGCTAACCAGTCAGTGTCCGTCGCGACGCTCATGGCAAGTTCAGCAAGCGTCCACGTCTTAAAAGTTTTGCTACCGCCACCCAGCACCATTTTTGCGCCACGATGCAGTATGCCTTGAATCACGTCCGGCGGTAAATCGATGGGCTTTGCAATAAGCTCGGCTGCATCTTCCATCGGCGGCAGATTTGCCGACTCAATTGGCACAGACCACTCGCCATTGGTTCCGTCCGTCCACTCTGTTTCCAATAGAGCCCTCACTTGATTACCGCCGGGTTGAAGAAATAAACCGTCTGGCGTTTGCCGTTCTCACGCAGCCCGTCTGGCATGCGTACAAACTACGAGCGCGTCCATGTCGAACTGCACGCGCCGAGGCTAACCGCGTATCGCATGAAGCTGCGCAGTTTTTCTTCCGGTTGACCGAGGCAATAGAACCACCGATGAATTGATTTACTGCCGCTATGGACTGCGAGTGGCAGCGGCGCGCGCGACGCCAAGTGGAGCAACACCGCGACTTGTTCATCAATCGCTCCTTGATCTTGCTCAATTACGAGAAACCGACGCGGCCCGGTAATTGAAAGCGCGTGCGCGGATTGCTTGCTCTCTTGCGTAAGACCGATCCGTGCAGTCATAGGACTAGGCACGATCAGTTGTTGCGCCGCAAGTTTCCCCGCCATTCTTCGTGGGGGCAGGTGTTAAAGTCAGAATTGTTTTTCCCGCAGCACAATAACGGGTTGCCCGGAAAGAGCGCGTCAATCAACGCTTCCGTGTGTGCTGTATTATCTTCAAACCTAATCGGAGAAATTTCCCAGAGATCAACAATGCCCCCGCCGTCGCGAACGATTGCCGAACGTTGCTCTTGATTCACACTCGGCCATTTCGGTGCGGCCTGAGTTGGCTGTGATTGATTGCCGGGCTGCCATGCACATGCGAGTGCATTTTGTACGGCTGAAACAATTTCGTTTCGCGGTACGTGTCGCCCGCAGTTTGCGACGCAATTTTCAAGCAGATCCACAATTTCAGTGGCAGGCAGATGAGCGTGAAGCTGGCGCGCAGCTCGAAAGAGAAAGTTGTGAACACCTTCGCCGGTTCGCGGCGGTGCACTCAGCATCTCCCGTAGGAATGGAGGAAGGTTCCTGGTCACAAGCAACCTCCTATGTCTTCGCAATGCGGGCAGTACAGCCGTCCGCTGAGTGCACTTCGGCCAGAATAGCCGGCTAGATTTTCGTTTTTCACTGCGATGCCGCAGACAACGCAGCGACGCAGCTCGTTGCGACGCCTGTGCCACCACTTAGCCAACGGCGTCTCGACGAGACAGGATTGACAAGGCGCGGTCGCGGCCCGTAGTACGGCGCCGGTCCTTTTTGGCGACTTCAAGCTTCGCCTCCGTTCTTCGCACGCGCGTCCGCGCTGGCGAACGCGCGGCGCGCCATTTCGATGCGCACCTTCTTCGACGGTTGCTCCGGTGCGCCCTCAATAAATGCACGCACCGAATTGAAGTCGATCAGCCGAATACCATTCCCGCGCTTGCCCTTCACGCGTACCACACGCGACTTTATCAGCCCAGCGTCGATCAGCGCGTATGCGGTACTCCGCGGAATCGAAAACAGCCGTCGCACGTCACCGAATCTGCCCCACAGAATTTCCTGGCAATTAGTCGTATCCATGGGCGCAACTTAGTATTTGAGTACGCAACCCCGTTGGGCGCGCCTTTTCGAGGCATTGGGCGCAGGTTTTCGAGCAGTTGGAGCGTAAAACCCGCGCTGTGGGTGCGCTTTTCCGGGCAGTTGGTGCAAAAAAGCGCCGCTTAAATGTCAAACGAGATTGCGAAACATTTCGGCGGAATCGCGCTTCAAGCCGCCAAGCGCACTAAGTTGTGAACACGCGTGGACACCGCTAAACATGCCCGTTTATTTTATGCGGTAGTGTTATGCATCAGCGTCTCGCAGCCCGTTTTACCTATGAAGCGACCCTAACGGGATTCGAACCCGTGTTACCGCCGTGAAAGGGCGGTGTCCTGGGCCTCTAGACGATAGGGTCACAAAGCCGGGCAATATCGGAATTGCCATCGTTCGGCGCAAGGCAAATTGGTAGCCAAATTTGGACTGGGCGGACATGTCGCCGCAATCCAAATGGCGCCTCGCTTTCACTGTCTCGGTCCGAGCTCGTGAACCAGCTTGGCTGTCCGCGCGGTTCCGCCTTTGTGTTCGTTCAACGCTGCATGCGCATTTTCCACGAGACGCTGGCGCGACTCGCTGTCGCGGAGAAGCTCGCCA
>Ga0193727_1000859_pt1 | contig 12312 bp, 9 predicted proteins | sample H2c2metaG_FD_143051 | JGI IMG/M metagenome (GOLD analysis project Ga0193727, IMG submission 143051) | Soil microbial communities from a riparian zone of the East river system, Colorado, United States - H2c2 | ecosystem: Environmental > Terrestrial > Soil > Riparian zone | place: USA: East River...
AATGCGAGCGATGTGCCGTGGATCGCGGCGATGCGTGAGACAAGATCGCGCGGGGGGCTAGGCGTGAACGGCGCCGACACCTATGCCGCGCGCTGCGCCGGGTGCCACGGCGCCGATCGGCGCGGCCGCGATCGCGCACCCTCGCTGATTGACCTCTCGAGCCGCATGTCGCTGGAGCAGTTCGATACCCTGCTCGCGCGTGGTCGCGGCTTCATGCCGTCATTCGCGACGCTTCCCGAGGCGGAGAAATGCGCGGTGACTGCCTACGTGCTCGAGGGGGGCACCGGGTGTCGGGCACAACCACGTGGCGTTGAACCTTTGATCTCCGGGCCAACGGCGCCGCCGTACGAGTTTGCCGGTTACGAGAAGTGGCGCGACTCGCGCGGACTCCCCGCGATCAAGCCGCCCTGGGGCACCTTGAGCGCGATCGATCTCAACACGGGCGACTACGTGTGGCGCATTCCACTCGGCGAGCCGTCCGGCACAGAGCAGTACGGTGGTCCGATCGTCACCGCGGGCGGCCTCGTGTTCATTGCTGCAACGATGGATGGCAAGTTCCGGGCATTCGACAAGTCGACGGGCCGGCTCCTCTGGGAGACGACATTGCCGGCTGCGGGGTACGCGACGCCGAGTACATTCGCTGTAGGTGGAAAGCAGTACGTGGTGATTGCAGCCGGCGGCGGAAAACTCGGAACACGATCGGGAGATACTTATGTGGCGTTCACACTGCCCTAGCACATCGTTCATGGTGGCCGCCTTGGGCGTCCTTACGGCCGCGCCGCGGGTCGTAGCCGCGCAGCAGTTCACGAAGCCGGCGCGCATCACGGCCGTCGCCGCCCCCACCATCCTCGATACCGCGGGGTTATTTCAAGACCGCGCCGCCCGCTTGGGCGAAGACGTCTTCGTGACCGGGCAACCGACGGAGCGCGCGCTGCGCGAGCTGCACGAACAGGGCGTGACGGTCGTGGTGAACCTGCGGACACCCGAAGAAATGACGCGGAACGTCAAGTTCGATGAGCCGGCGCTCGTCGCAGCGCTCGGCATGCGCTACGTGTATCTGCCCGTGCGCGGGACCGGCGAATTCCCCTATTCGCCCGAAACGCTCGCGAAGTTTGCGGAGGCGGTGCGGACCGCGAACGGCAAAGTGCTGCTCCATTGCACGATCGCCTGGCGGGCGAGTCACCTCTGGGCCGCGTACCTCATCAAAGAGGTTGGCATCCCGGTCGAGGCGGCCCTGGCGAACGCACGGGAGATCAACCTGATGGACGAGCACCGCATGGGGTCCAATGGGCGGCAACCCGTGGAAGACTTTCTCGACCGGGTGCTGCCCACGCTCGGGCATCCGCCGCGCTAGCGAGGGCAGCGATGGAACGACGCGAGCTGATCCAGTGGCTGGTGGCGACCGCGGGACTCCAGACACTCGATACCCTCGACGCGTCAGATCTGCTCGCCCTCGGCCGCGACGTGCACCGAAGCGGCGGGACCCGCGCGCTGTCCCCCCTCGCCAAGAGCAATGTGTCCGTGGCGGCGGAGCGGATCCTCCCCGGCGCCGCCGCCGCCGGCGTCACGCCGTTCATCGACAAGATGCTGGCGGACTGGTACGCGCCCGCTGAGCGCCGGCGATTCCTCGCCGGGCTTCCGGAGCTCGATGCCAAGAGTCGCGCCCGCGCGGGCCTCGACTTCCTCGCCTGCGGCGAGGCCGACCAAATCGCCGTGCTGACCGCACTCGATGACGAGGTCACCGCACTCCGCGCCGCTCGCGGCAGTGCCGCGAACCAACACTGGTTCGCGATGCTCAAATACCTCACGGTGTACGGCTGGTGCACGTCCGAGGCGGGCATGCGCGCGCTCGGTCTCTTCCCGCTCCCGGGCCGCTACGACGGCTGCGCGTCCGTATGAGAGACGTCACCGACTTCGACGCCATCGTCGTCGGCTCTGGGATGACCGGCGGCTGGGCCGCGAAAGAGTTGACCGAGCTCGGGCTCCGCACGCTCGTGCTCGAGGCGGGCCGGCCGATCACGCCGGAGCGGGACTTCGTGGAGCACAAGCCGCCCTGGGAGATGCCGTTCCGGGGCCTTGGCGACGCCCGAGCCGTCGCCGCCCGTCAATCGCGTCAGAGCAACTCCGTCTCGTTCGACGAGTGGAGCCACGTCTTCTGGACCGACGACGTGGACAACCCGTACACGACGCCGGCCGATCGCCCGTTCCACTGGTTCCGGGCGCGTCAGGTCGGTGGCAAGTCGACGATCTGGGGACGCCAGGTTTATCGCTGGAGCGATCTCGACTTTGAAGCGAATCTCCGCGACGCCGTGGCCATCGATTGGCCGATCCGCTACGCCGACATCGCTCCGTGGTACGACCACGTCGAGCGTTTCATGGGCGTGAGCGGGCAAGCCGAGGGCCTCCCGCATTTACCCGATGGGCCGTTCCTGCCGCCGATGGCCATGAATTGCGTCGAGCAACACGTCAAAGAGCGGATGCGGGCGCACTTCGGCCGGGATCGCATGCTCACGATCGGGCGCGTCGCCAACCTGACGGTCCCGCACCTCGGCCGCGCCCCCTGCCACTACTGCGGGCCCTGCCACCGCGGATGCATCACGCGGTCGTATTTCAGCAGCGTAAACGCGACGCTCCCGGCAGCGCAGGCAACAGGGCGTTTGACGCTCCGCACGTTCAGCGTCGTGCGGAACCTCATCCACGACCCGCGGAAGAACCGCGTCACGGGCGTACGCATGATTGACACGGTGACGAAGACGGAACGCGTCTACACAGCGCGCATCGTCTTCCTCTGCGCGTCGGCGCTCGAGAGTGCGCGTATCCTGCTCAACTCGGGGCTCGCCAACTCGAGCGACCAGGTCGGCCGGAATATCATGGATCACATCAAGTGGGGCGGCGCCAGCGGCGAGTTCGAGGGCTGGACCGAGCGGCGCGTGATCGGCAATCGGCCGAACGGCATCTATGTGCCGCGGTTCCGCAATGTCACCTCGCGTCATGCCGATTTCAGTCGTGGCTACGGATTTCAGGGCGAGGCGGGGCGCGGCGGCTGGCGCGACGGGCTTCGCGCGCCGGGGATCGGCTCGGCGCTCAAGGCGCGGCTCGCCCAGCTTGGCCCGTGGTCGATGAGCTTCTGGGGTTTCGGCGAGATGCTGCCGCGGGAGATGAACCGGGCGACGCTGCACCCGACGCTGGTGGATGCGTGGGGGATCCCAACGCTCCACATCGCGTGCCAATGGAGCGAGAACGAACTGGCGATCCATCGCGACATGAACGTCACGGCGGCGGAGTTGCTCGAGGCGGCGGGCGCGAAGAACATCGAGCCCTCGACGAGCGGGCCGAGCACGCCGGGGGGCACCAACCACGAGATGGGGAGCGCCCGCATGGGTCGAGACCCGAAGACGTCGGTGCTCAACGGTTGGAACCAGTCGTGGGACGTCCCGAACGTGTTCGTCACGGACGGCGCCGCGATGACTTCGAGCGGGTGCCAGAACCCCTCGCTCACGTACATGGCGCTGACGGCTCGGGCCTGCCACTACGCCGTCGAACAAATGCAGCGCGGCGATCTCTAACGGAGGATGCGGATGCTTGCCGTCGTGATCACGGTCATGAGCCTCACACAGGGTCTCTCCCCTGATCAGCAGCTGGCCCGCGATGTGTTCGCGGAGCTGATCGCGATCAACACCACTCACGAGCATGGCAACGCGACGCCCGCCGCGGAAGCGATGGCCCGCCGGCTCCTCGCGGCCGGGTTTCCCGCGGCGGATGTGCAGGTGCTGGGTCCGGCGACGGGCAACCACAACCTCGTCGCCCGGCTGCGGGGCACGGGCAAGCGACGGCCCATCCTGTTGCTGGCCCACCTCGACGTCGTCGAGGCGCGGCGTGAGGACTGGTCCCTCGACCCGTTCACCCTCACGGAAAAGGACGGGTTCTTCTACGGGCGCGGTACGAGCGATATCAAGGACATGGCCGCGTTGTTCGTGGCCACGCTGGTGCGCCTGAAACGCGAGGGTTTCGTCCCCGATCGTGACATCATTCTCGCGCTCACCGCGGGCGAAGAGAGCGGAGGCGACTACAACGGCGTGCAGTGGCTGCTGCAGAACCATCGCGACCTGATCGACGCTGTCTACTGCATCAACGGCGACAGCGGCGATCCGCTGCTGCGAGACGGCAAGCGGTTCGCCCGCAATGTCGAAGCGAGCGAGAAGGTCTACATGAGCCTCGGGCTCGAAGTGCGTAATCCCGGCGGCCACAGCTCGTTGCCCACACCCAGGAATGCCATCTACGAGCTTGCGGCCGCGCTCACCCGCGTCGGCGGGTACACGTTCCCGCTGCGTCTCAACGAGATCACGCGCACCTACTTCACGCGCGTGGCGGGCACGATGCCCGCGGCCCAGGCCGCCGACGTGCGCGGCGTGCTCCAGAGCCCTCCTGATGCGGCCGCGGCGGCTCGTCTCTCGGCGGCCTCGACGTTCTTCAACGCCCAGCTGCGCACGACCTGCGTCGCCACGCGCGTCGAGGCAGGCCATGCGGACAACGCCTTGCCGCAGACGGCCCGCGCCGTCGTCAACTGTCGCCTGCTTCCCGACGAGCGGCCCGCGGACGTCGTGGCGGCGATCCGCGGCGTGATTGGCAACGACTCCGTCACCTTGTGGGTGAAAGACTCGGCGGTCCCCTCACCGCCATCGCCACTCGTGCCCGAGGTGATGGGGGCGCTCGAGCGCGTCACGAGCGCCATGTGGCCTGGTGTGCCCGTGATTCCCAACATGGAGACCGGCGCGACCGACGGTTTGTATCTGCGCAACGCAGGCATGCCGGTGTACGGAGTGTCGGGCGTGTTTCTCGACGCGGACGACATCCGCGCCCACGGCCGCGACGAGCGCATCGGGGTGCGCGCCTACTACGAGGGCGCGGACTTCACGTATCGCTTCGTGAAAGCATTGACGGGGGGCCGCTAAGGAGTACTGAGCTACCGGCACCCGCTACATTACCGCGTGACTCAGATTGCTTTTAGCGGCGTCGGGGTGGACTTCGGCGCTACGACCCTGTTTTCGGATGTCTCGTTCACGGTCTCCCCCGGCGAGCGCTGGGGCATCGTTGGCCGCAACGGGACCGGGAAGACGACCCTGTTCCGGCTCCTGACCGGTGAGCTCGAGCCGACCCGCGGCTCCATCGGGCGCGCGCCCCGCCTCCGCGTCTCGCTGCTGGAGCAGCACCGCAATTACGGCAGCGCCACGACCGTCTGGGCGGCGGCGGCCGGCGAGCTGGCCGATCTGCTGGCTCTGGAGCAGTCGCTGGTCGAGCAGGCCGCGCAGCTCGCGCACGATGCCTCGCCACAGGCCCTGGCCCGCTACGGCGAGGATCTGGAGCGCTTCGAGCACGAGGGCGGCTACGCCGTCACTTCGCGGATTGACGCGGTGTTGCACGGCCTCGAGTTCGACCCCGTCAAAGCCCGCGTCACTCCGCTCTCCGCCCTGAGCGGCGGCGAGCTCGGCAGGCTCGGCCTGGCGCGCCAGCTGATGACCACCGCCGACGTCCTGCTCCTCGACGAGCCGACCAATCACCTCGATCTCGAGACGACGCGCTGGCTGGAGCAGTACCTCGCGGCCAGCGACCGAACCGTGCTGCTGGTGAGCCACGATCGCGCGTTTCTCGCCGCCACGGTCGATCACGTGCTCCATTTCGAGGGCGAAACCGCCACGCCGTATTCCGCTGGGTACACGGCGTTCGTGGCGCAGCGTGCCGAGCGGCGACTCGCGCAACAGCGCGCCTTCCAGCAACAGCAGCGCGTCATCGCGCACGAGAAGGACTACATCGCTCGCAACATCGCGGGTCAGAACACCAAGCAGGCCAAAGGACGGCGCAAGCGTCTCGACCGGTTGCCGCGGCTCAGCCCGGTGATCGGCGCCGATGGCACGATGGCGCTGCGGTTCGAGGTGGCGGAGCGGGGCGGCGACCAGGTGGTGGCCGCCAACAACGTGAGCGTGGACGTCGGCACCCGCGCGTTGATCGAACGGTTCAGCGGGACGTTGGAGCGCACCGACGTCCTGGGGATCCTCGGACGCAACGGGACCGGGAAATCGACGCTGCTCCGGGCGTTGCTGGGCGAGCATCCCACGCGGGGCGGTGAGCTGCGGCTCGGCGCATCGATCACCCCGGGCTATTACCGGCAGGACCTCTCGCAGGTGCCGCTCGATCGCACGCTGTATGAAGTGATCACCACCCTGCGACCGAAGTGGGAGCGCGGGCAGATCCAGGGGCACCTCGGCCGCTTCGGCTTCTCGGGGCAGGAGGTGCTGCGCCGCGCCGACTCGCTCTCAGGCGGGGAACGCGCACGCCTCGCCCTCGCGATTCTGATGTTGTCGCGCGCCAACCTCTTGATCCTGGACGAGCCGACGAATCATCTGGATGTCGAGTCGATCGAAGCGCTCGAGGACGCCATCGGCGAATACGATGGCACCGTGATCCTCGTCAGTCACGATCGCGAGCTGCTGCGGACGCTGACGACGCGTATCTGGGTATTGCACGACCGGCATATGACCGAATTCGCCGGCGGCTTCTCGGAATGGGAGGAAGTCAGCGCGGAGCGAGCGCACGCCGCGTCCGTGCAAGCCGCCGAAGACCAAGCCCTACGGCAGGTACACGAGCGGCAGCGCGTCGCCCGCACGGCCAAAAGCGACGATCCGAGCGAGCTGCTGCGCCGCGCCAAGCGTGAGCTGGCGCAAGCCGAGGCGGCGGTAGAGGAGCTGGAAGGGCAGGTGGCGGGTGTGGTGGCGGCGCTCGAGGATCCGGCGCTCTACACGCGGCCCGAAGGTGCGGCGAAGGCCCGGCAGTTGGGCGCCCAGCTCGAGACACTCAAGCGCAGGCTGGAGGCAGGTATTGAGCGCTGGACACGCGCCACGGAACTCGTGGACGCGGGTGGCGCTAACGCAGCAGGTTGAGACTCCGCAGGTACTCCGCGGCGAGATACGCCGGCACCGCGAAGATGATCTTGCCCTGAGATTCGGTCTGCCCGCCGTAGAGCACCGCGATCACTCGGCCATCGCGATCGAAGATCGGACTCCCCGACGAACCGGGCGCGCCGTACCCATCGACCTGGACGACGGCGGTGAGCGCCTTGCTCACCGTGCCGACGGTCAGCGTGGGCTCGGCGATGGGGAACTGGCCGTGCGCCTCCATCGGCAGATCGAAGCCGAGGGGGTAGCCGATGATCGCGATCGGATCGCCGCGCTCGACGCCCTGGCGCGTGCGCGCCAGGCCGAAGACGCGTGGGGTACCGCCCTTGATCCGCACGCGCAGCACGCCGATGTCGGCGGTGGGGGACACGCCGACCATCTCGCCCTGGAACATCTGCGTGCTGCCCGAGAAGATCACGCCGATGCGTCGCGGCGTGCGGGTGCCGTCTTCCCCAACCAGCACGTGCTTGTTCGTGACCATGGTGCCGTTCGAATCGATCGCGAACGCCGTGCCGCTGAAGCGCTCCGTCTCCGAGAACTCGACCAGCACCATCGCGACGGCGTCTTGATTCTTGTGGGAGATCGCCCGGTAATTCACACCGCCGACCGCGCCGACCAAGGCGCGCTGCCGCCGCTCCGCGTCGGCGAGCTGAGAGCGGAGCCGCGCCACGGACGACGCATCGCCCCCCGCGCCCTCGAGCTCGTTCCGCAAGCGCGCGGTCTCGGCCTGAGACTCGGCGAGCGCGTCGCGCACGCCCTTCAGTTGGGACTGGAACTGCGTCGAGAGCTGCCGGGCCTCGGCCATCAGACTGTCGGCGCGCGCCTGCAGCTGCAGCAGCTCGCGGGTGCGGCTCGCGGCCTGCCATTGCAGCCACCCGAACAACCCGACGGTCAGCAGCAGGAACCCGATCAAGACCTTCGTCGTGCGCCGTAGCTGTGCGGTCTGGCGCGCCACCTCGACGGCGATGCGGACGCCGGTGCTGGAACGCGGGGCGGCCGACGGCCGCGCCGGGACCATCTCGCGCGGCGACGACGCGCGCACCGCCATCCCCTCTGCGGCCGTCGTCGCCAGGTCGTCGCTCGCGGCGCCCTCCATCGTATGGAACTCGAGCGCCGGCCCGGTCGCGCCGAAGCCGATGACGTCGCCGTCGCGGAGCGGCGTATCGGCCGTGATGCGCTTGCCGTTCACGAACGTGCCGTTGCGGCTCCCCAGGTCCTGCAGGAAGAACCCTTCGGTTTTGCGGATGACGGCGGCATGGCGAGAGGAAACGTCGAGGTCGCGCTCGGCGTCGAAGCGCACGTCGGACAGCGGATGGCGGCCGAGGCCGATGTAGGTTTTGCCGAAAGCCTCGACCTGCCCGGCGCGGGCCCCGGACAAGAACTTGAATTGCGCTTTCACGGGCTCCGCGTGAAGTACCAGACCACCGCGGCGGCGGCGGCGATCGCCGCCAGCACGATCGTGAACACGCGGAAGCGGGCGTCCTGCGTTTCCTTGTTCGGCACCGGGGGCTTGCTGCCCTTATAGATCGGCACGGGCTCCGTGCTCGTCTCCGTGTCGATCAGCGGGTACACCTGGTGGCCGACCTCTTCCTGGTTTCCCGAAGACCGGAGGCCGTCGCCGTCGAACCGCGCCATCACGACCGTGATGTTGTCGGGACCGCCGCGCTCGTTGGCCATCGCGATGAGCCTGTCGCACGCCGCGGACAGGTCGCCATTCGCCTGGGTGACGACCTGCGCGATCTCTTCCTTCTTGACCTGTCCCGACAGTCCGTCGGAGCAGAGCACCAGGACGTCGCCACGCCGCACTTCCTGGTGCGTCAAATCGACCTTGACCTTGGGGTCGGGACCGAGCGCCTGCAGGATGATGTTGCGGCGCTCGCTCTGGGCCGCCTCTTCTTCGGTCAGCTCGCCCGCTTCGACGAGACGCTGCATCAGCGACTGATCCTTCGTGAGCTGGTGCGCTACGCCGCCGCGCACCAGGTAGGCGCGACTGTCGCCGACCTGGGTGAGGTACAGGTGGTCGCCGAGCACGCCGGCGGCGGTCGTCGTCGTGCCCATCCCTTTGACTTCGGGGTGCGCTTTGGCGTGCGCGTGGATGCTCGCGTTCGCGACCTCGACGGCTTCCTTCAACCGATGGGCGAAGCGCTGCGGCGTCGCTTCCGTTTCGGCGTTCCAGGCCCGCAGCAGGTGCGCGAAGATGGTGTCGGTGGCCATCTGGCTCGCCAGCTCTCCGGCCGCCGCGCCCCCCATGCCGTCGGCGACGACGAACAGGGACCCGCGCTCGCCCAGGTCGTGTTGGCGCACCTGGGGCAGGAGCGACGCATCCTTGCGCGTCAGATCCGCGACGAGGAAGCGGTCCTCGTTGTGCTCGCGCGTCCGGCCGACGTCGGTCTTGCCGAACACCTGCACGCGAATGGGTTTGGCGGCGGAGCGTCCGAACATGCCTATTGGCACTGCTCCCGAGCGAGGGTGGTGTAGGTCGGCGTCGCCGGATCGAGCGTCTTGGCCCGCGTGATCCACTGGCACCCCTGCGAGCGCTCCCCCTGCTTCCAGAACGTGTTGGCGATGACAAACGCGGCCATCGCTTTGTCGGTCGCCGTGACGGTGGCCGCGTTGTACAAGACCATCGCCGAGTCGCGCGCGAACTGCGGCCGCGTGTCAACAATCTCGTTAAGCGAGTCGAGCGCCTCAGCGGCGCGGGCCGCGTTGACGACCGGGCCCCCCCTCGTCGGCGCATCGGTACCGCGCCGGGTGCCCGGGTCGCGGTTGGCGAGGGTCTGCGAGTTGCCACGGGTCGGGGTCCCGCCGCTGCCCCGGCGATTGGAATCTGCATTCTGCGTGTCGGGCCGGATCGCCGCCGTGTCGGGGGACACAGCATTGTTTTTCTGGCCGCCCGACAACGCCACCCATGCCCCACCGGCGGCCAGGACGGCCACAACGCCTACGGCCACGGGGATCAGCGAGCGCTTCTTTGGCGCAGGGGGCGTCGGGGGTGCAGCGCGCGTGGCCGAAATGCGCTGCGTCAGACCCGCCGACGTGTCGAGCAGCTGCGTCTTGCCCTCGGTGTCGGTGATCCCGGCACGCGTCTGCGGCACGCCGCCCGTCGTGCTCCGCCCGATGCCCGTCACCGACTCCACGTCGTCGGCGAATTTCGCCACCGTCTGGTAGCGCTCCAGCGGGTTGCGCATGAGCGCGCTGTCGAGCACCGCCTGGAGGCCCGGAGGGAAGGTGAGATCGGGGCGCGACGCCGCGAGCTTCGCGGGCTCGTCCGTCAGGCGCTTGATCATCGTTTCCTGTACGGTGGTCGCCTCGAACGGCAGTTTGCCGGCGAGCATCCGGTAAAACACGAGCCCGAGCGAGTACAGGTCGCTGCGCCCGTCGAGCTTGTCGCCCGACAACTGCTCGGGGCTCATGAACTCGGGCGTGCCCACGACGAGTCCGGTCTTCGTCACCTTCTGACCCGACTCGTCGCCGCCGACCGCTTTGGCGATCCCGAAGTCGACGACCTTCACCTGATCGCCGCCCTTTTTCTGCGCCAGCATGATGTTGTCGGGCTTCAGATCGCGGTGGACGATGCCGAGGTCGTGCGCCGCCTGTAGCGCGTCGGCGACCTGGACGAAGATGCCCACGGCGCGCCGCACCGGCAGCGCGCCGTCCCGCTCGAGCAGCTCGGTCAGCGGTTCGCCCTCGATGAACTCCATCGCGAGGTAGATCAGCCCCTCGGGCGTTTCGCCGAAATCGTAGATCGCGCAGACATTCGGGTGGGTGATGCGGCTCGCGTTCGACGCTTCGCGGTTGAAGCGCGCGACGGCATCCGGGTCATGGACCATGGATGGGTTCATCACCTTGATCGCGCTGCGCCGCCCCATCTTCACGTGCTCGGCGAGGTACACCTGGCCCATGCCGCCCTCGCCCAGCTTCTTGATCACGTGATAGCGGTCCGCCACCACCTGCCCCACGAGGTCCGTCGCCGGCGCGGCCGAGCGGAGGGTCTGTCCGTCGTTGGGACAGAACTTCACGTCATCGGCGTACTCGGTGGAGCAAACGGGGCAGATCTTCACGACGGCAGCTCGACGCGCAGGACCTTGTCGCCTACCATGATCCGGGAGCCGTGCTGCAGCACCATCGCCCCGCGGGCCGCGATTGCCACGCCGTTGCGGCTGTGGTCGTCGAGCAGGACGAAGTCGGCGTCTTCGGAGCGGACCGTCGCGTGCTGAGCACTCATCGACGGGTCGTAGGGGAAGATCCAATCGCCGCGCTCGCGGCCGATGTGCACGTCGCGTCCCGGCGACAGCTGGATCGAGTCGCGCGAGCTGCCGTCCGAGCGGAGCTGCGTCAGGTTCGCGATGTCGGCGCTCGGCGCCAGGCTGCCCATGCGCTTCGTCGCGTCGGCGTCGGGGGCATGTGGTCCGGGATACCCGAGGCGGCGGAACCGAATCACCTGCGAGCCGATGAGGAACTGGTCGCCGTCCAGCAGCCGGTACGGCGCCTCGAGGAAGACCCAGGTCCCGTTGCGGCTGCCCAGGTCGCGCACCTCCAGGCGGCCTTCCTCCCAGGAGAGCTTGGCGTGCAAGGGCGACATGAATGCGTCGTCCTTGAACACGATGTCGCCGTCCACGCGGCCGATGCTCGTCGACGTCTGTTTACGCTCGAAACGTTGCACCTCCACGCCCCCCTCCTCGAGCAGCACGAGGGTCAAGCGCTGGTCGGCGCGGCGGTCCGGCGTGAAGCGACCGAGGATGCTGGGATCGAGCGCGGCGCCGCAGACGGGGCAGGCGTGGCTCTCGGCGGCGGCGGCGGGGTGGGGCAGCACGCTGGTGCGGGCCACGCCCGCGCCTCCGCCGGCGGCGGCCGCCATCGCGGCCTTCGCGGCGGCAGCTTGGGTCAGGGGCTTGCCGCAGTCGGTGCAGAACTGCGCGCCGGCTTCGTTCTGGCGGCCACAGAAGGTGCAGGCGCTCACGCGCGGGGGTACTCCACAGGGCGCATAAATTAAGGTACGCCAAGATATTGGGCAAACCGACGCGTCGAAAGGGCCAAACCTTCCTGACGAAGCGCGAACCCGCGCGGCCTGAATCGGCGCGTTTCCCGCGGCGTATAATGCAGGCGATGTCACGCGCGCTCCTCGCTCTGCTCACCCTGGCCGCCGCCACGGCGACGCGACTCCCCGCTCAATCCCCCGCCGACCGGGCGGGGATCGAAGCGCTGCGTGATTCCCTCTCCTCCGTTACCGACAGCGCCAGCCTCGGCAGGCTCGAAGCCGCCACGATGGTCATCGCCAGGCAACGGCGTGACGATCCGCTGGTCCATCTCCGCCTCGGGTTCATCGCGTACCGGCTCGGGGAGTTGACCGTCAAGTCGCACT
>Ga0193727_1000860_pt1 | contig 12312 bp, 10 predicted proteins | sample H2c2metaG_FD_143051 | JGI IMG/M metagenome (GOLD analysis project Ga0193727, IMG submission 143051) | Soil microbial communities from a riparian zone of the East river system, Colorado, United States - H2c2 | ecosystem: Environmental > Terrestrial > Soil > Riparian zone | place: USA: East River...
GCTTCGGTGTCGACACGCGTCGGACGCTTCTTATCGGTGGTGAAGTTGATGGAGCAGAGCGCCTGGGTGTGCGGCTGTGGAGGCGGTGGCGGAGCTTCGATCGTCACGGACGTGTTCGAAGACGCGCTGTGGGCCTTGTCGTCAGCCACATTGCCGGTGATCGACACGGGGCCGGTCGGAGCGCCCGTCGATGAGAATGTTGCCGTATTGCCGGTCCCGTTCACCGTGCCGGCAGAGGAGGAGTAGGTGTAGGTGAGCGGGCGATTCTGAGGACTCGTCGCCTGGCAGGTGATGGTGGAGCTGTCACCCGGCTTGATGGTCGTGGGGCTGGCCGAGCAGCTGATCGTCGGCGGCTCGAACTCCTTCACCGTAAACGAGGTGGATCCCTCGTTAGCCACTTGCCACGGCTTCACGCCTTCCTTGCCGGGCTTGCCCTCCTTGGCATTGCACTTCACGGTATGAACGCCAGGGGACAAGGCAGAGGTATCTACCGTTCCGTGGTCACCATCGCCCTTAAAACCGTCACCCGACCAGGCGATAACCACACCCTCCTTGGGATTTTGCGACCCAACAGTCGAGGTCAAGTTCACCGGATCGCCAGGGAATACTGACGTGGGATTCGCCGAGCAGGCTATGGTCAACTGCGGCGGAGGAGCGATGCTGCCTATGTGGTACACCAGGCCCGTGCTCAGGCGCGCAACGTCGAGGTTAGCGCGGCCGCCGAATAGTCCGGGGCCCCAGTTGGCGTGCATGTACTGAAAATCAGCCTGGAAGAGGCGAATGGCAAGACGATGATTGAAAAGAGGCGTCTCGTAGTCCATTCCGCCGCCCGCAGTCAATGAGGGGCCCCACTTGTACACTTGATGTTGCGGCCCGCCAAGGTACGATCCGCCTATCAGGCCGTGAGCAAAGGGAGTGATGTTCTCCGTGGGGAATCGGAAGATCAAGCCGGTTTGTATCGTTGTAATCCCACTGTTGCTGCTCGAAGAATTCACCCATGTATCGTGCGAACTGCCTTCTACCTGAGCACCTACATACTTGTTGAAGAAGTACGCGCCGCTGGCAATGACGCCAGCCTTGGATGCCTTGTACGTCTGGGGAATAATGGACCCATCCCCTTGCGGGACGTCGACCGTTCCCTTCGGAGCAAGGTAGCTGTATCCGGCAAAAATGTCCCAACGGGACGGCGAATCAGCCGAGGGACCAGTCGTCTTGGCGGCGGTCTTTGGCGCGTCTTGTGCAGACAGCCCCAGAGAGAACCCCGCTAAGGCAACTAATACCAGAGTTCGGCTCAAGGATTTCAATACAGGATGGTGCATTTGCTTCTCCTCCCCAAAAACAATCTGAAGAACAACAATCGTCGATCAGTGCGACAATCTTAAGTGCCGCTGCCGACGTGGCCAGATACCGCGCTGCGGTACCCCGGAAAGATGACAACTTCATTAAAACGGTAACATACGCGACACGGAAAGATTACACCAATCTGCGCAACCTGAAGCTCTCTAGTTCCCTAGTTTCAGCCCTTTGCCAGGGCAAAGCTCCTTGCTGAAAATACGATGAATTCTTCCCATTCCGATCCAAATTTCAAGGCTCTTTGTGCCACCCTTCCAGCATCCTGCTTTTACGCGCGGACTGACGGTGCGCCTGAAACCAGTCCAGCCTTAAGCGAAAACAAAGATTCTGGGGTGAATTGAAGTGGTCAGTCGATCGCAAACAGAGGGCGCCTAGAGGTTGGATGCGACTTTTTGGCAACTGTTGTCTCGACATCGAAAGCAAATATCTCAGATCGTGGAATCTGGATGCAGTGCCCCCGGACACAGTAGGCACTGGTTCACGACTTTACCTTCGCAACTCTCCTGCCGATTTTTTGATTCTTGTCGACACGCAGCCTCCATGCGGTGCGCAAAGCTCCGATGAGAAGGTCCTCATTGGCTTTCGCGAGGCGGACATGCGTAGCGCCGTTGCGTCCCCATCCACCGGCAATCGGCAGAAATACATCCGGCGCCTCGGCGACAAAATCGGCCTGCTGCTCAGGCAAAAGCATGAGGTTGCCGAATCCCTGTTTCACGGCGGCCAGAGTGGCGAAGATCCGACCGCCCACCCGAAAGTCCACCGCGCCCATGTGGGAACCTTCCTCGGCACCCTCAAGGTTCAGTGCGATGCGACGGAAATCCGATGGCGTCATCCTTCGCTCCCAAAAGCTGCGCCCAAGACTAGTCGGCGGCGCAGGGCTGAAACGAAGGCCAGTTTATCCCGTTCTGGTACTCCTCATCGACGGGAAAGAGAACCTGAAAAGTAAACGCAAATTGTGTAGGTCCGTATGCATCGAGATGTGCAATGCGGCGTTTGGCCTCATCGATGCCCGAAATATGACCTGCCGGCACCCACCACAGGGCCGTGTACGCGCCCTGAAACTTATCAAACCATTCGTGGCGTTGGCGGAGCAATTCGCGGTGCGCGGTTTGGTAGACGTACTGCCGGAGCGCTTCAACGCTTTCCCAGACTGACATGTTGAGGATTACGCGTTCGTCTTCAAAAGGCCTGAGGTATGTGGCATTCCCTTCCTCGGTCTGCAAGCGCCACACAAATCCAGGGCTCGCATCCGCAAGAGCATTGATTTCGTCCAGCCGCGCAACGAATCCAGCCATCTGCGGGTCATCGAGGGGCGCGCGCATGCGTCCGATGTTCACCTGGGCAATGTCGTAGTTTGCCATGTCTCCTCCGCATTTCCCGGCTAGGCTTGAAGAGCTGCAGACTCGCTTTGAAATTCTTCATTGAGCCACTTCGAAAACGCCTCGAACTCCTCGTCGCGGCCCAGGAAATCCCGCACCATCTGCCGTCCGGGCTTCGACCCACCCTGTTCCAACACGACGGTGCGATAGCGCGCGCCGGCATCGCAGCCTAGTAGATCTTTCGGATCGAATTGGGCAAAGAAATCGAGCGCAATCACCTTGTCGAACGCGTACGTGTAGTAGTTCGACGAGTAGCCAGTAAGGTGCCCGAAGCTCGCGTACATGCGATTGCCGTCGATCCATGTCCACGGTTGAAACTTCGTGTAGAGTTCCTTGATGGTTGCATCGAGATCGATACCCGCCGGATCCTGGTCGTGCAGATCGAGTGACAGCGTTGTGTAATAGATCTGCGTTCGCATGCCGTCTGCGCGCCCGAACGAGCTGGCCGCTTTCATCTTTTGAATGATCGCGCCCGGCAACACTTCACCAGTCTCATAGTGCTTCGCAAACGACTGCAGCAAATTCTCATCGCGGAAAAACTCTTCCAGCATCTGCGACGGCACCTCGATGAAATCGCCCTCAGTCGCAAATCCTGAAAGTCCCGCCCACTCCGTGCGCCCCCCAAGAATCGCATGCATCAGGTGCCCGAATTCATGGAAGAACGTGACCACATCGTTGTACTGCATTAGCCCCGGATCGCCCGCCTCTCCGCCAGGGAAATTGCAAATCAGCGCCGCCTCCGGCAGATAGCGTCCGCGGACGCCCGTCACCACCGGCGCGGCGGAGAACCACTTGTCCTTGCCCTCGCGCGGATGCATGTCGAGGTAGAAGCGGCCCACCCTCTTTCCACCTTCGAATACATCGAACACTGAAACAGCCGGGTCCCATCCAGTTCCATCCGAGGGCCGAAAGTCCACCTTGAATAGCCTCGACGCTGTTTCCAGAATCCCCGCCTCCACCTGCGCATAGGGGAAATACGGCCGCACCGACTGCGAGTCAAAATCGAATGCCGACCGGCGGTACTGCTCGTACCAATAGCCACGGCTGGTCATGTCGATCTCGCTCAAGGCCGGCTCGCGTTTGCGCGCAAACTCCATGATCATGTTGTGTTCGCGACGACCGCCCTCGCGGCTGGCCTCATCCAGCTTCTCCAGAAAAACTCGCGCATTCGAAGCCGAGCCCATCATCTGGTCGGCCGTGGCAAGGTCAGCCCAACTGCGGAATCCCAGCACATTGGCAATCTCCTGCCGCGTGGCCAGCAACTGTTCGAGAATCTCCTTGTTTTGCGGATAGGCACGCGTGTTGTAGGCAAGAAACATCCGCAAACGCAGCGCCGCGCTCGATGCAAACGTCATCACCGGCTGCATGTCAGGCTGATCGGTCGTGAGCGTGATGGTGCCGTCCTCTGCCGGTTGATGCCGCGCCAAATAATCGGCGGGCAATCCGGCAAGTTCCTCCGCGGTAGCTGAAATCGTCTTGCCGCCCTCCTGAATATTCCGCCCGAAGTCCAGCGCATGCCTTGTCGCCTTCTCATGCAGCGACTGGAGATGCGCGCGGGTCGCTTCGTCTTTATCCACGCCGGCCAGGCGATAGCTCAACAGCGTGCGCTCCACATAGTGCTTTGTGGCCGCGTCACATTGCTCGATGTTCATGGCCGCCAGAGCCTCGTACACCCCACGGTTCAGGCTCAATGCCGATCCCGCCTGGGACACACGCTGTGCTTCCAGTTGCGCCTGGTCGCGAACCGCCTTGTCCGCTGCCACCGAGTTCAGCACGCCCGCCTGCGCGCCAGCCAGGCTGAGATGCTCCACCGCGGCGTCATAGAGCCGCAGCGTGTTCTGCGGCGTGCGCGGCACATTCACCGCCAGCAGCGCGGCCAGGGCCGCCTCATGCGCAGCAAGTCGCGCGCTAACCCACGCGGTAAGCGCTTCGGCAGACTCGGCGCCGCCGGCCTCCCAGGCATGAATCTCTTCACAAACGGTTACCGCTGCAACTGGATCGACTGACATTGGGTACGCACCCCTCCAAACTTCTAGGTTGCCACACTGGAAAGGCGAAGCCCTGCCCATCTATTGCCGGCCGCCTTGCATCCCATCCCTAACCCTTCTAAGATGCGTCAGTTGGCCCTATGAAAAAGCCCTCTTCTCCACCGGTTGCCGTCGCGTCTCCTCGTTCGCTCTTGCGGCTCGGCAAAATATGCACGGCGATCCAGGCCACTACTCCGAAGGAGATGATGCAACGCGCCACATCTGCTCTTAAAGACACGCTCTTGCTCGAGTTCCGACTTGATTCCCTGCCCCGTCCTGCCGCAGTGGTTCCAAAGATTAAAGTGTTTCTCGGCGAGCACCAGAACGTAACTGCGGTCGGCACCTGCCGCCGCAGGCCACACGGTGGCAACTTCACCGAGTCTTTGGTGGAAGAGCTCAAGATACTCGTCAAAGCGGCGCACGCCGGCTGCAAAATCATCGATCTTGAAGTCGAATCAGCCGAGGAAGCCCCGCCCGCTCAGTTTGAAAAGTTCCGAAGCGCGTTGCGAAGTGCCGGCGCTACGCTACTCATCAGCTTTCACGATTTCTCGCGCACGCGCGGCCTCGAAGACGCCGCCGATCGTATCGCGTCTTTCGAACCCGACATCATCAAGGTCGTCTCTACGGCGCAGACACTTGCAGATAATCTTGCAGTCTTCCGCCTGCTTGAAGACCGCTCTACTAAAGCCCGCGTGGTCGCCATCGCAATGGGTGAGGAAGGTCTCATCAGCCGCGTCCTTGGTCCTCGAGCCGGAAGCACATTCACCTTTGCATCGCTCGAAGACGGCTCCGAAACCGCGCCCGGCCAGGTCAGCGCTCACACGCTGCGAAGTTTGTACCGCATCGACAAAATCAACCCGGAGACCCTCATCTTTGGTGTCGCCGGCAATCCAATTGGTCACTCACTTTCGCCGCTCCTGCACAACACCGCCTTCCGCCGCCATGGTGTGAATGCAGTACTGCTGCCGCTCAAGGTCCGGGCGCTTTCTGATCTTCTCGCCCTGGCGACTGAATTGCCGTTATGCGGGGTGGCCGTCACCATGCCGCTTAAACAGGAGGTCCTGCCGCATCTGGCTCACGCGGATCCCCTGACAGAAAAGATTGGCGCCTGCAACACACTGCGCGTGGCTGCCGATGGCAAGCTTTATGGCTACAACACCGATGTTGCGGGAGTCGTCCGTCCGCTCGAAAGGCGCCTCAAGCTGCGCGGCGCGCGCGTGGGTGTGCTGGGCGCTGGCGGCGCCGCGCGTGCTGCCGTCTTCGGGCTCGTGGATCAGGGCGCAGATGTCTTCGTCATCAACCGTACTCACAAGCACGCCGTTTCGCTCGCGAAAGCCGCTGGTGCCAGCGCTCTCAAGCATTCTCAATTAGCGAAACATCCCTTGGACGTACTCATCAATTCCACGCCCTGCGGCATGGCCGGCTCATCGCAGCCCCTTCCACTCGCAGAGAGTGAGCTGAACGCGGGTCTCGTCTTCGACATGGTCTACAACCCGCTCGAAACGCCGCTGCTCTGGCTCGCCAGGTCGCGCGGCATTCCAGTTATCAACGGGTTGGAGATGTTTGTGCAGCAGGGCGCCCGCCAGTTTGAAATTTGGACCGGCAAAGCCGCGCCCGAAGCAGCGATGGGCCGTGCAGCGCTGAGAGAGCTTCGCAGACGCAGTCGAGTATCAGCGGGCACAATAGTCATTAAGGAATGAAGTAGAAGAGAACTCCGACTCCGATGAGAATCAGCGGCCAGTATTTGACAGGAACAAAGAACAGCGTGCCTTGCCTTTGGCTAGCAGACTCTCCTTCTTTGAGAACCGGCTCACCTGGGAAAATCTCAGAAGATCCTGCCGGAGTTTCTTCGAACCGTGGCACAAATGCCTGAACGATTCCCGCGGCGGCCCAGAAAGCGATCAACTTGGGCCAACCGTGGTCCGCGTAGTAGTCCTCATTGTGAAAGTAGACGCTTGTCAGGTAGTCCGACGCTAACAGGCAACCAGCGGTCGCAGCAGCGACCATCCAACCCCGGCCTCGCCACACAATGAACATAGGGGATCATTGAAGCACAGGACGAGTTGACTTGCCCAAGAAGATTCGATCGTCGATGCAGAGAAAGAGCCTACTTCCCCTTCTTCTTTGCCGGCTTCTTCCCCGCCTTCACGTCTTTCTTCTCATCCGCACCATGCATCGCCGGAATCGGCGCCAGGTCAGGCCCGATGCGCTTCACCACGGTGTCCATCATCTCGTAGTTCAGCGTACGCGGTGAAACAGGGCGCGTAATGCCCGAATTCGCGTCCACACTCACGTTTCCGCTGTTCGCTAACTGAAAGCTGAAACCGGGTGCAGTGCCGCCTTTGACCGGAACCGTGTTGATGGTGACCGGCAGAAAGCCCTGGATCGGATGCAGTCGGAACGCCGTCTCGTAGCGATGCCGCTTCACGCTCCACGTGAACACCCGCACCTGGTCAAAGTCATAAGGCAAGGCGCTTTTCGGCGGTTCAAGCAGCATTACGTACTCCGGCACCTGGTGATCCGGCGCGCTCGACTCATCATCTCGAATCGTAGTCAGCACGTATGCTCCCACAATGCGCTGGCCTTCCGCGTATTGCCCCACCGAATCTGGAACATCCACATCCATGCGGCTCGCCAGCATCCAACCCACGCGCTGCTGAGCGTCGCGTACCAGCCACCAGTCTTCCATCACAGGCGCATCTGCCGGTGCAGTCGGTGCAGCCACTGACGGTTTCGCAACCGGTTCCGCAATCATGGTAGGTGCCGGCGGTGGCAAAGGTTTCCCGGCCGTCGCTTCCCGCGGCGGCGTAGCCGTTTGTATCATTTTGCGCGCGGGTTTTACTCCCGGAGCCGTCTTTGCCAATGCGGCGCGAACCAGCAACTGCACCTTCGCATTTGCAGGCAGCAGATAAAAACGCTGCGTCGAACGCCCCGGGGTCACATGCAGAAAGACGTCGTCGCGAACCACCGCGGTAGCCACTACGGGATCGCCCTTGTGCTGTTGTGCCAGTTGCGAGAAGTCATTGAAGGTCCCGCCGTCGATCACGGCGTGTTCTTCAATCCAGCCAATCTCGTTCTTCTGCGTCTTGACCTTCAGGAATCGGCGTCCGTGCTCCAACACATCGAGAGCTTGTCCATTCGTCACTTCGCCGACGCGATTTGAGACCGCGGCAACGCGATCGTGCAGATACATCTGCCGCACCGCCACGTATACCGTCTCGTGGTGTTCAACGCGAAAGCGATTGCAGCCGGAAAATCCCGCGATCAGCACAAAGCCCGCAAGAACGGTGATCCCTGGTCGGCTGCGATTGGAAGCGTGATCTATTGAAAATAATGTTGGCACAGCTTTTCTTAAGAATAGCATTGCTTTCATTCCGCGCGGCCAAAATGAACCCGCAGGCTTACTACCTGAATTCCTCCATCACGGCTCAATGAACGCCGCCGATGCTCCCACCCATTCCTGGTTGCGATTGTGGTCCACCCCCATCATCTTTCCGCGGCCCAGCCGGACCAACGGCAATACCGGAGTCAGAACCCCGTCGTCTGGCCAAAGGTAGAGGATGCGAATCTCCGCCTGCGTCATTCCGCACGGCGTGTCGATATTGTGGACAAAATTCATCCTCTGCTGGAGCAGGAAGTCCCGCCGCCGCCCAGCTGGAATCGACTCCAGTTCCGCCTGGGTCGGATCAAACTGGATCCCCTTCCCTGCAAACGAAAACAGCGGCTTTAACAGCAGGTTCGAGTAAGTCGTCTCCGGTCCCGCCGCATCCGCAACATCCACGCCCAATGACCGCAGCACAGCCCGCCCATCGCCCTCCAGAAACTCATCAAGAAACACCGCCGGAGGAACCACCGAATCCGCCCCCGCTCCCCGCGTCAGCCACGGAACCGAAAACTTGCTGATGAGGAAATACCAGTTTGGATGCCCGGCCCACTCAACATTCCACCGCCGTGTCAAGTCGAACGGCAACCGAATGTTTCGAGCAATCAGTTCATCGGCTATGGCGCGGTTGTAAATACGCTGGATCGGAACCAGCTTACCCATCGCGTTCCGATAGTGCAGGCGATCGCCAACCGCTTCCAAAGTGGTAATGTCCACGATCGCAATACCCAGCTTCCGCGCCGTAACTCCGAAATCCGGCAGCGTTTTCTGATGCAGCGGATCCACCTCCGTTAGCACCACATTGTCCGGATCGCACTTCCCCAACACGGTCTTCGTAAGCAACTTCCAGTACCCGGCCTCATCCAACCCGCACAAGAATCGCCCCAGCGAAGCGTCCAGCCCAAACGCCTCGCGATACGCGCAGCTCAAAACCGCCTGGTACCCGTACACCGAAGGAAATGCCTGAATCTCCACCAGTCTCGGCACCAGCCCGCCCCAGCCATTTTTTATCAGCGCAAAATCGGCGGTAAGAAAGTTCGGATGCGACGTCTCGCCTGCGACCCGATATCCCGCGGGAATTGCCGACCGGGCGGACTCCAGATACTTCGCATTCTCAATAAGCCTCTTGGCAAGATCCGCCCCGGCAGATGCCATCTCGTCCAGAAGATTCTTTTTCACAAAGATGGGCGTCTCCGCGAGACGGAACTCAACCTTCATGCGGCATCGCTCGTACACCAGATCCAGAAACCGGCCGTACCGGTCGGCAGAATACTCACGGTTGAAGCGGGCGCGCAGTTCAGGGATCAACGAATCGTCCTCCGGGCCTCCAGAACGGGCTGCAATCGGGAATGCGCCCCGCCGGCCATCACGAATCCCAAGATACCCCTTTTTCGCGTCTCAACCAGCCAGAAGTGCGACCTGTCATCTTCCAATGTCTGCTCGGAGGCCTCATCCCTGTGGAAATCCCCCGTATCTGGCGTGTCAAGTATCACATCCACGGAGTAATACCCTAAAGATTTATTGAAAAAGTTACTTTCGTTGTAGTCAGACTAACGCTAATGGGTTAGGCTTTTTAGTACTAAGTTTCAGGACCAAGGAGAACCACCTTATGCGTTATATGTCGTTGCCATGCCGCACTCTTGCCATTACTTCGGTTCTTGCCGTCTTCTCTCAGCTCGCCATCGCAGGTCCCATGGTCCCCGTTCCGCCGCCGCCTGGTCCGACTGTCGCTGTTCGCGGTCCCATGGTTCCCGTACCACCGCCTCCTGGTCCGACTGTCGCTGCTCGCGGTCCCATGGTTCCAGTACCGCCACCTCCGGGTCCGACCGTTGCTGCTCGCGGTCCCATGGTTCCAGTACCGCCGCCCCCAGGCCCGACCGTTGCTGCTCGCGGCCCCATGGTTCCCGTGCCGCCGCCCCCAGGCCCGACCGTTGCTGCTCGCGGTCCCATGGTTCCCGTGCCGCCGCCTCCGGGTCCGACCGTTGCCGCTCGTGGCCCCATGGTTCCCGTACCACCTCCGCCGGGCCCCACCGTTGCTGCTCGCGGTCCTATGGTTCCAGTACCGCCACCCCCGGGTCCAACTGTTGCAACACGCGGCCCCATGGTGCCCGTACCTCCGCCTCCTGGCCCAACAGTGGCATAACAATCTGGGGCGTTTAGCTGGTAGTCTTTATTGGTTCAGCTGCTCGAACTAGCGTGCCATCGCTGATTAATTCGTTCACTGGGCAGGAGACTGATCAGTGTCACCATTGGTAGATAAAGCCTTATGGTTCGCCGGTCTTGGCGCGGAAGCGCTGGCGGTTGCGCTACTTTTCAACAGGCGCATCTATCGCATCGTCCCGGTCTTCTCGCTCTACCTTCTTTGGATCATCGCCAGCGATGTGGTCATGATGGCCGTGAGCCGTAACTACTCCCCGCTGGATCCAAACTACAGACAGATATTCATGGTCGAGTTGTCGCTCGACTCCCTCTTCCAGTTCTGCGTTCTCGTCGAACTTGCATGGGCAGTTTTGCGCCCGATTCGAGCTGCATTGCCTCGTCGCACTCTCATTGTCATCGCGGTTCTCTTCCTCATCATCGGAGCGGCCATGTGGCCGATCGCCGGCCGGGTCACTCTTCCTTATCACGATTCGCAGTACTACACCTTGATGCGACTCCAGCAGGCGTTTTCCATGCTTCGCATCCTCTTTGTCTTTTTCCTTGCCGGTTTCAGCCAGTTACTCGCCCTTGGATGGCGAGACCGCGAACTCCAGATCGCCACCGGACTCGGCTTCTATTCGCTCTGCACCCTGGGTGCCTCCATATTGCACACCCACCACCTCTCCGTGGAGATTTACCACATTGTGGACCAAATCGTCGCCGTAAGCTTCCTTTGCTCCTTGCTTTATTGGATTTTCAGCTTCGCCCAGCAGGAAGCCGCCCGTCAGGCTTTCACTCCTCGAATGGAGGGATTCCTCCTGGCAGTCTCCGGCGCAGCCCAGGCTGACCGTGAAAAACTCGATGAAATCCGCCGCAACTCGAAGAAGTAAAAGAATTTTTGCACCAGCGGAACAGAATTTTTTTGCAACATTGGGCCCAGCTGTTCGCACATTACCTCCGTGGTTACCAAGGTGCACCACCCGTTTGGTAACCTTGAAATGCAAATAACCCTCCCAGTCGCATGCAGTTGTATGGCACAATGGCTTCTAAGTTTGGTGCTAGTTCCTAATGAAGACACAGACGGCCTGGGAACCAAGAGGCCGCGAACAAGGTTACGAATAGGTCCTGAGGGTCACCAATGATATTGCCTTTGTTACAAATTTTTGCCTTTGCCTCCGTGGCCATCTACTTCGGGCACCGAAGAGCACGCCTGCGGAAACGCAATCATCAATCCTGGGATTCTCTTCTTTCTCGCCTGCGCGTCGACTGGAGCGCCCGTGAACTCAGCGAGAACTTCCTCTGGAAAGAAGGCATCGACGCAACCCCTAATGATGCCTGGCAACGGATGGAAGGCCCTAACGGTCTTTGGGTCATGTACCAGAACTCACGTGTGATGTTGGAAATGGCCGACTTCGCAGCCCGCAACAATCCTGACGTAGACAAGCTGATCGTAGAAACTTTGCGCAGCGACGCCATGCAGATTCGCGTATGCGTTCTCATGTGCCTCGCGCAGTATGGATTCAGCCAGGCCAGCGAAGGCGTCCGCATCAACGCGTTCCGCGCAGCCGCCATGTACACAGGGATGGCCGCAAGAATGACGGAGCTCCTGCAGAATCACGCAGCGGGCGTTCTTCCTGACTTCGTAGCAGCTATGTAACTGATCTTTATCGGGACCTTGGTTCCTCGCAAAAGCCAAACCACGCTCACACTGGATTCTCTGACAGAAATCCATTGATCCGGTTGTACTCCTCTTCGCTCAGGCGGAACGACAACGCGGGAACCAGGCCCTCCACTTGCCGCCCACTCCGGCCTCCCACAATCGCAGCCGTAATTGTCGGATTGCGTAGCGTCCAGGCCACTGCGACCACACCGGGCTCGACATCGTGACCCCGGCCGATCTCACGAAGAAGTTCCACCAGCTTCATGTTCTTGCTCAGCCGCGGCTCGTTGAACTCAACCGACCGCCGCCGCCAGTCGTCCGCCGGCAGACCGGCGATTCGATCCGCTGTCATCTTACCCGTCAGCAGACCTG
>Ga0193727_1000861_pt1 | contig 12311 bp, 12 predicted proteins | sample H2c2metaG_FD_143051 | JGI IMG/M metagenome (GOLD analysis project Ga0193727, IMG submission 143051) | Soil microbial communities from a riparian zone of the East river system, Colorado, United States - H2c2 | ecosystem: Environmental > Terrestrial > Soil > Riparian zone | place: USA: East River...
CGAACCTCGAGGGCGACATGATGGTCGATGACCCGATGCTCGCGCGCATCGCGTCGCCGAACCTGAGCCAGGTCCTGCCGGGCTACACCGATGCCGAGCTGGAGCGGCTCCTCCGCCACGGCGTGCGGAAGAGCGGCCACGGGGTCGTCATCATGCCGTCCTCGATGTTCGCGCGCCTGTCGGATGCGGATCTGGGGGCCATGATCGCCTATCTCCGCATCATCCCGCCGGTCGATCATGACTTGCCGGCGAGGGTGATCGGGCCCATGGGGCGGATGGGATTGGTGATGGGCAAGTTCCACCTCGAGTCGGCGGTCATCGACCAGGCGGCGCCGCATGCTGCCACCGCGTCGACGGGCGATCGGCTCGCGTATGGCCGGTATCTCGCGCTGACGAGCTGCACCGAGTGTCACGGACTGGACTTGAAGGGTGCGCCGGCCGGGGGCGAGCCGAGTGGGCCGAACCTGGCCGTGGCGATCGCGTATTCCGACTCGGCGTTCCGGGCTTTTTTCCGGACGGGCACGGCGCTCGGCAACCGGCGGCTCGAGCTCATGTCCGAAGTAGCGGAGAGCCGGTTCTCGCATTTCACGGATGATGAGGTGGGCGCCGTGCTCGCCTATCTGAAGACGCTGAAGTGACCGCCCCAGTTGTGCGGTGATTATGACTCGTGGAGCGCCTGGGCTTGCGGAATGGACGACTCGCGCGTGAGAATTTCGCTCAGACTCTAACCGCGAACGGTCCATGAGGCGCGCTCCATACCGGCCGGGCAACAGGCGTCACGCCTTTGCAACACTCGCCGCGGGTGTGCTGCTCACGGCGTGCAGCGACGCGCCCGCCGCGCCCCCGGAATCGCCGCGCGCTACGACGCTCGCCTTCGTGACCCAGCCGATGCGCACCGACGGTGCCGAGCCTATCAGCCCCGCACCGCAAGTGGCCATTCTCGATCAGTTCGGCAATTCTGACACCAACGCGACGCACCCCGTCACCGTGTCGCTCACTGGACTGTTGGGAGGGGCGCCACTCCGCGGCACGACGACGGTTTATGCCGTCGCGGGCGTAGCCACTTTCAGGGACCTGCGAATCGACGAACCGAGAAGCGGCTACGCGCTCGTGGCTACCGCGCCCACCCTCGAGCCCGCCACCAGCGCTCCGTTTCGGGTGGCGCTCACCATGACGGCCATCACGTCCGGGAGCGCACACACCTGCGGCATTACCCTTTCGTCGTTGGCGTATTGTTGGGGATGGAATCATCCCGGACAGCTAGGAGACGGGACGACCATCCAGCGCCTCATTCCGACGCGGGTGAGCGGAGGCCTGAGATTTCGCGACGTGGTAGCCACGCCGTTGCTGATCGGGCATCGCACGTGCGGTGTGCTGACGGACGGCGGAGCGTACTGCTGGGGCTCGAACGACCAGGGCCAGCTCGGGGACGGTACCACGCAACAACAAAACGCACCGACCCCCGTGGTGGGCGGCTCGAGCATCGTACAGGTGACCGTCGGCGCGCTGCATACGTGCGGCGTGACGGGCGCCCGCCGCGCCTACTGTTGGGGCGTAAACGCCTCCGGTGAGTTGGGTGACAGCACGACCGTTTCGCGGCTCGGGCCCGTGCCCGTCTGGGGCGATCTGGAATTCGTCGAAGTGAGCGCCGGAGAGGGATTCACTTGCGGTGTCACCGTGGATCATCGCGCGTATTGCTGGGGCTACAACGGCTGGGGCCAATTGGGGGACAGCACGGGTGTCAACCAGCCTGTGCCCACAGCCGTTCCGGGTGGCTTGTTGTTTGACCACGTAAGCGCCGGGGACCGCTACGCGTGCGGGGTCACAACCGACGGCAAGGCATTTTGTTGGGGCCTGAATGCCTCCGGCCAACTCGGCGACGGGTCCACTCAACAGCGATTCACGCCGACTCTCGTCGCGGGCGGGTTGAACTTCGTTCACATCAGTGTGGCGTTCGTTCACACCTGCGGAGTTACCGCGAATGGCGCGGCCTACTGTTGGGGAGCGAACCACACCGGCGAGCTGGGCGACGGTACGACCACGCAGCGACTCGTGCCCACGCTCGTTACGGGAAACCTGAGCTTCACGCGCGTGACGGTCGGGAGTAACGACTCGTGTGGTGTGACAACGGCGAACATCGCCTATTGCTGGGGTTTCAACGGCGATGGTCAGCTGGGAGACGGCACCAACGTGTCACGACTGACACCAACGCCGGTGGCGCCGTGAGCCGGATAGTCACCGTCGGACTGAGCCTCAGTCTCTGCCTCCTGCCCGCGTGCAACGACTCCTCCGTGGACCCCGAGGCGAACGTCGTAGCCACGGTGGAGGTGACCCCCGCCCGCGACACGCTCGCCGTCGCGGGCGAAACTCGCCAGTTCTCGGCAGCAGCCAAGAACGCCAGCGGTCACACCGTTAGCGGGGTCACCATCACCTGGCGATCCCAGGATACGTCGGTCGTCACAGTGGACGAGACGGGACTCGTGACGGCCAGAGGATCGGGAACCGCGGCTGTGACGGCCAGTGTCGGCTACGTCGGGGGCAGGGCAACGTTGACGGTGGACCAGGAGATCGTCGCCCTGGCATTCGTCGCCGGGCCCAACGACGCGATCGCCGGCGATTCCATGAAGCCGGCGATCAAGGTCGAGCTCCGTGACGGGGGCGGTAGCCGGGTGACCGATGCCGAGGTGCCCGTGACGCTGGCGCTCGGTGCCAATCCAGGGGGAGCCACGCTGGGAGGGACGTTGACCGTTACCAGCGCGGCCGGTGTGGCAACGTTCCGGGGTTTGTGGTTGGATAAGGCGGACGGCGGGTACACGTTGACGGCCGCGACGGCCGGCGTAGCTCCCCTCACCAGTGGCGCGTTCGCCGTAGCTCCAGCGGCGGTCGTACTGTCCTTCCTCACGCAGCCTGACACCGTGGAAGGACAGGTGCCGTTCGATCCGGTCGTACGCGTGACGGCGCGGGAGGACAGGTTTGGGAACGTCGTGCCGGACGCGGTGGTGACGATCGGGTTGCAGGGGTACTCATCGATACACGCCCTGCGCGGTCAGACCACGTCGACGGCCCTGGCCGGCGTGGCTACATTCGCAGGTCTGAGTCCGGCGGTACCGGGTGACGGCTTCGTCCTCGTGGCGACGAGCGGCGATGCGCCGCCGGCCCGCAGTGCCCCGTTCAGCGTTCGCATCACGCTCGTGGAGGTGACCGCCACCGGACCCACGTGCGGGTTGACCATCCTGGGCTTCGCCTACTGTTGGGGAGGGAACTCCATCGGCCAGCTGGGGGACGGCACCACCATCACACGGCTCACGCCCAGTCCGGTGCAGGGAGGGCTGCGATTCGTGCACCTGACCACCGGGTACGGGTTCGTTTGCGGACTCACGGACACCCATGAGGCATACTGCTGGGGCGGAAACGACATGGGCAATCTCGGCGATGGCACGACGACCCAACGGCTCGTGCCCACGCTCGTCGGAGGAGGTTTGAGCTTCGCTCAGCTGAGTGCCGGTGGGCTCCACACGTGCGGAGTTACGACGCAGCGCGTGGCGTATTGCTGGGGCTACGGTGACTACGGCCAACTCGGCGATGGTACCGCCTTGCGACGCCTCGTTCCTACCCCCGTGGACGGGGCGTTGGAATTCGTGCAGGTGAGCGCCGGGGAGCTGCATAGCTGCGGGATCACGGTGGACAGCACGGCCTATTGCTGGGGGGAAAACCAGGTGGGGGAGCTTGGGGACAGCTCGACCACCCGCCGCTTCGTCCCAACGGCCGTGGCGGGGGGCCTCGCTTTCGTCGAGCTCAGCGCCCAAGCTCATCGCACGTGCGGGGTCGCGACAGACAGCGCCGCCTACTGCTGGGGCGATTTTCAGCGTAGTCCTACACTCGTTCCGGGAGGCTTGGATTTCGCCCATGTGGACGCCGGCGCTTTCTACAACTGCGGGGTTACGACTGCCGGACTCGCCTACTGCTGGGGGGAGAATCAGCACGGGCAGCTCGGCGACGGCACGACTGATCCCCGGGCCACACCCACGCCCGTGGCTGACGTGACGGACTTTGGTAGTGTGAGCGCCAGTCTGTACCACACCTGCGGGGTCACCGTTGCTCACGTGGCCTATTGCTGGGGGGACAATTCCTCGGGCCAACTGGGTGACGGCACGACCACGCAGCGGCTCAGGCCCAATCGCGTCGTGCAGTGAAGGAAAGCGTAGCGCGGGAGGGCCAGACGTTCGCGGGGGAGTCGCTGCTCATCCGCTACGTCAACTTCGTCAAACTTCCCCATACGTTGTTCGCTCTGCCGTTCGCCCTGCTCGGCGTGATCGTCGCGTCGTACAGCCATCCGGTCACCTGGCAGACGGTCGTATGGGTCGTCATCGCGTTTACGACCGCGCGATTCGTCGCGATGGGGTTCAACCGGATCGCCGATCGCTTTCTCGATGCCCGGAATCCGAGAACTGAAAACCGAGAGCTGCCTACCGGGCGGCTCACGCTCACACAGGCGTGGACAGGCGTACTAACCGCGGGGGGGGTGTTTGTTGGAGCTGCGTGGGCGCTGAACCCACTTTGCTTGGCCCTTTCGCCATTCGCGCTCGCCTGGATTGCCGGCTACAGCTACACGAAGCGGTTCACGCACTGGTCGCATCTCTGGCTCGGCTTTTCGCTCGCGATCGCGCCCGCCGGCGGTTATCTCGCGGTGGCGGGCGCGTGGAGCGAGCCGTGGTGGCTCTTGCTCGTGATCGCCGCGGCGGTGACCTGTTGGGTGGCGGGGTTCGATATTTTCTACGCGCTCCAGGACGAGGCGTTCGATCGTGCCGAGCGGCTGAAGTCGTTGGTGGTGCGGTTGGGGCAGGGGCGGGCGATCTTCGTGGCGAAGGTGCTGCACGGCGTGGCGATCGTTGCGTTGTTGGTCTTCGGTTGGGGTGCTGGGCTGGGGTGGCCGTACTACGGCGGCGTCGGGATCGGGGCGGGGCTGATTGCGTGGGAGCATCAACTCGTGAAGCCCGGCGACCTGTCGAGGCTGAACGCCGCATTTTTTACCGCGAACGGCGTCGTGAGTATCGTGGTGTTTCTGGGTGCGCTGGTGGATCGGATCGTATGAAACGCGGGATGCGGGATGCGGGATACGGGAAGCGTAAGAACGAGGCGCCTCAAACGCCACGCATCCCGCATCCCCCATCCCGCGTCCCGCCGCCGTCCCCCTCCCGTCACCCCAAGCGCTCCCCGACGCCGAACAGGCGAGGGAGATGAACGCGCTTCTCCTCGTTCTCGCGCTTACGGCGCAGGGACGCGATTCGGTGTCCGCCGAACGGCTGGCGGCACGTCGCTGGTTCGCCGACGCCAAGTTCGGCCTCTTCATTCATTGGGGTGTGTACAGCGAGCTGGGCGCGGGCGAGTGGGTGATGCACAACCGCAAGATCGCGGTGGGTGAGTACGAGTGGCTGGCGACCACGTTCAATCCGGTCAAGTTCGACGCGCAGGCGTGGGTCGCGCTCGCCAGGCGCGCCGGCGTCCGCTACATCACGATCACGTCGCGTCACCACGACGGCTTCTCGATGTTCAAGACGGGGCAAACGTCCTACAACATCGTCGACTGGACGCCGTTCCGGCGCGATCCGCTGAAGGAGCTGGCCGAGGCGTGTCGCGCGGCCGGGATCAAGCTCTTCTTCTATTACTCGCAGCTCGACTGGCATCATCCCGACTACTGGCCGCGCGGGCAGACGGCGTGGGACAATGGCCGCCCGGAAGCGGGTGACTGGAACCGCTACGTCGCGTTCATGAACGCGCAGCTGACGGAGCTGCTCACGGGGTACGGGCCCCTCGGCGGCATCTGGTTCGACGGGATGTGGGACAAACCCGAGGCACCCTGGCAGCTCGACTCGACGTACGCGCTGATCCATCGCCTCCAGCGCCAGGCGCTGGTGATCCCGAACCACCACCAGCGGCCGCGGCCTGGCGAGGACGTGCAGACCTTCGAGCAGGATCTTCCCGGTGCCAATACCGCGGGGTTCAATACCAGCTACGTGAGTGGGGACGTGCCGCTCGAGACGTCGCTCACGATGAACGGCTCGTGGGGGTTCAACATCACCGATCGGGACTTCAAGTCGGTGCGGACGTTGGTGGGCTATCTCGTGCGCGCGGCCGGCAATGGCGGCAATCTGCTGCTCAACATCGGCCCGCGTCCCGATGGCACGATCAGCGCGGAGTTCGCGGCGCGGCTCGATTCGCTGGGCACGTGGCTCCAGACGTTTGGAGCATCGATCTACGCCACGCGCGCCGGCCCCGTGGCGCCGAGGAGCTGGGGCGCCACCACGCGCCGCGGCGACACGGTGTTCGTGCACGTGCTCGACTGGCCCGATCCACTGTTGTCTGTGGGACCCCTCGGCGCTCGCGTGCGCTCGGCGTACGTCTTAGCGGGGAAGGCTCCGGTGCGTTTCACCGAGACGGCGGCGGGAGTGACGCTGGGGTTGCCGCCCGCGGCCGGCGAGCCTGATCGCGTGATCGTCCTGGTGACTGGGGGGGGGCGATGAGCAAGCTCCCCGTCCTCCCCACGATCTTGGCAATCACGGGCGCGTCCGGCGCCCCCTACGCCGTGCGGCTCCTCGAGCTGCTCGCCACGCACCACGTGCCGACCTGGCTCCTCATTTCGCCGCACGGTTGGCGCCTCCTCACCGAAGAGTGCGACATCAAGGACGATCGCGAGCTGACCAAGGCCACAGGTGGCGACTGGTCGAGCATTCGCGTGTTCGACGACAAAGACCGCGGCGCGAGTCCGGCATCGGGATCGGCGAAAACCGCGGGGATGGTCGTGTGTCCTTGCTCAATGGGCACAATCGCGGCGATCGCACATGGTACGAGCCGCTCGTTGATCGAGCGCGCGGCCGACGTCGTTCTCAAAGAACGTCGCAAGCTGATTCTCGTGCCGCGCGAGACGCCGCTGTCGCTGGTGCATCTGCGCAATTTGACGTTGGCGACGGAGGCCGGCGCGATCGTGCTGCCGGCGATGCCGGGCTTCTACCATAAGCCGGCGAAGGTGGCCGACCTGGTGGACTTCGTCGTGCAGCGGATCCTGGATCATCTTGAGATCGACATCGCGCTCACGAAGCGCTGGGAGGGATAGTGGACGCCCGGGAGATGCTGGCGCGCGAGGTCAACCGCGAGGTCTATCACGAGGTGCGCGAGCTGTGGAAGGCGCACTCGATCGCCGAGGACCGGCGCGACATCGCAGGGCTGATCGCGACGTTGACCGACGACTGCGTCTACGAGGTCCTTCCCGGCGGGACGCGTTGGGAGGGCCACGCCGGCGCGGTGCGCTTCTATACCGAGTTGATCTCCGCGATTCCAGACATCCATTTCGACCTGCAGAACATCGTCATCGGCCCGCAGGGCGTGTGCGAAGAAGCCAGGGTGACGGGCAAGCAGACGGGGAAGTGGCTCGATCGGAAAGCGACCGGGCAGCAGGTCGCGTTCCGCGTGGTGATCTTCTTCCCCTGGGATCTCGAGAAGAAGAAGTTCAAGGGCGAGCGCGTGTACGTGTTCGAGTAGGAGGTCCGTATGCACCTAGCGCTCCTCCTGCTTCACGAGATCTTCCCTTCGGGCCCCTTGGTGCCCGTCGCCTTCGTTGGTTTGGGCCTCGTATTCGTCACTCCGCTATGCCTGGTGCGGCGAAGGTACGGTGGGACGCTGCTCGTCGGCGCGACGATCGTGGAAGTCATTGCCGGGGTCACGCTGGCGGGGACTGACACCGTTCTGGTCCCGACCGCGTTCGGCGGCGCGGCGGTGGCGCTGATCCTGCACCTCCGCGCGCTGCGCCGACCGGAGGGACACAAGATCGTGGATATCGGGCTCGGCATCGCCGGGTTCTGGCTTGCCCTGGTGGTTTTCGCAATCGTATCCTATGTCGTGTTGAGCTAGTCATGTCCTCAACCCTTAGACAGGGAGCGCAATCATGAGAATCACGAAGAATCTCGGCATGCTTCTCCTGGGCGTCTGGCTCGTGATTCAAGGTCTCGAGGTGCTCGTGGGGTTTAGCTTCAGGGGGCTCGGAACCCTGGAGGCGGTCCTGGCTCTCGTCGCGGGGATCCTCATCATGATCGGGCGGTAGCTGCCGGAGAGAATGAGATTCATCGTGGTTGTGGCGATGGCCGCGGCGGCCCCCACGGCGTCCGCGTGGGCCCAGCGCGCGTCGGCCCCGCTGGACGCGGCCACCGCCGGACGGTTTGCGGCCCTGGCGCTCGCGTGCGTCCAGAAAGAGTACCCGAACAAGATCTCGCATGTCCTGAACTCCCCCGACGACATCAAGGCACCACATGAGCTCACGCCCGCGTTTTACGGGTGTTACGACTGGCATTCGTCGGTGCATGGCCACTGGCTGCTGGCGCGTCTGGTTCGTGAGTTTCCTCAGGCCGCCTTCGTGCCCGAGGCGGTCGCCGCGCTCAAGGTGAACCTCGCGCCGGCCCGCATCGCCGGCGAAGTGGACTACTTGAACGGCCACCGGACGCGAGACGTTCGAGCGCCCCTACGGTTTGGCTTGGTTGTTGCAGCTGGCCGCCGAACTCCGCGAATCACACACGCCCGACGCGGCGGCGTTGACAGCGGCGCTGCGACCCCTCGAGGCGGCGGTGGTCGCGCGGCTCAAGGCATGGCTGCCGAAACTCGCCTATCCCATTCGGGAAGGGGAACACGCGCAAACCGCGTTCGCCTTTGGGTTGATCCTGGACTACGCCCGCGGCACGGACTCGGCGCTAGCGGCGATGGTCGTCGCCAAGGCTCGTGAATTCCATCTCCGCGACCGCGACTGCCCGATCAACTACGAGCCGTCGGGCCAGGACTTCCTCTCGCCGTGCCTCGCCGAGGCCGATGTGATGCGCCGCGTCCTGCCTCCTCGCGAATTCGCCGCATGGCTGACGACGTTTCTCCCGCGCCTGCCCATCACCAATTCGGACGCGTGGCTGCCGATTGGTGTCGTGACCGACAAGACGGATGGCAAGCTGGCGCACCTGGACGGCCTCAATCTCAGTCGGGCGTGGATGCTGGAGGGTATCGCGGCGGGGTTACCCGCGGGCGATCTGCGCCGGCGTGCCCTGCTGGCGGCGGCGCGCACGCATGCCGCCAGTGGACTCGCTGCGGTGACGGGCGAGCACTACGCCGGCGGGCATTGGCTCGGCAGCTTCGCCACCTATCTCACCACGCGCCGAGGGATCATCTTGTAGGCCCCATCACCTTGCCAAGGACGGCGACGTGAAACGCATCGATTGAAGGGAGAGATCGTCGGGGCGTAGGAGTTCTTTCCCACCGTAAGGAGGGAGCATGTCTGAGAACGCGGGATTCGAGGCGCTCACGCAGCGAGTGGAAAGGATCGAACGCCAGAATCGACGGCTGCGTCTGGCCACGGCGACGATGGCGGTGGCGTTCACCGCTCTCCTGGTCATGGCGCAGGCGCCGTCGCAGAGTGCGTCCATCGAGGCGCGGGAGTTCATCGGAGTCTCGGCCCTCCTCTTGCTCGGCGCGCGCGTGCAGTCCCCGCTGCGCTCCACGATCGCCTTCGTCAGCACGCGCCACGATACCACCGCCTATGTGCCCACCGATCCACAACGCGGCTTGCTTGCCGCCGAGATCTACCTCATGGACGGCGACGGCACGAACGCGCGGCGCCTGACGGAGAACGCCGCGTACGACGGCTTTCCCGCGCTGTCGCCGGACGGGACCCGGATCGTGTTCGACAGCAATCGGCGGCGCGCGGAGGGTGAGCCGTTCAACACGACGGACCTGTTCGTGATGAACGCGGACGGCAGCGGACAGACGTTCCTGATCCGCGGCACCTCGGCGACCTGGTCCGCGGATGGCAAGCAGATCGCGTTCCATGCCTCCGCGTCGGGCACGGGGCGGCCGATCAAGCCGGACCCGGGCGCGGCGACGAGCGACAATGACATTTTCGTGCTGAGCCTCAGCAACGGGGCGAAGCCGAAGAACATCACGAACAGTCCGGCCGCGATCGACGACGATCCCGACTGGTCGCCCAACGGCCGGACGATCGCCTTCACGAGCCACGCCGTCGCCGATAACCCCATCAATTCCTCGACCGCCGAGATCTACGCGATCAACGCGGATGGAACGGGAACGCCGGCGCGCCTCACCAACAACACTGAAGAGGAGCGCGGGCCCGCCTGGTCACCCGACGGCAAGCGCATTGTCTACAGTTGCCGCCGGGACGGGCCCGACTTCGAGATCTGCATCATGAACGGGGACGGCACGGGGCAGGTGCAGCTCACCAACAACGACGTCCCTGACTTGACGGCCTCGTGGTCGCCCGATGGCAAGAAGGTCGTGTTCCACCGGCGCGTGGGAGGGCGGGGGCAATTCCAGCTGTTCGTCATCAACGCGGATGGCACGGGCGAGGCGCAACTGACGTTCCCTCCCGGCCTCAACGGGTTCCCCAACTGGGGTGAGGCCCGGGACTGAGAGCCATTGTCCAGCAAGGCACGCCTCTTCTGGCCCCTCGCGATCACCCTGGTGGTCGCGGACTGCACCACGAAGAACCTCGCCGTCGAGCACCTGTCCCCAGCACACGTGCCTCATGCGGTCGTGGGTGACTGGGTGCGGCTGACCCTCAAGTACAATCCGGGCGCCGCCACGGGGATCACGCTGGGGCCATACTCGCGGATCGGGTTCGCCGCGCTCGCCATCTGTGCGTTGGCGGTCCTCATCAACTTCTACCGCGTGACACCGCCTTCCGAAACGAGCCGCGCGTTTGCGCTGGCGCTCCTCATCGCCGGCGCGGCCGGCAACCTCCTGGATCGGCTCCGCTCGGCGCGCGGCGTCGTCGATTTCATCGATGTCGGTGTCGGTACGCATCGGTTCTATACGTTCAACGTCGCCGACGCGTGCATTACGGTGGGGGCCGTGATCCTGGCGGTCGTACTGTGGCGAACTCCTCGCGTGGGCACCACGAAGGCCAGGTAGCCCGCCCCCGATTACGGCGTCGCTTTGTCCGTCTGGCGCGGGCGATACTGCACAGTGACGGGCCTGGTCAGCCGGATCTGGAGCTTTTGACCGTTCGGGAGCGTGAGCTGGTCGCCCTTGGTCGCGACCGCGACGCCGGTCCCGATGGCGGCGCCCACCACAGCGCCTTTCACGCCGCGCAGGACTCCGCCGACGACGGCTCCGCCGCCGATCTCGAGGGCGCTTTCCTTGGCATCACTCTTTCCCTTGACCTCAAACGCGCCGGCCGAGATCGGATAGCCGTGGCCATCGACCACGAGCTCGGTGAACCGAACGCCCAGTTCCGGGGCGCCGGCGATGCGGCCGCCGCCTTTCACGTGCGTGACCGTACCGCGAAGGGTGACGTCCGCTGCGATGGTCTCGTCGTCACGCACCCAAATGGGGCCCACGGTTTGCAGCTCGACGGCGTCGCCGACGCGGCTTTGATCCGTCGACAGCGTGTGGTTCAGCACGCCGGTGATCTCGGTGCCGCTCGGCAGTGTGACGGTGCGCTCTTCGTGGCCGCCGCCCAGCAGCACGGCGCCGCCGATGCCGACGCCGACCACGGCCAGGGGCACAACGAGACGAAGCAACTTGGCAGAATCGTTCATGGTCGTTTACCTCCCGCCCCACGTACCCCGCTGGCGGCGAAAGGCTATGTAGCGCGCTCGCAACGGTCCAAGCGGCGATTGGATGGCGAGATGCGAAGTGGGACGGTAGCGTTGGAGTCCATGTCACCACGGCGGAACCTCATCGCGGCATCGGCACTGACGCTACTCGCAGCGGCGCAGGGGCTGTCGCAGACCACAACAGTCAGCGCACTGCGTGTCGAATACCTGACGAACCCGATTGGCATCGACGCCGTCCAGCCGAGGCTCAGCTGGCAGATCACCAGCACCCGGCGCAACACGATGCAAGCCGCGTATCAGCTGCAGGTCGCGACGAGCGAAGCGAGCCTGACGCAGGGTGCGCACCTCCTGTGGGACTCCGGGAAGATCGTCTCCGACGCCTCGGTGTTCGTCGACTATGCCGGTCCCCCCACCGTGTCCAGGACTCGGTACTTCTGGCGCGTGCGCGTATGGGACGCGAGCGGCGGCGCCTCGCCGTGGAGTTCCGTCGCGTACTGGGAGACGGGACTGCTGCAGCCCGCGGATTGGACGGCGCGTTGGATCGGCCCGCCCTCGACCTCAGCGGATACGCTCCCAGGGCCATCGCCCCTGCTGCGCCGCGCCTTTCGTCTTGAGGGCCGCGTGCAATCGGCCCGCCTCTACGTCACGAGCCTCGGCCTCTACGAGCTGTATCTCAACGGCCAACGCGTCGGCGACCAGTTCTTCACGCCC
>Ga0193727_1000862_pt1 | contig 12305 bp, 16 predicted proteins | sample H2c2metaG_FD_143051 | JGI IMG/M metagenome (GOLD analysis project Ga0193727, IMG submission 143051) | Soil microbial communities from a riparian zone of the East river system, Colorado, United States - H2c2 | ecosystem: Environmental > Terrestrial > Soil > Riparian zone | place: USA: East River...
CGTCCGCTTGAAGAACCGGCAATTGCGGCGGCCACGTGAAATCTCCTGCTTGTTCGGCGGCAAGGCCTGGGTGCCCTGTGCAGGAAGCTTGCGCGTTCGAGCCATGTGCGCTCTAGATCGAAGTTCAGACGGTTGGTACGCAGTTGACCTTTGATGGCCAGGCGTGGCCCCTCAGGTTTTGCAGCCGTGCGAATTCATACAACGATCGCAGCGCGACGTCGTGATCCCAAGCTGCACCGCAAACGGTGCCAAGAAAAATCAATTTCCTTCAAGCGCGATTGAAGAATTTCTCTCAGGATCGCGGTGGGCATCTTCGCCGAGGGTAGAACGTGCACTTTCTAACTCCGCTGATCATTGTCGCCGGCTTCGTTTTCGTAGTTTGTCTCAGCCTGGTCAAACTGACCCGGGAGCTTTCGGAGGCGAGCATTCACGAACCGCCGGCAATTCCAGAAACGCCCGGCAGACGCGCAAGCCCTGAAGAGCTGTCCCGCGAATCATTCCTTGATCCACAGTGGACTCTCCCACGCTGCGAGAGCCTGCAGGAAGACGTTCAATCTCAAGGGCAGGAACTTCCGATTCGAGTACACCGCGAAAACGGGGATTTGCGGGGAAGCCCACTTCGGTAACAGCCGTATGAGTGCACCGCTCGCGAGCGCTTCGACACAGTAGGTTGACGGCAGTAGTCCGATCCCGTGACCCCGGTACACGAAGGTGCTGACCGAATTGAAGTCGCGACTCGATATCGGCCCTGAGACACGGACGCGTGCCTTTTTTCTGCCGTTGACCAGGTCCCAGTCGGTCTCGTTGTTCCTGGCATTGAGCATCACGCAGTCATGCAGCTTGAGGTCCGCAGGCTCGACGGGGAGCTTTCGGCCCTTCAGGTATTCGGCGGCTGCCACGACATAACGAATGCTCTTACCCAAGCGCGTGGCGACCACGCTCGAGTCCTGCAACTCTCCGAAGCGGATTGCGACGTCGATATTTTCCGCAACCAGATCGAGGAAGAGATTCGTGATGAAGAGGTCGATCCGGATCAGCGGCCGGGCTTTCAGGAACCCCGAGAGGAATTCCAGGAAGGGCTCCTGACCCAGAATGACCGGAACCGACATCCTCAACAGTCCTTCGGGAGATTTCTGTCCCAGGGTCAGAACTCGCTCAGCTTCTTCTACGAGGGCCAGCGGCTCCCTGCACTGATTGAAGTACTCACGTCCCTGCGCAGTTAGGGTCAGCCGTCGCGTTGTGCGCCGCAGGAGCGACACGCCGAGCTTCGACTCCAGCACCGATAACCGCCGGCTCACCGTCGAGATCGGCATACCCAACGAGCGGGCTGCCCGGCTGATGCTCTCGAACTGAGCCACTTTGACGAATATCAGGACGTCGTCGAGGTTCGCCATGGAGGTCACTCTGCCATTTTTGGAAATTAGATTCCAGAGTTTCCCATCTAATCAATTGCCGTGCGCGGCCCGAGAATATGGCCCAACAGACAGGTGGAGACTCATATGACTACGAAACAGAAGACCATCATTGTGACGGGAGCCTCTCAGGGAATCGGTGCCGCAGTGGCGAACCTGTTCCTCGAGCGCGGCTACAACGTGGTGGGTAACTCGCGCAAAATCAGTCAGAAGAACGAGCTGCAGAGCTCGGACAAGCTGGCCTTGGTGGACGGCGACATCGGTCTGGCCTCAACGGCCGAAATGATCGTAGGTACCGCGGTAAAGCGGTTCGGCTCGGTCGACGCCCTGGTGAACAACGCCGGGATCTTCTTTGCGAAGCCTTTCACCGATTACACGCTCGAGGACTTCCGGACCCTGTCGTCGACCAACTTGTATGGCTTTATCCACACTACGCAACTGGCAGTGAAACAGATGCTGTCGCAAAAGAGCGGCGGCAGTGTGGTGAGCATCACGACTTCTATCGTCGATCATCCGCTTGCTGCGTTGACCGCGTCCTTCCCGATGATCACCAAGGGCGGTATCGACGCGATTTCCCGGAGTCTCGCGATGGAATACGCGCCTCAGGGCATTCGCGTGAACGTGGTGGCTCCAGGCGTCGTGGACACTCCGCTGCACAAGAACAATCCCAAGGAGTTCCTGCGCACACTGTCGCCGCTTGGGCAGATTTCGAGCGCCAGGGACCTTGCCGAGGCCGTGTTCTATCTCACCGAGGCTAGCCAGATTACAGGCGAGGTGCTTCACGTTGACGGCGGCGCGCATCTAGGTCGGTGGTGATGCATGCAGAACCGGTTGCCCAACACAACGAACGCTGGTGCCGAACAACGGCTGAAGGACTTAGGGCTAGTCCTGCCTCGTTCACCAGCTGCGCTCGGCGCCTATGTTGAAGCGGTGCAGACCGGGAATTTGCTTTTTTTGAGCGGCACGCTGCCCGTGGAGGGGGGAGTCCCCAAGTTCTTGGGACACATTGGAGCTGAGTTGAGCGTCGAAGACGGACGACACGCGACTCGCCTAGCCGCGTTGAATGCGCTTGCGCTCGCCAAGGAGCATTTGGGGTCGCTTGACAGAGTGACGCGCGTAGTCCGTCTCGGGGTTTCACTCGCTACGACTCCCGAGTTCCGTGAGCACCCGAAGGTAGCGGACGCGGCATCGGAATTAATGGTCAGTGTATTCGGACCTGACAAGACATCGACTCGCTTGGTCTACGGCGTGGCGAGCCTCCCGGTCGGCGTGTGTGTCGTGCTGGAGAGCATCTTCGAACTGGACGCGAAGCCGGTGTGAACGCAAACCGGCGAATTCGCCATGAAGTCGCCGACTGTGGCGGTTCATCCGAGCGGCATATTGATTTAACGCCTGCTCCTCATCGCGAATCCGGAAATGGCGCCGCGGCAGAGGGCCGAGCAGCAAGGGTGGGGCTCGGCATCGACGAAATCGGTGCAATGGTCGGCGGACTGATTCAGCAGGGACATCCATTGCCCGTCGTGCTCGCCTCCCTGTGTCAGCTGTTCGACGCCACCGTCAAGGGGTACTCCAGCAGTATCTTTCTTTTTGACCACTCCGGTACAAGAGTGCGAAACGCCGTTGGGTCTGGTTTGCCGGCCAGTTACTTGAAGAACCTCGAGGGCAGGCGGGTCAGCCGGATTGCGACTCCCTTCGCTGCGCCCGGCCTCAGGCTGCATGAGGTTTCGCCTATTCGATCGCTAACCGGAGAGACACTCGGAGTCTTTGCCGTCTATCTGCGCGACAGCAACGACGTCAGCCTGTATCACTCTGAGCTTGTCCCGCAGTTCACCCACGTCGCGAGCGCCGCCATTGAACGAATGCGAGGCGACGAAGCGCTCAATCGAAGTGCTGCACTTCTCGAAAGAACGCAACAACTCAGTTCGACGTGCTGCTTTGCCTGGCGCGTGGAAACAGACGAAATCAGTTGGTCAAAAGAGCTCTGTCGGCTCTTCGAACTCGAGCCGGCGGATGCGCCGGCGACACTTGAGCTGATTGCCGCTCGTGTCCATTCCGAAGACCTCGCGGCGTTCCACGCAATGATCGAATGGGCGCGAAGTGGGTTGCGCGACTTTGAGTTCGAGCACCGGCTACGCCTGTCGGACAACTCGGTCAAGTACCTGCACGTCGTTGCGCGCGGCACTCGCGATCAGGAGGGCCAATTGGAGTATATCGGTGCGGTCCAAGATGTGACACATCGCCGACATACCGAAGAGGCACTCGCCAAACTGCGAGCCGAACTCGCGCGGGCGGCAAGGATTACGAGCCTTGGAGTACTAACGGCTGCGATTGCGCACGAGGTCAACCAGCCCCTGGCGGGAATCGTTACGAACGCCGGCACGTGCCGCCGGATGCTCGCCCTGGATCCCCCGGACGTCGAGGGAGCGCGGGAAACCGCAAGACGCACGATTCGCGATGCGGAGCGAGCGTCGGAAGTCGTTAAGCGGTTACGTGCGCTTTTTTGCAAGAAAGGCGCAACGAGCGAATCCCTGGATCTGAACGAGGCGGCGCGGGAGGTAGTTGCACTGTCTCGGGTTGAACTTGAGAGAAATGAGGTGATTGTGCGCACCGATCTTGCCGGCGCGTTACCACAAGTTCACGGCGATCGGGTTCAGCTGCAGCAGGTCATCCTAAACCTGCTCCTGAACGCCTCAGATGCGATGAGCGGTGTCGATGATCGTCCAAGGCTGTTGGTAATTAGAACTGAACGAGATGAAGGGGATCGTGTGCGACTGAGCGTGCGGGATACGGGAATGGGTTTCGAGCCTCAGGCAATGGACAGACTATTCGATGCGTTCTACACCACAAAGATCAACGCGATGGGGATCGGCCTATCCGTCAGTCGCTCCATTATCGAGAGTCACAAAGGCCGGCTATGGGCAACACCGAACGATGGTCCGGGAGCCACGTTCGGATTTTCCATCCCCTGCGGAAACGGCGGCGTGTAGCGCCGCCAAAAAGGACCTCTCGTTGGCAATTTTCACGCCGGCGCAATATCCGGGCCCAATGGCTCTGAATCTTCGTTCTTTTCTCGACGCGCTCGCTCATAGGTAGCAATGACGCACCCCGCACCGATTCCAAACTCGGTGATCGCGCGAACCAACTCTTCACGCCCTGGCGCCTTTTTAAATAGCGGACCTCGCAACGCGAATACTTGATATACGTACTTATGAGGACCATGTCCAGGAGGAGGATCTGGCGGCAGCCATGTATGAGACAAGAACGAATTCGGCCCCGTTGCCAAGCCAACACCGGCGTGGTCCGGACTGTCGAGCGCGCCCTCCACGAGCGAAGACTCGCGCGGATCCAAGTTCACCACGATGGCATGCACCAACGGATGTGGAGTGGGCGAGTCCGCATCTTCGACGATGACGGCGGCGGATGAGGTCCCTGGCGGCAAAGCACTCCATTCGAGCGGCGGAGAGACTCCCGCGCCATCGGCCGTATATTTGGCAGGCACGGTGTTCTCACCTGCGAATGCGGAGCTCGATACCTCGATCAAAACGAGTCGGGGCGTGGTGTTCAGTCGCTTGATAACTGTCTGCTCGAGCCCCGCCTGTTGATTGTGCAGCGCCTCACCGATACTTGCGCGAATCTTGTCTAACATTGCATTTCAACCCCCAAAGCTAGGGTGACGATCACAACGCATAGTTTGTTCATAGGGGACCCGCCCTGCGTGGGAATTTGAGGTGTGAGTAGTACGCGACATTTCTCGGCGGCACGCAGTAGGCCATACTCCGAACCTATCGCAGGATTGTGCTGACGTCGTATCCTTCATCTGGCCGGGCCGTTCGGATGTGCCTATCCTCGCCCGGCATCGGCGTCCGGCGTCCCTCTTCGCTGGGCGACGCCTCGGGAGCGCACAGCTAGCACAGTCAGTAGGCCCTATAGTTTCGGTATCCGAATTCGGCTGATCATCAACGAACCGGATACACCAAACACCAGCGTCAGCGGATGCAATACGTGTCCGCCGACGATTAGCTTTCCGAACCACAAGTGGTCACCGATAGCGCCCAGCCAGGTCGCCACCGCCAGAAGACATACCAGGAGAAACGAAGTCGGAATCGGCGTGCCTTCGAAGAAAGTTACTTTTCCGGCGCCAACGGAAAGCGCCTCAGCCGTCACGTTGTATCGCGCGAGTCGAGAAACGCCGCAGGCTACGAAATAACCCAAGATGATTCGATCGAATAGTCCTTGCATGCCCAGACCATAACCGATCATGGCTGGCGCGACGCCGAATGAAATGACATCCGCGAGAGAATCCAATTCCCGGCCCATCACAGAGGACTTTTCGCGCCATCTCGCAACGCGGCCGTCCACAATATCGAACACTAAAGCCGCCAACACCAACGCACATGCGAAATAAACGTGCCGCACGACATCCGTCTGCACATAACTGATCGTAGAAAATATGGCTGCTGTACCGCAAATGGCATTGCCGAGAGTGAACCAATCCGCCAGATGAAACTCACGAATCATCGAAAACGGCTTTTTCGGTTTCTGCACACTCATATGTTCGATGATACGCGCCGGCGTAGACATTATCTAAGCCCACCGGTTAGGAGAGATAGTGCCTTGCCTTTTGCTAACCTCAAGTCTCTGCGACTTGAAGTGAGACTCGCTTGGTGCCATTTGCCACCCACTGAGTCCCTTGCTCCTTGAAGCCGAACTTGTCATGAAACAATCGAGATGGCTCGTTGGCCGGCACAATATTGTACTCGCAGGTTATCAGCGGGATGGCGTTGGATCTCGCATGGCGAAATATATCTTCGTACAGAAGGGATCCCAAGCGCAGACCTCGAGAAGCCGATGAAACGACCACGCGGTCAACGTAAATAAATCGCGCGTACTTTCTGGAGAACCATTCAAAATTGTCGTTCTTATAGGCGGATCCGTCGCACATCGCGAGAAGAAAGGCCGAAACGATGCCACCCAGACAGGCCACCTTGTGATAGCAGGATATGGCGTCTAGTTCGGCCAAGCGCGTTATGTCCATTGCGCTTGTATGCTGAACCTCGGCGAGATTCAATGCGCAAATGGTCTCGAAGTCCGTTGGCACAGCAGGACGAATCACGACACCTCCCTCTTCGATACCAACGAGCCCATCACCCACACAAGGAATGGCACAGACAGGAGCACTACCAGAAACAACTCCGCCGCCATAAGCACCGACGCCCGGCTCAACGGCGAATAATGCACAACGACCGATCCGGTCATGAGAACGGCCGCTGGTACTCCCACCGTGAATGCCGCACGAACGCGATTGCCCTCAACCAGCCACCTTAGCAACAAGCTGACGGGTATTGCCGCAATAACTGCACCCACGGCATTCAAGACACCGAACCACAAGTACACGGCGACCTTTCGCGATGGCCAGATCCCCATCCACCAAGCCGGCGTCCATGTGAACGGCATACGCCCGATCACGATGGACGCGAGACAATAAAATCCCGCGACCAGCCCGGCAATCACCACTACATATCTCAGTTTTACGGGATCCACCCAGACTCCACTTCGGTTCATACCTTGGACAGCGTGCGGCCGCTCTACCTCATCATTATGCGCTCGCCTTCCGGGCCTGAAGGCGGCTGGCGCAATATAAGGACTCTCCGAGTGTCTCGTACAGTGCGATCTCCGTGTCGAGCCAGCTGAGATGCTGCTCCTCATCTGCGAGGATTTGCTCGATGAGATTTCGAGTGGTGGCATCGTGAGCGGCTCCAGCGGCCTCGGCCGCTGCGTTGAGCTTGGGGCGAGTATGGCGCTGAATCATCATATCGTTATCGAGGATCTCGCGCACGGATGCACCGATGGCGGGAGCCTCGATCGTGAATGCGGGTGCGCCGTCTAGATCAACAACCCGATTAAGAAGCGCGCGGATCGTTACCGGCTCATCATCGGTGTGCATGCGCATTGCGTCGGCGAGACCATGCAGCCCCTTTGCCCCGATCAGGGCGATATGCGTCTGATGCTGGGCGCAGGCTCTCCAGACCGCACCAAGTAAACCGTTCAGGATTGTGACCACCGGGTTGTCGGTGACGCCTATTTTTGCGGACACACCGGGGCTCCTTTTCGTCCCAAGTAATAACCCAGGCGATTTTCCAGGTCGCCTGGCTTGTGGAATCCTCGCGCCATCAGCGCTTTTATTTTCTCCTGCGCAGCCGGCCGGACTATCGAAGCCATACACGCCTGCCATCCAGCGTCGACTTCGACGTCCGGCGGCAAACTAGCCGCGTTGACGAGGCGCTTAGTATTGCCGATTGCCAATTTGTCGAACGAGGCGATCCGCGACGCGAGCGTATCGACAAACTCATCGAGCTCATCATCCGGTAACGAGCGGTTCACATAGCCGTAGGACTCAGCCAAGTCCCCTCGAATGTCGTCCGAGCCCAAGAGCACTTCGAGAGCACGCCCCCTTCCCATGAGCCGCGGCAGTCGCGCCATGGGCCCACCGCCGGCTACCAAACCCACACCCACTTCCCACTGCGACAAAATGGCTTTCTCGCGACTCGCAAAACTCATGTCGCAGGCAAGCGCAATTTCACTGCCGTTTCCAGTTGCCCTGCCGCGTATCAAAGCGATCGATACGACGGGTGTGCGGGTTAGGCGCACGAGAATGTCCGGCCAGGCCGGCAAGCCCGTGGGGCCTGGAGGTATGCTCGTTAGATCCTCGAGCTTCGCGAGGAAATCGGAATGATTCAGAAAAAAACCTTCAACAGCGCTGTCGAAGACCACCACCTTGAGTTGTTCGTCCGTTTCCAGAGCCGTGACAATCTCTCTGAATCGCAATACGAACTCCGGACCCATGAGGTTGAGCGGTGGGTTGTCGAAAGTGACTCGCCAATAGGCTGGGGTAAGCCGGGCCAGCCTTATCTGCGTGGTGTTGGTTGCCGATTTCATCAAATACTCCTGAGCGCAGACGCGAGTCCCACTGCCCCATCAGAACAGATTGGCGGACACCGAAATATTGGACGATGGTATCGGGCGATACCATCGTCCAATGGCCTTGCCTCGATGCCTCTGATGTCATTGCGTCCGTAATCCCAGTGACGCACGAAAGAGAGGCAATATGAACATGTCTGCGGTCAAGGTGAATCGGGCTTGGGTGGCAAAGGCCGCCAAACAGCCGCTGACTTTGGAAACCGTTGATCTTGGGAGCCTCGGGGTCGAGGATGTTGAGATCGCGGTCGAGCACTGCGGACTGTGTCATTCCGACCTCTCGGTCTTTAACAACGACTGGGGCATCTCGCGCTACCCCGCGGTCCTCGGGCACGAGGTCGTCGGCCGTATTACGGCGCTGGGTCCTCATACCAAAGGCCTCAACGTCGGACAACGCGTCGGCGTGGGCTGGAACTCATCCAGTTGCATGCACTGTCATCAATGCATGTCGGGAAGCCATCACCTCTGCCCGGAAGCGCAACTGACCATCGTCGGTCATCGCGGCGGGTTTGCAACGCACATTCGCTCGCACTGGGCTTGGGTCATCCCACTCCCGGAAGGACTAAGCCCTGCCGACGCGGGCCCGCTCATGTGTGGGGGCACAACAGTCTTTTCGCCGCTCTCGATGCACGCCAAGCCCACCGACCGGGTTGGCATCATCGGCATCGGCGGGCTGGGCCACTTGGCGGTGAAATTCGCCGCGGCCTACGGCTGCGACGTCACGGCATTCACCTCGAGCGAGAGCAAGTTCGATGAAGCCAAGGGTTTTGGAGCCCATCAAGTGGTGTCCAGCAGGGATTCCGCGGCGATCAAGAAACTCGCAGGCAGCTTTGATCTGCTGATCAGCACCGTGAATGTCAAGCTCGATTGGGATGCGATTATTGGAACAATCGCGCCGAACGGCCGACTACACGTCGTGGGCGCGGTGCTCGAACCCATTCCTGTCTCGGTCTTCTCGCTCATTCTGCAGCAACGCTGCATCTCCGGTTCACCGGCTGGCTCTCCCACCGCCATTGAGAGGATGCTCAACTTTGCGGCGCGACACGGTGTCGCGCCACAGACCGAACACTTTCCGATGAGCCGTATCAACGACGCCTTTGCGCGACTCGCGTCGGGTAAGGCCCGATACCGCATCGTGCTCGATGCAGATTTCGACAAGTCTTGACGCTCCCATCGTCAGTGAGTCGCCCGACCGGCGAATGGCGCGAGAACTCACAGAGGTATTCAATATGAAAGTCTGCACGTACAAAATTGATTCTTCCATGCGCCAGTTCGCCGCAGTGTTGGTTGGGTTGGTCCTTTCCACAGCTTTCGCGGCAATGGCGCGTGCTTCGATTGCGTCGCTGAGACCGGGTGCCTGCTTCTCGACATCGCAATGCCCGGCATGAGCGGACTCGATCTGCAACAGGAGTTGACGGTTCGCGGACAAAAGATCCCGATCGTCTTCATCACGGCTCTAGCAGACGAGACCGTCCGTCCACGTGTGCTGGAACAGGGTGCCGTGGAGTGCCTGTTCAAGCCATTCAGCGACACGGCGCTGTTTGAGGCGCTCAATGCCGCATTTCACGTGAGCTGAGCGCGCCACGCGACATCCCGCGCGGCGCAAGGCCCGCCAAGCTCCGCGACGACGGATTGCTTGGCGGGTCCTGCTTCGGAGAGTCGTGTTTTCAGGCTGCTGCCGAGACCGCGAAGTTCGCCCGAGCCCACGCGTCAAACTTCGTCGGCTGTCGGCCGGCGACTGTGTTGGCCAGCGCAATTGCGTCGCGCGAGTCCGCACCGAGGTAGGTGTGGGTCTCGAAGTAGGCGAGCATCTCCGCGACATCCTTGGCGCCTGGGAACCAGCCGGCAAAAAGTTCTTTCGGGACTTGCCTGAACGAGAATTTGTGTCCCTGACGATTCAGCGTGGCGATGACCTCGTTGAAGCTCAGGAAGTCGCCGACCAGCGGCAAATGTTCACCGTGCTCCGCGAGTTCCGGCTGCGTGAATGCACCGACGACGATGTGGCCGAGTTCGGTGATGTCGCCCATGTGAATGACGCGCTTCTGCGGATCGAGCGGCAGCGCCCAACCCATGGCCCCATCCGCTTGCTTCTGCGGCGCCATCACGCCGAGCAGATTTTGATAAAAGAATGGCGCGATCACGAATGTGTGGTGCGCGAATCGAGCCTCCTTCACGATGCGGTCGCTCTTTGCTTTGTCCGTGAAATGTGGGACATCTTGCCGCCGCTGATCGTCTCGACGTCCGGCAGCGTCGACCAGATGAAGTGCTGAACGCCGCCATCTTTCGCCGCGCGAACGGCCGCGAGTACCTGCTTGCGCTCGTCCGTGCCCGGTTCCCAGGCATTGGTTACCAGGAAAACCCCGTGTGCTCCGGCAAACGCGGCTTTCAGAGTTTCCGGACGATTCAGATCCGCCAGCACGACTTCGTCAGCCAACTTCGGATGCTTGTCCGGATTGCGCGTCAACGCGCGTACCTTGAATTGCCCGCTCGCCTGCAGCGCGCGCACGACGGAGCCGCCCTGCAGACCGGTTGCGCCGACGACGGCGATGAGCTTTTTGGTGTTTGACATGGCATTTCTCCAATGAGTGTTTTTCCGTGTAAAGCACGGTACGCCCCCGCCATACATCTTTGAAGACTATATTATTCGATGTTATCCATCTCGCTTTGGGATAGATGAAAGGGATTTCAGCGCCCCGGCAAGCACGTCGGTAGCGCCTTGGGCGGCCGCCCCCCAAGGCGCTCGACGTCGCCGGTCAGAATGTCGAACGCACCTGCCGCGAAGCTCGCCTGGATACTGATGACGGTGTTCACGGCCCCACCGGTAGACCCGCGTTTTCGGCATCGACGGCATCCAGCCGTGCAGCTTGTTCGCGACCTCCGCGACTTTGCGGCCCTGGTAGCGCGCGCCGACCAGCTCGTTCGCGCTCGGCATACGCGAGCCATCACCGCCGGTAATGGTCGTGGCACCGTACGGCGAACCACCGGTAATCTCGTCCAGGGTCATCTGACCCGCATGGCCGTAGTCGAGGCCGACGACCACCATGCCGAAGTGCAAGAGATTGGTGATGATCGAGAACAGCGTCGTTTCCTGCCCGCCATGTTGCGTGGCGCTCGAGGTGAATGCCCCGCCGACCTTGCCGTGCAACGCTCCGCGCATCCAAAGGCCCCCGGCCTGGTCCAGGAAATTGGCCATCTGCGAGGACAGTCGTCCGAACCGCGTGCCGGCGCCAATGATGATGGCGTCGTAAGACGCAAGGTCGTCGATCTTCGCGACCGGCGCGGCCTGATCAAGCTTGTAGTGCGAGTCGCGCGCCACCTTGTCGGATACGAGTTCGGGAACGCGTTTGATGTCAACCCGCGCGCCCGCTTCCCGGGCACCCTCGGCGACGGCTGCCGCCATGGCTTCGATATGTCCGTATGACGAATAGTAGAGCACTAAAACTTTCGACATGATTTTCCCCTCGAGATGTGATCCCAATTCAGCGTTTATGGAAACGTAAGCATATAGGGGGCGGCTCTGTCTTTCCCGCGCTTGCGAAATTTGTGCCGATCTGCTCTAGAGTCGGCAGCGCTGATATTCCTTGGGCGTCATGCCGATTGCGCGATGAAACGCCCGCGTAAAACTGGCCTGCGAGGAGAATTGCGCATTGGGCGCTATCTGCACGAGCGGCAGTTTGCCCGCCTGCCTGTGCTCCGCTATCCCGCGGTCCCGTATTCGAACGAGTTCAAGCGTGCTATTGATTCGGCAATCTTGCGATGCAGCTCTGCAAATCCGGCCTCTAGAAACGCGATCGCAGCGGAATCGAGCGACTGTACACTGGAAAACTTCGCGCGCAGCGCATCGTGCAGCCGATCGCAAGCCGCGACGCTCCCGTGCGTCAAGCCGACGAACCGCTCGCACCCTTCGCTGGTACCATC
>Ga0193727_1000863_pt1 | contig 12304 bp, 11 predicted proteins | sample H2c2metaG_FD_143051 | JGI IMG/M metagenome (GOLD analysis project Ga0193727, IMG submission 143051) | Soil microbial communities from a riparian zone of the East river system, Colorado, United States - H2c2 | ecosystem: Environmental > Terrestrial > Soil > Riparian zone | place: USA: East River...
GGAACGGTGCGTCGCGTGTCCTTGATCTCCGCGCCCATGAAAGATGCGCTCTCAACGCCGCCAAACGCGAAGAAAATTGTCGACCAGAAGATCGCGTTCTTTGTGCTCGCATGTGGAAGCATAGTCCCCCATGCAAAATGGGTTGCGCTGCCCGAATGATGCCAGGAGATGATTCCGAGGATGATCAGAAGCAGAACGGGTATGAAACTCGCGATTGCCCCGGCGTTATTCAGCCATTTGCCGGCCCAGACGCCACGAATATTCAGGAGTGTAATTCCACCTAGCGCGATGAGCGAGAAGGCCATGAAGTAAGGGCCATCGTTATGTAGCGCCAACGGGAGCCCGCGAGGGCCCGCAATAAACAGAGCGCTGCCTGCCGCGAAGTAGAGCACGGCAGAAAAATATGGCAGGTTGCTCATTGCGTAGGTCCAGGCCGCGATAAAACCGGCAAAGTCGCCGAAGCTCTCCTTTGCCCAGACATACAATCCACCTTCCTGCGGATAGCGCGACGAGAGCTCCAGCACGCAGGCAGCCAGCGGAAGGAAGAAGCCAATCCAGGCGAAAATCCACACCAGGATAGAACTTGGGCCCGACGCTGCAGCAGTGGCAATCCATCGCAGGCTCAGGCCGCTTACGACATAAAAAAGGGTGAGATCCAGCAGACCGATCTCACGCAACAGAGATTTCTGCTGTGATTTGTCTCCTATCGTCTCTATTGAGTCGAGTGGTTCTGCCAATGCTGCGCCTTCCTTGGATCAGAAACTTGAGCCAATTCCCCAATGCTCAGCGAGCGCTTTTCAAGAATAATTCCGGACCGGACCATAGTAGCAACCCACGACGATGGTGAATTTCGCCCTCGGGCGATTCCTCACTTGCCTCGGGTCGATGCACAGGTGGAATATAGTCCTGCGTAACTTCCCCTTGTGGATGCGTTTCAGTGGAGGCCTGTGTCAGCCTGGGATCAACATGCCCCGCCCATCGCGGAGATCGATGTTCTTTGGATTACGGCCGGGCTCGGCTGTGACGGCGATACGATCGCGATGACAGCTGCCACCCAGCCGAGTATTGAGGACATCGTATTAGGGAACATGCCTTGGACTCCCAAGGTGTATCTCCACAACCCGTTTCTTTCGTTCGAGAACGGTGACGAATTCCTGAAGCGATTTCACTTGGCGGCGCAGGGCGGACTGGACCCATTCATCCTTGTTATTGAGGGGTCCATTCCGAATGAAAACAACAAAGAGGAAGGGTACTGGGCCTCTCTGGGCACCGACCCAGCAACGGGCCAGCCAATCACGACCTGTGAGTGGATTGACCGCCTCGCACCGCATGCCTGGGCGGTAATCGCCGTTGGTACGTGTGCGACGTACGGTGGCATTCACGCAATGGAGGGGAATCCGACGGGATGCATGGGTCTTCCGGATTACCTGGGATGGGGGTGGAAGTCCAAGACCGAGATCCCCATCGTCTGCGTTCCGGGCTGCCCGATTCAGCCCGATAACTTCATGGAAACACTGCTCTATTTGCTTTACATGGCCAGCGGACGTGCGCCGATGATCCCGCTGGACGAGGCTTTAAGGCCCACCTGGCTGTTTGGAAGCACGGTCCATGAAGGGTGCGACCGGGGCGGTTACTACGAGCAGGGCCAGTTCGGTGAGGAATACGGCTCTCCGCTGTGTATCGTAAAGCTGGGCTGCTGGGGACCCGTTGTGCAGTGCAACGTGGGCAAACGGGGTTGGATGGGCGGAATTGGCGGTTGTCCTAACGTGGGCGGAATCTGCATCGGATGCACCATGCCGGGGTTCCCTGATAAGTTTATGCCGTTCATGAATCAACCGCCTGGCTCACTTCTCTCGTCGGCCGCGGTTCAGACATACGGGCGAGCGATTCACGCTTTGCGGAAGTTTACCCAGGCATCATTGAACAAAGTGCCCAGCTGGCGTCGTCAGAGTGTTGTGCCCGACCGGCCCGAATGACATCTAAGTTACATAGGTTGAGTAAACTGAGAGAAGCCGCATTTCGCATGGGGTGAGCGATGGCGCTCTTGTCACAAACCGATCGGGGTATTCGCCATCCAATGCGCGAGCCGGAACTCGACAACCTCCCGGCCCTTCCGGAATTGGAGGAGGCCGAAGCCCTTCTTTTGGAACTGGCTGGCGTCTTCAAAACCGCCGCAGGAGGTTCCATTCCTGATGGGGGAGATCCGGCAATAACAGGAGACGCCCACGCTTCAAACCTTGAGGCCAAGTACCGTGCACTCCTGGAACAAATCCCGGCGGTGGTCTTCATGGCCTACGTGGATCGCGGTGTCAGCGAGGCGTACGTCAGTCCGGAGATCGAAGCTGCTCTTGGCTATTCTCGCGAGGAATGGCTCGAAGACCCAGTGAGGTGGTATGAACACATCCATCCTGACGACAAACAACGCTGGAGCCTGGAAGCGGCAAATATGTTTGTCTCTGGCAAGCCCCTTCGGTCCGCTTATCGGGTAATCGCGCGGGACGGTCACGTGGTCTGGTTCCATTGCGACGCAAGAATGGTGCGCCGGCCCGATGGACAGCCATGGTTCATTCACGGCGTAGCCTTTGATATCTCTGACCTCAAGGTTACCGAAAGGGCGCTGCAACAGGAGCGGAACGTGGTGTCCGCCATTCTCGATACCGTCGGAGCGCTCGTAACTGTTCTCGATCCCCAGGGGCGCATCGAGCGATTCAACCGTGCATGTGAACTCACAACCGGTTATTCACTCGAACAAGTGCGCGGCAAGCACATCTGGGATTTCTTTTCACATGCGGAGGAGATTAAGCGCTCCAGGGGAATTCTTGAGCAATTGAGCGCCGATTTGCTCCCGCAGGATTTTCAAAGTCATTGGGTCACGCGTCACGATACCCATCGGTTGATTGCCTGGTCGTGCTCGATGTTGCCCGGGAATGATGGTACTCCCAACTACATCATCGCCACAGGAATCGACATCACCGAGCGAGAGCAACTGGAGAGGGCTCTTTTAAATATCAGTGCGCGAGAGCAGCGGCGAATCGGCCAGGACCTGCACGATGGGCTCGGACAGCACCTCACCGGCGTTGCATTCATGGCCAAGGTGCATGAGGCCAAGCTGGCAGAAAAGCAGATGCCGGAAGCGGCGGATGCAGCGAAGATCGTGCGACTTGTGAATGAGGCGATCCACAAGACGCGTGAACTGGCGAGGGGCCTGCTGCCGGTGCTCTCTGACGCTCAGGGGTTGATGACGGCGTTGCAGCAGTGGGCGGGTGAGGTTGAAGACCTTTTCGGAATATCATGCCAGTACACATGTGATACGGCGGTGTTGATCCATGATGCGGGCATGGCTACACATCTGTACCACATCGCGCAGGAAGCGGTGACGAACGCCATCAAGCATGGAAAGGCGAAGAACATACTGATCACCCTCGTTCAAGACGGCGGGTGGGGCACTCTGGTTATTCGAGATGACGGGACGGGTATCAGTGAAGGTAGAGGAAACACCCAGGGGATGGGCCTGCATATCATGACCTATCGAGCGGGCATGATTGGCGGAAGGTTGGAAATTGGGCCAAACAAAGATTCGGGAACCTCGGTGACATGCACGTTTCCCGTGGTCTCATCGAGTTGAAAGAAGGGCGAATGATGACGCATCTTACCTTCGAGAAGCCGGATCGGCCGTTCCCGGTTGCCAAAAGAAAGGTGATGATCGTGGATGATCACCCTCTTCTCCGCCAGGGGCTTGCCCTGCTCATTAACCAGGAAGAGGATATGCAAGTCTGTGGTGAAGCCGAGGAGGCCCAAGGGGCACTGCATGCCGTCATGCACCGAAGACCCGACATCATGATCCTTGACATCTCTCTGAATGGGCCCGACGGACTCGAACTGCTCAAGAGTATCCGCGCCACGGATCCAGATCTGCCAGTACTTGTCCTCTCCATGCATGATGAGGCAATTTACGCTGAACGTGCGCTTCGAGCCCGCGCAAACGGTTACATCATGAAACAGGAGGCCGCGGAGAAGGTACTGGTGGCTATCCGCCGAATCCTGAATGGAGAGGTGTATCTAAGCGACCAGATTTCAAGCAAGATGCTGCAACAATACATCAGCGGCGCGCCTTCGATGATCCAATCTCGAATCGCGTCGCTGTCAGATCGGGAACTGGAGGTCTTCCGGTTGATTGGGGAAGGCCGGGCCACGCGCGAAATTGCCGATGAGCTACATCTCAGCGTAAAAACCGTTGAAACCTACCAGGCCCATATTAAAGAGAAACTTGCCTTGCGCAGCGGACGAGAACTGATCCAGCACGCCATTCAGTGGAAGATCCATGAGAAGAGTGCCTAAGTGCATTTCGAGCACCGTCGATAGCTGTCTTCAGGTCTCCCGCGGTTTCTCGGGCTGGGTTTAGCTGCAACGCGGCGGAAGAGGGGTCGGGGAAAACCTTACCCATTGTCGAGCAAAAAATCTGAAGTGAGAATAGGGCCGGTCCCGCTTGCGACCCATTCACTGTGTCTGTTTGGATATCGGAGGTTTGATGAAGGCGACTTCCCCCTGTCTTTGTCGATAGCATCGGTGCCCGACGATCCCCGCCGAGCCAAATTGACGATCGGGCCCAAACCAAAGGCAGAACGCCGAATTCAACCTGCGTTAATCGAGGCCATTCGAAAACTTAATATTTGCGCAGCCGGGGAGAATCAAGTCTGAACTCCGTGCCAGCAGGCTGCGGCTATGTTACCGATGGCGAAACCTGTTTCAGCCGTGGCCTCGCGGAGGGTTTACCGCGCTTGAAGGGGCAAGACCACCAGCATTTGAAAAAGGAGATCAAGGATCATGACTGCACAAGCAGCTCCTTACGGTCGAGTCACCCAGAAAAAACCTGCTGTGGCTGAACTCCACATCGTGTGGATCACAGCTGGCCTGGGATGCGATGGAGACTCGGTTTCCATTACAGCGGCCACACAGCCGAGCATCGAAGATGTTCTCCTGGGGGCGATTCCCGGTCTTCCCAAGGTCCATCTGCATAACCCAGTGCTCGCCTATGAGAACGGCGATGATTTTCTGAAGTTCTGGTACGAGGCGGAGGCAGGGCGGCTTGACCCCTTCGTGCTGATCGTTGAGGGCTCGATTCCCAACGAGAAGATCAAGAAGGAGGGATACTGGGCTGGACTCGGAACTGACCCGCACACGGGGCAGCCCATCACCACCAATGAGTGGATCGATCGCCTGACGCCCAAGGCTATCGCGGTCATCGCCTGCGGAACTTGCGCAACTTACGGGGGGATCCATGCGATGGAAGGGAACCCCACCGGGTGCATGGGTTTGGCGGACTATCTCGGGTGGGAATGGAAGTCCCGGGCCGGCTTGCCGATCGTGAATGTTCCGGGCTGCCCAGTGCAACCGGATAACTTCATGGAGACCGTCCTCTATCTCCTCTATCAGGTGGCGGGGCTGGCCCCCATGATTCCACTCGATGCGCAGTTACGGCCCACCTGGCTGTTCGGCGGCACCGTACACGATGGCTGCGATCGTGCCGGATCGTATGAGCAGGGCGACTTTGCAACCCACTATGGCTCTACCAAATGCATTGTCAAGCTGGGTTGCTGGGGCCCGGTGGTAAACTGCAACGTGCCAAAGCGGGGTTGGATGGCCGGGATTGGCGGCTGCCCCAACGTCGGCGGCATTTGTATCGGGTGCACCATGCCTGGCTTCCCCGACAAGTTCATGCCCTTCATGGATGAACCGCCCGGCGCCAAACTCTCAAGCAGCGCGATCGGTATCTATGGCCAGGCAATTCGTGCGTTGCGCAGCATGACGAATGCAACCGTCAACAAAGAGCCCAAGTGGCGGCACGCTCGTCCCGAACTCACGACCGGCTACCGCAGTACTTCCTACTAACCAGCAAAGAAGGAGATTTCGAGATGGCGACGATTACCGCCTCAAGCGCAGAGGAAGCTGCCCAGAAGAGCCAGTTAGTAGAGATGAATTGGGATCCTATCACCAGGATCGTTGGCAGCCTCGGCATCTTCACCAAGATTGACTTCGGCAAGCGCAAGGTTGCCGAGTGTCACAGTACTTCCTCAATCTTCCGCGGATACAGCATCTTCATGAAGGGCAAGGACCCGAGGGACGCTCACTTTATCACCAGCCGCATTTGCGGCATCTGCGGCGACAATCACGCAACCTGCGCTACCTACGCTCAAAACATGGCATTCGGAGTTCGTCCGCCGGCAATGGCGGAGTGGATCGTCAACCTGGGCGAGGCGGCCGAATACATGTTCGACCACAATATCTTCCAGGACAACCTGGTCGGTGTGGACTTCTGCGAAAAAATGGTGAAGGAAACCAATCCAGGCGTGTGGGAGAAGGCGGAGAAGACTCGTGCTCCGAATGAGGAACTACACGGTTACCGCACCATCGGCGACATCATGAAGGCGCTCAATCCCTTCACGGGAGCGTTCTATCTCGAGGCCCTTCAGGTCAGCCGAATGACTCGGGAAATGTTTTGCCTGATGGAAGGGCGCCACGTACATCCATCCACCTTGTATCCCGGCGGCGTTGGAACTGTACCCACAGTACAACTCTTCACGGACTATATTGTCCGGCTGATGAAGTATGTTGAGTTCATGAAGAAGGTTGTGCCGCTGCACGACGACCTCTTCGATTTCTTCTACGAAGCCCTCCCCGGTTACGAAGAGGTCGGTCGGCGGCGAATTCTGCTTGGGTGTTGGGGATCGTTCAACAACCCCGACGTTTGCGACTACACCTACGCAAAGATGACCGACTGGGGCCGCGGCATGTACGTTACTCCGGGCGTTGTTGTCGACGGCCAATTGGTGACGACTGACCTGGTGGACATCAATTTAAACATCCGCATACTGCTGGGCAGCTCCTACTATGATGACTGGCAGAACGCGCAGACCTTTGTGCAGAAGGATCCGCTTGGGAATCCGGTGGATCAGCGTCATCCATGGAACCAGAGCACCTTCCCCAAGCCGCAGAAGCGCGACTTCAAGGAAAAATACACCTGGGTGATGTCTCCGCGCTGGTACGACAAGCGTACGGGCGACTATCTCGCGCTGGACACAGGCGGCGGTCCAATCGCTCGCTTCTGGGCGACGGCACTTGCCGGCATCGTGGACATTGGCTATATCAAGGCCACCGGGCACAGCGTTAAGATCTACCTGCCCAAGACCACCTCGAAGCCTGAAGTTGAATTTGAATGGCACATTCCCAAGTGGAGCAACGCCATTGAACGCGACAGAGCGCGTACTTACTTCCAGGCCTACGCCGCCGCGGCTGCCCTCTACTTTGCCGAGCAGGCACTGGCGGAGTTACACGCCGGGCGCACCAAGACTTGGAATGATTTCAAGGTGCCCGAAGAAGCAATTGGCTGCGGCTTCCACGAGGCCGTGCGCGGGGTCTTGTCGCACCACGTGGTGATCCGCGATCACAAGATTGCCAACTATCACCCTTACCCTCCGACGCCCTGGAACGCCAATCCGCGCGATTGCTATGGAACCCCGGGGCCGTATGAGGATGCGGTGCAGAATACCCCGATCTTTGAAGAGAATGGCCCCGACAAATTCAAAGGAATCGACATCATGCGTGCTGTTCGCAGCTTCGACCCGTGCTTGCCGTGCGGCGTGCATATGTACCTGGGCAATGGAAAGGTGCTTGAGACGCACCATTCCCCAATGTTTGGCGCTGTACCTCAAGCTGGGTAGGGCGTTTGAATATGGTGTGAGCTGGATGAACTGAGCGCATCCGCTACGCTCACGAAGGTCTGGCTCACATTTGCGTTGGGATCAAAAGGAGGCGTGTGGGAAACGACGGCGCATTTCAGGATCAAATTCGCCAACTTGGCAAACTGATTACGCAGTTCGATCAGTTTCCTGACGGTTCGCAAAAAAGTGCGTGCAAGGAGCTAGTGCAACTCCTGATGGACGTGCACGGGGCCGGGCTTGAACGGATGATGGAGATAGTCTTCGAGGGCGGCAGCCAAGGCTCCGAAGTCATCGACAAACTTGCGAAAGATCCAGTGGTGGGCAGTTTGCTTCTGCTCTATTCGTTGCATCCTGACGACTTGGAAACTCGAGTGCGGAAGGCGATGGATATCATACGGCCCCGCTTGCGCAAGCTTTCTTGCAGCGCAGTCGTGGCGGGCATCCAGGACGGCTCAGTGCAGGTGCAAGTGACAACAGCAGGTCACGGTTGCGGTTCTTCTGCAAAGGATGTTCGGGCGATTGTAGAAGAAGGTGTATACGAGTTTGCACCCGACGTTGTAATTCTTGAAATCCTCGGTCTGGAAGAACCATCCCGGACGGGTTTTGTTGCGTTGGAAAGCTTGCTGGGTAATGGTCTCGCGATGGTGGGTTCAAACGAACACTCGGCCCAACCGAACGGTGCTCATTGAGATTCACGAGCGGCGATGCGGAAAGGAACTCTCGTGCCTGATGAGTCCAATCTCGGTTTCGAGCAGGCATTCGGCGTTCTGCGTCAACTCACGCGCGCGCGAAGTTCTGCGCCGCGCGCCGTGGAGTTTTGCGAGCTTTGCAGCGCTGGGCTGGGTCATGATCATCCCCATCTGGTCGAACTTGCTTCGCGGCAGATCGTCTGCGCATGTGACGCCTGCGCGTTGCTATTCGACGGCATGGAAAAGGCCAGGTACAAACGAGTCTCTCGATCCGCCCAGCATCTTGTCGATTTCGAGATGTCAGATGGGCAGTGGGAGAGCCTGTTGATTCCCATCAACATGGCCTTTCTGTTTCGTTCGAGCCTGGAGGGCAGGGTACTTGCACTCTATCCAAGCCCGGCGGGCGCGGTTGAGTCTTTGTTGCCGCTTGAAGCATGGAGCGAGATCGTGGAGCAAAACCCGGTAGTGCATAGGCTACAACCGGATATCGAGGCCCTGCTGGTGAATCGTGTCGGCCATGCGCATGGCATGGGCCAAGCGGAGTACTACATAGCCCCGATGGACGAGTGTTACAAACTCGTCGGGCTGATTCGTACGAACTGGAAGGGGCTTTCAGGGGGGACCGAAGTCTGGACGGAGATCGGCCGCTTCTTCGCTGAGTTGAAATCCAAGTCCGAGCAGATTCGAGGAGGGGTCAATGCCTGACTTGAGCTTTCGCGTCGAATCAGCGACCGTTGTGCAGTTTGCTGCGGTTCCCATGATCGCGTTCCAATTGCGGATCACCAATGCCGCGCTCGATGAGACCATCCACACGGTTGCTCTTCGTTGTCAGATTCAGATTGAAGTTACCCGTCGTCGATATGCGCCTGGGGAGCAAGAGCGCCTGCTCGATCTTTTTGGGCATCCGGACCGTTGGAGTCAAACGTTACGCAACTTGTTGTGGACCCACGCCGCCGTTGTGGTGCCTGCATTCACCGGCACAACCACCATTGTCGACCTGCAGGTTCCATGCACCTTTGACTTCAATGTCGCGGCGACCAAATATTTCGAGGGCCTGGCTGACGGCGAAATTCCCTTGAACATGCTTTTCAGCGGAACCGTCTTCTACGCTCGTGAAGACAGCCCGCTACAGGTGGCTCCCATCTCCTGGGAACAGGAGGCGCGCTACAAGCTTCCAGTAAAGTTGTGGCGTGAAATGATGGACGCGTATTACCCCAACAGTGCGTGGATTAGCCTGCGCCGGAACGTCTTTGATCGCCTCTACAAATACAAGATTCAGCACGGCATTCCATCGTGGGAACAAGCGCTCGAGAAGGTGCTCGACAGTGAAGAGGCGGTGACTCCTTGAATTTCGACCGGGTTGAGAAGATCGCCGATGCAGTCCTTTACGAGGGGTATATGCTCTACCCCTATCGGCCCTCTTCAGTGAAAAATCAACAGCGGTGGAACTTCGGAGTGCTGTACCCTCCCGACTATTGTGAACAACAAGTTGGGTGGGACCGATGCACCATGCAGACAGAATGTCTCTTGAAAGTAGATTCGTCTGCGCGTCTGAACGTGAAGGTGCGATTCCTGCAGATAGTTCAGCGGTCAGTGGGAAGACTGGTCGCTCCCACGACAGCATCGCCCGAAGGAGTCGAAGCCACAATCGAACTTGTCGATCGTCTCGAGGTGGCCGGGCGTGTATATCAGCCGTGGCAGGAGGCAATCGAAAGGGAAGTTGTGTTCGACAATCTGGACCCGTGGTCCCTTCACATCTCTTCGCCAGCGTTTTCGATCCCAGAGGGCAACACGATGGAGCATCTCCAGGACGAGCACGGCTCGACCGTCGGAGTCATTGTGAGGAAGTGGAGTTCTCTGAGCGGAGCGGTCGAGATTGGCTCGGAGTCCTGCCGTGACGAGATCGTCAAGCTCAAGTTGCAGGTGCATAACTACACGCGCGGAGTTCCGCAAGGAGTCGATGATTACCGCGGCCGCGATGCCGTGCTCATGGATTCATTGGTCTCCGCTCATACCATCCTGAGCGCAGAAAGCGGCGAATTCATTTCCCTGCTCGACTCACCACCCTGCTACAAGGATTTGGCGGCGCGCTGCGATAACGTGGGTACTTGGCCCGTACTGGCCGGGGGAGACGCAAGCTGTGTGCTTTCTTCCCCCATCATCCTCTACGACCAACCCCAGATTGCCCCGGAGAGTGCCGGCAACCTGTTCGACTCGACGGAGATTGACGAGATACTCTCGCTCAGGATTCTCACCCTCACCGATGCGGAGAAGCAGGAGATGCGGCAATCCGACGATCGCACTCGCGGGATTCTCGAACGCACAGAAAACATGCCTGAAGAACAGTTCATGAAGTTGCATGGGGTGTTGCGCGGCCTGACTACAGTCTCGGAGGAGTTGCCATGAATGAATGGGAATGGAACCTCCTCGAAGACAAGTCAGTCGTCGACCACATTGAAATTGACGGGAAAGCCGTAGCGGTTGGCGATCGCGTGCGCTTGCGCCCAAAGGAGGGCGGCGACATTCTTGACCTGGCTTTGCGCGGACAGATTGCAATCATTGAGAGCATCGAAGAAGACTATGAAGGCGCGCACCACGTCTGCGTGGTCATTGAAGACGATCCCGGGCGTGATCTCGGAATGCTGCGTCAACCCGGTCATCGATTCTTCTTCACCCCTGCTGAAGTGGAACCAATTGAGCAGGTGCCTCTCTCACCATCTTCAGGAACCGAAAGAGCCTCGGCCGTCAAAGCGAGGATACTCGTTGCCGGAATCGGCAACATCTTCCTCGGCGACGATGGATTCGGGGTGGAAGTCGTCCGTCGTCTCATGGACCGCAACCTTCCCGAAGAAGTGCGAACTGTGGATTTCGGGATTCGCGGGCTTGATCTCGTCTATGCCTTGCAGGACGGCTACGAAACGACAATCCTCATTGATGCATTCCCGCACGGACAACCGCCCGGAACGATTTCTGTCGTTGAGCCTGACGCGAGTGAGATTGCTGCGACGCCCAACAACCCTGTCGAGCCGCACAGCATGCATCCGCTCAACGTGCTGCGAATGGCCAGAGGGATGAATGGCGGGCTGAATCGCGCTCTGCTGGTAGGCTGCGAACCAGCCGATCTTGGCGGCGACGAGGGCTCCATGGGGTTGAGTGAGCCAGTCGAGGCTGCAGTCGAAGAGGCAGTAATGCTTACCGCTAAACTTGTAAGGCAAATCCTGGATGAAACCAAATCTGCGACATCGGTTGCAACCAAAAAGGAGAGCTGAAATGGCATTGGATCTGATTGAGTCGACGGCAAACGGAAATGGAAGCGATCGAGACACCCTGTACATGATGGGTGGTGTCGCATTGGTTGTATTTGGAGCGGGGTTGATCCTCTCGAATCCGTTTATTCGACGCTACATGTCCCAGATGGGCATTGGAAACCTTGCGCAAGCTGTGATGCCCGACGTGCAGCGCTACTTCAAACTACGAGCCATGTGACAGATCGTGCCACACATGGCCGACAGCAGCTGACCAGTCCAGCAGGACGGAGCAAACGATTGTGACTAAATCAATCGAAACGCCGAGGGCCGGCCTGCTTCATTACGTTGTCGACACCAGGGCCAGCCGCTTGACCGTTCAGGCGTTCGCAACCGGGGTGTTAGCGGCGATGGGCCACAATCCGAAGATTGGGGTTCGCTCGTTCAGCGGTGGGGTGGATTTCAACCCTGAGATCCCTGAAGCGAGCGCGTTTCGCCTTTCGATGCAGTCAAATTCTTTCACTGTCTCTGACGATGTTAGCGACAAGGACCGTCGCGAAATTGAACGCCTGATGAACGAACAGGTTCTGGAGGTTGTTAAGTACCCAGAAATCCTGTACGAGGCTCCATCAGTCTCTGTAACGCGGATTTC
>Ga0193727_1000864_pt1 | contig 12298 bp, 9 predicted proteins | sample H2c2metaG_FD_143051 | JGI IMG/M metagenome (GOLD analysis project Ga0193727, IMG submission 143051) | Soil microbial communities from a riparian zone of the East river system, Colorado, United States - H2c2 | ecosystem: Environmental > Terrestrial > Soil > Riparian zone | place: USA: East River...
CGTAACGTGCGCGAGCTGTTGCCTGGCTGCGCTTCCATACATTGGGACGGTTATACTCCTGCCAGTATTTCTCTGCTTGCGCGCGTTCACACTCGCGTTCCTTCGCCAGTTCGGCCCGGATTATGATGTGTGGGTGAGCTTTATGCCGGCGGAGTTTGTGCCGATTCTATCAGGTGCGTCGCCTTCGACACCATCTCCGCCGAACCTGCCGCCCGAGCCGCCATCGTCTCCAAGCGTGTGAAACAGGCCGGCAACCACAAAATTCAAAGAATCGAAAAAAGATTCGACCACGCTATCGGAGCGTCCTAAGAATCCACCTATGAAAAGACAATTTATTATTTGTTGTTTCAGCTTGGTTGCGGCTGCTTCCATTTGCCTTGGTCAGGAAAGTCCAAGCCCGAGTCCAAGTCCAAGTGCCACCCGGTTTAAGACGATCAGATCGGCGACCAAAGAGGCGACAATAGAAAAGTTGGAAAAATCCATCACGGATGCGTTCAAGAACAAGCAGACAAATTTGTTTAAGCAATATCTGGACCCTGAGTTCAGCGCGGTTGACGCCGAAGGAATCAAAGATGCAGACGCTGAAGTTGAGGACATGCAGAAGACTGATCTCCGGAATTACTCGTTCGCCGATATGAAAGTGACGCTTTTGAGTCCCAAAATGGCGATAGTTAAATACAAAGTTACTACCCAATCGACTTCGTCCGGTCGTGATACATCGGGTACCTATTACGCGGCCACAGTGTGGAACAAACGGAGTGGAAAGTGGCTAGCTGTGTTGCACACGTTTGTTAAAACCCAGTAAGGCTGAGCGTTTTTTGCTTTTCTTTGCGACAATATTGATGGGCGCCTCGTGCAACCATCCAAGCGAACAAAAGAGCAATTGTGGTGCAGGTGGGGGGAGTTATGAAGTGGTCACATGCGCGACAAAATAGTTCTGAAGTCGCTAACGAGCTGAAATAGCGACAAGGTATTCACCTGTGGTATAACACGGTGATGAATTGGGACGCGGTTAGCGCAATCTCGCAATTAGTCGGCTCGATCGCTGTCGTTTTGTCGGTATTGTACCTCGCGGTGCAAGTCCATCGAAGCACCCGCGTGGCCAAGCTCGCTACGCAAGACGCCGCGGCCACTGCCCTGCGCGAGGTGACCAAACCTTTCATGGAGAACGCGGAAGTGGAGCGCATCTGGCGGATTGGTTTGGAGGATATCGGCGCACTTTCTGTTGAAGAGCGGGCGCGCTTTTTCCACGCTGCCTACCAATTCCTGAAAGCGTTCGAGACAATTCACTTTCATTATGTTTACGGGATGATGGACAAGCAGCTCTGGGAAGGGTGGCGTGGACTTCTCCGGCATTATGTCGCCGCGCCTGGCATCGCTGAGTATTGGAACCTTCGTCCTGAAGTCTTCTCAGAGCGGTTTCGGAATTTTGTTAACTCACTCGAACCTCCGGCGGAGCAACGCACAGTTGGAACACTTTTCGGAGGCCAGCCTAATTGAGTGTTGAGATGAGGGCGGCACTCCTGATGCCGCGCTTCCAAACATGATCGACCGCCCCTACGATCTCGTGGCACGGAGTCTGCCAAAACCTAGGGCAAAGGTTGCAGTTCGATCTCGCCGAAGTGCAACTGCAGCGCGTCGCGGGCAACGTTGAGGAAATTATCGGCTGCGTCGGTGAGAGCCACGCGTAGCTCACCGCCGGTTGGTGACGCTGCGCGAAGTGATTGTCGATCGAGCGTTTCTTCCACGGCACGCGCGCAATTTTGCGCCGAATCGACGAGCATGATTTGGCGTTTGACCGCTCGCGCGATCGCGTTGGTGAGCAGCGGATAATGCGTACAACCAAGCACCAGTGTATCGATCCCATCGGAAAGCATGGGTTCCAGATAGCGCATGATCATTTGATCGGTTACATCGTCATCGAGCAGTCCCTCTTCGATTAACGGGACGAGCAATGGACAGGCGCGACTGCTCACGCGCACATTGCTCGCTGCCGCGCGCAGCGCTTTTTCGTACGCGCCGCTGCGTATCGTCGCACGGGTTCCGATCACACCGATGTGCCGATTGCGTGTCGCCTGCAACGCAGCCCGCGCCCCCGGCTCGATTACCCCAATCACGGGCACGGAAAATTTCTGTGTTAACAACGGCAGCGCGACTGATGAAACTGTATTACACGCAACAACCAGTGCCTTCGCGTTTTTTCCCATCAGCATTCCCGCCAGTTCCACTGCGTAACGCTGCACGGTTTCCGGGCTTTTTGGGCCGTAAGGAACACGCGCCGTGTCGCCAAGGTAAAAGATGTTTTCATTTGGCAGCAAATCGCGCAGCGCCTTCACCACGGTAAGGCCGCCGATACCAGAATCGAAAACGCCAATGGGGCGTGAATCGCTCATGCAGCGGGAAGGTGGCGGTTAGGGCATCGCGATGCAAGCACATGGTAGGGCGCGACCGCCGGGCGCGCCGCTGATTTGCAAACACGCTCCGGCTTTGGATGATTGATCGCAATGGCTGAGCTCCCGAAGAGATACGATCCAAAATCGGTTGAACCGAAATGGTATCAGCGTTGGATGGAGAATCGCGCTTTCGTGGCGAACCCGAATTCGTCAAAACCGGCGTTCTCGATAGTGATGCCGCCGCCGAATATCACAGGTGTGCTTACGCTCGGTCACGTGCTCAACAACACCATTCAAGATATTCTCGCCCGCCGTGCCCGGATGCGAGGCTTTGAAGTTCTCTGGCTGCCGGGGATGGATCATGCCGGGATCGGGACGCAGACCGCAGTGGAGAAATATCTACGGCGGACGGAAAACAAAACGCGGCATGATCTTGGGAGGGAGGAATTCCTGCGGCGCGTGCTTGAGTGGCAGGATAAACACGGCGGGATCATCATCGACCAACTCAAACGGTTGGGCTGTTCGTGCGATTGGTCGCGCCAACGCTACACGCTCGATGACGCTTACGTCGCAGCTGTTCAAAAGGTTTTTGTCGATCTTTATCGCAAAGGACTGATTTACCGCGGCCGGCGAATGATCAACTGGGACCCTGCCGCGCAAACGGCGGTCTCAGACGAAGAGGTAATATCCAAACCGCAGAAGGGAAATCTTTATTTTGTTCGCTACGAAATTGTGGAAGAGCCTGGACGATTCCTGGAGGTCGCAACCACCCGGCCGGAAACAATCATGGCCGACACTGCGATGGCTTTTCATTCGGGCGACAAGCGATATGTCGATCTCCTGGGCAAGCACGCGTGGCGTCCGCTGGCGCGTGAGAAAATTCCGATCATCACCGACGAAGCAATCGATCCGGAATTCGGCACGGGCGTTTTGAAAGTAACGCCTGCGCACGACGCGCTGGATTTTGAGATCGGCCAGCGCCATAACCTGCCGATTGTGGACGTGCTGCATCCTGACGGCCGCATCGATTGTCCAGCGGTTCCGGAGTTGGATGGACTGGAGCGATTCGGAGCGCGGGAAAAGGCAGCGGAGTTATTGCAGGCCAGGGGAGCGCTCGCAAAGACGGAGCCGTACGAAAACAATGTCGGGTTCAGTGACCGAAGCGATGTGCCAATCGAGCCGCGCATCAGTGAACAGTGGTTTCTACGATATCCCAAAACAAAGGAGGCTCTGGCTGTGGTGCGCGATCACCTGATCCGATTCTTTCCCCTGCATTGGGAGAAAGTTTACGCGCAATGGCTGGAGAACATTCGCGATTGGTGCATAAGCCGGCAAGTGTGGTGGGGACACCGGATACCGGCTTGGTACCGGAAATCCCAAAACACAAGTTCCAAACCTCAAACCGACGATGAAATTTATGTCGGCGTTGAACCTCCGGCTGATGCTGAAAACTGGACGCAAGACCAAGACACACTCGATACGTGGTTTTCATCTTGGTTGTGGGCTTACGAGACCATGGATGTTGAAACGCGGAAGAAGTTTTATCCGACGAGTGCTCTCGTGACTGCACCGGATATCATTTTCTTTTGGGTGGCGCGCATGATCATCGCCGGGTTGGAGTTCAAGCCCGGCGAATCAGACCGCGTTGAGGACAATATTGCTTTCCGCGACGTGTATTTTACGGGCCTCATTCGCGACAAGCTCGGTCGCAAGATGTCGAAGTCTCTGGGTAATTCGCCCGATCCACTTGAATTGATCGACAAATATGGCGCCGACGGTTTGCGTTTTGGGCTCATGCGTATTGCGCCCCGCGGCCAGGACATTCGCTTCGACGAAAAGCAAATTGAAGAAGGTCGAAACTTCGCGACGAAACTTTGGAATGTCGCTCGCTTCCGGCAGATGCATGGTCCAAGCGATCCCGCGCCAAAAATCGACAATCAGACGCTATCGATTTACGCCTTGGAACTGCTCGCGCGCTTGAACGAAACGATCGATTCAATAGAAGCCGCTTATCGCGAATATCAGTTCAACACAGTCGCACAACGCCTTTATGACTTTGTCTGGAGCGATTATTGCGACTGGTTTGTTGAAGCTGCCAAGACCGAAATCTTCGGCGAAGACGAGACCAAAAAGAAATCTGCGTTGGCAGTGATGGATTTTGTCTTTTCTGCAACGTTGCGATTGCTGCATCCTTTCATGCCGCACATTACCGAGGAGCTTTGGTCGCTGCTGGGCCTTGGAAGCGATTCAATTCAATTTGCTGCGCAACCAGAAAAAGTCGCTTTGGATGGCGTTTCCGATGTTATGGGCAAACGCGGCCTTGTTTCTGCCATTTACGAAACGATACAGGCGGGACGCAATCTGCGAGCAGAGTCCAAAATCCAATCAAACAGGAAGATACAATTTATTTTACGCACCGATAAGAAATCAATGTCCAGTCACATCCCGACGCTGACCCGGCTGTTGAATGCCGAAGAAGTAGAGCTGGATCCAAAATATCAAGCGCAGGCCGGAAACCCGGTCGCTGTTACACCCCTAGGCGAGATCTTTCTGACAGTTGCCGCGGCCGACAGGGCAGGGGAACAGCAACGGCTTGACAAGGAAATTGCAAGAATCGAAACCGAAGCGCGCGCCGTGGAGGAAAAATTGAAAAACAAATCCTTCGTCGATCGTGCTCCCGCAGCTGTCGTCGAGGAGCATCGCCGGCGCTTGAAGGATTTCAGCGCGCAACTGGCGAAGCTGAAGCAGGCGCGCGAATCCCTGAATTAAAGATCACTTTCTGCTCGGTGATTCTGGCGCCGCGCTTTTGAAAAAATTCCTTTAGCTCAGGCGTGTAGAAGGACCCGTCATATTCCTGATTTAGTTCGAGCCAGACTCGGCCCCGTGGCGTGAGATGCTTTGCCAGGTCGTCCAGAAAGAATTCCCATTCCGGCACCTTCCAGAGCTCCGGCATTTTGTGGTTGTTGAAACAAATCATGAAAGCCGTAATGACATCGAATTTTTGTCCAAAATCGGGCAAAGGCCGAAAAGCTTCGATTTGCTGGACCACGCGACGAACGCCGAGCAGACGCGTAACTTCCCGGAACATGGACAAACGGTCCATATCAAGGCCGAGTCCTGAATGACCCAGGAGTTGGGCTATGTAGAGGAAATATCCTGCGCCGCAGCCTAGATCAAGGATGCGCCTGGGACGCGACAAATCGAGTTCGACCTGGCGAATTCGCCGGATGTTGATTCCGATCCAACGCTCGAGATCGAGATATTTTGGCCAGTCTGCACCAGGATTGGCGACTTCGTAGCGCTTGCGAATCTGACCGAAACCAACCGGATCGATCGTTTCGATGACCCGTTTTTTATTCAACGGGAACCGACCGGTTCGGAGCAGCCTGAGCGTATGTTTCCTCGCGCTGACCAGGCTCCGCCCATCCACCAGCTTCCGTATTTTATGTCGAAATCGCACCTGAAGATAGATCACACCTTGTAGCGGCGCGCAACAACTTCAATTAGGCTGTAAACAGGAATGAGCCTCTGGAAAAAGCTGCTCTGGTTCGCGGTAGCCGCGTTGGGAACGTGGGCGGTGGCAATGCTGGCGTTATCTCGCGGCGAGCACATCAGCGCGCTTTGGATCGTTGCCGCTGGATTCTGCGCGTTGTCGATCAGCTATCGTTTTTACAGCAAATGGCTGGCCACAAAAGTGCTGGTGCTCAACGAGCAGCGTGCCACACCGGCCGTGCTGCAAGACGACAACAAGGATTATGTGCCAACAAACGGCTGGATGGTTTTCGGGCACCACTTCGCAGCCATTGCCGGTCCCGGGCCGTTGGTTGGTCCCGTGCTGGCGGCGCAGTTTGGTTTTCTTCCAGGCACCCTCTGGATCTTGATCGGCGCGACGCTCGGCGGCGGTGTCCACGACATGATTGTTCTTTTTGCGTCAATCCGCCGAGGCGGCAAAACGCTTGGGCAGATGGTAAGAGAGGAAATCGGGCCCGGCGTGGGTTTGCTCGCTCTGGTCAGTGTCCTGGCCATCATGATTATTTTGCTGGCTGTTCTCGCGCTCGTCGTTGTGCAAGCGCTCGCGGAAAGTCCCTGGGGCGTCTTCACGATTGCGACGACGATTCCGATCGCGCTGGTCATGGGAATTGGATTGCGCACGGGAAAAGTAAGCGTGATGGCAGTTACAATATTCGGCTTGCTCGGTCTGGCGTTTGGCGTGTGGGGCGGGCAATTCCTCGCGCATTCTCCCGCAATTGAAGGCTGGTTCCGTCACGATCAGAAATGGCTGGCGTGGGCCATCATGATTTATGGGCTCGCTGCTTCGATCCTGCCCGTCTGGATGCTGCTGACGCCGCGCGATTACCTCAGCACGTTCTTGAAGCTCGGCACCGTTGCCATGCTTGCGGCTGCCGTCGTGCTGATCAATCCGACATTGCAAATGCCAGCGATTACCAAATTCATCGACGGCAGCGGCCTTGTCTTTGCGGGTCCTGTATTTCCGTTTGTATGCATCACCATCGCCTGTGGCGCGGTCTCCGGGTTTCATTCTCTAATTGCTTCCGGCACGACACCGAAAATGATCACGCGCGAATCGCGAATACGCAGTATCGGCTATGGCGCGATGGTGACCGAAATGATTGTTGCCCTGATGGCGATGATTGCAGCTTGTGTGCTTCAACCGGGACAGTATTTCGCTATTAACACAAAAGGCGCGCCGGCCGAAGTCGTCGCAAAAGTTTCTGCCGCTGGTTTTCCTGTAACCGAGGCAGAAATGCAGAAGCTCGCCACGAATTTGGGAGAATCCACGATGTTTAATCGCGCCGGGGGAGCGCCGACTTTCGCCGTCGGTATGGCCCACATGTTTGCGCGAGTCTCAACCAAGCCGACTGCGCTGGCGCTGTGGTATCACTTCGCCATCATGTTCGAAGCCCTGTTCATTCTTACAACGATTGACGCCGGAACACGCGTGGGGCGATTTTTACTTCAGGATTTTCTCGGCAATCTCTGGCGTCCACTGGGAAATACGCGTTCGTGGACTGCGAATTTTTTCTCCAGCATTTTGCTCGTTGCTGCGTGGGGCTGGTTTTTATATGAGGGCGTGATCGATCCTCTTGGCGGCATCAACTCACTTTGGCCGCTGTTCGGCCTCGCCAATCAATTACTGTCAGTGGTCGCACTCTGTCTCGGCACGACGCTTTTGATCAAAATGCGAAAGAGCCGGTATCTCTTCGTAACTCTGGTTCCACTTTGCTTCATGTGTGCGGTCACATTTTCGGCTGGCTATTTGAAAGTTTTCTCACCCGACCCAAGGCTCGGTTTTTTGAGCGGCGCCAAATCGCTGTTGAGTCAGGCCGCAGCGATGACTGATCCAATCAAGGCGGCGAATCTGGCGCGGCAGGCGACTATCTGGCGATTCGACGCGTTCGTGGCCGTTTTCTTCCTCGTGCTCGTGCTCCTGATCGTTCTGGGCTCGGCGAGGCAATGGTGGCAATTATTGCGCGGAGCCAAGCGCGTGGTTTTACACGAGAGTGAATTTGTGCCGCTCAGTGCGGTGTCGTAACTCTAATGGTATAGATCCTGTCGGCGATGAGCGAGCGACTCTACCCGGCTCCGGATTGAGAGCACGAGGTCTTCAGATAAATCGGCCTGAATAAGTTCTTCGCGGTCCGCCGATGCGGAGGCAACCACAACTCCGCGAGGATCGATGATTGCTGAGCTGCCACAAAACCATAAGTCTTCGTCTTTGCCCACACGGTTCGATGCGATCACGTAGCTCTGGTTTTCGATTGCGCGCGCAAGAGTAAGCGTTCGGAAATGCTCAATGCGTGGAAAGGGCCAGGCTGAAGAGACAATAAAAGCGTCGACGTTCTCCTCGACGACCAGTTTTCGGTACATCTCGGGAAACCGAAGATCGTAGCAGATACTGAAACCAAAGCGCAGATCGCCCAGAGCAAAGGTCGCGAAGGCGTCGCCCGAAGCAAAACACTTTTGCTCTTCGACAGGCGCGACTGCGTACAGGTGAGTCTTTCGATATTTGGCCGCGATTTGCCCCTTTTGATCGACAAAGACCAGCGAATTGTAAATTGATGTGCCATCCCGCTCCGAAACGCCGCACACGATGGCAATGGAAAGCTTCGCCGCGATTTCCTGGAGTCCGGGGACGAAACCACTGCTCCACGAATTAGCGTGAGCTTGGATTACGGACATCGAGTAGCCCGTATCGGTCATCTCCGGAAAAACAATCAGCTCGACCCCGGCTTGTTTGGCTCGCGCAGAAAAGTCGTGGACCTTGAGCAGATTGGCTTCCGGATCACCGAGCGAACAAGAAATCTGAGCGGCCGCAACCTTCATATGGTTCTGCGAGCATAAAATCGCCGCGGCGATTTCACTATTAAATTTCGGCGACAGTATTTCGTTGGTAACAACAAGCGAAAGAAATACCGCCTCTCCCTTCTCAAGGGAGAGGCGAATCAACCAAACACAGACTTCGCAATTACCGACGTTATAGGCGCACCTGCTGCGCGTCCTTGGCCGGGATCCAACCGCGCAAGGTATTCGGCAGTGCCGCGTAGATCCAATCTCCGCGAGTGCTCAAGATTTTGACTTCGCTGCCAGGTGGCAACGCCAGGACGCTGTTTGCAGTGTCCGCGGTTGCAAGACGCGCTTGGACGTCCTTGCCCGTCACTATCGCCAACGCATCGCCTTTGCCGCCCCGCTCGAGTGTATACACGGCATAAATCGAAACAGCGCAGACAAGCAGGCAAAAAATCAATGCGGTGATCACCGTGGCCGATCTGCGACGCGCGAAAATCAAAACGACAACCGCAAAAATTGCGAGCCAAAAACCGATCGCTGCTGCGATGCTGTACTGGTTGACGCTCGCGAATTGCAGGTAGCGCTCTGGCCAGCTTTGCTGCAGCTCAAGCGCGCGCGCCTCGTCACGGGCGATCTGCAAATTGGCCGTAGCTTCCGGATGATGTCGCTCCAAGGCGAGTGCCCGCTCATAATTCAAGATCGCGTGGCCAAAATCGCCTGTCCTGAAATAAGCGTTGCCGAGATCGTAAAACAGATTTGCGCTCCATTGTCCTGCACGAACGAGTGCCTCGTAACCGGAGATGGCTTCTTTGAAGTGTCCTTGCGCGTATTCCTGGTTTGCTTTTGTGAAGTCTGGATCTGACTGCGCGTACGCGACCGTAGCAATTCCGAGAGCGAGCGAAAAGAGAATCGTGAGCGTTCGATTGCCTGTCATCCCGAGCGAAGCGAAGCGAAGTCGACGGACCCCGTGGAATTGCCCTCGGGTCGCGCCACGGGATTCCTCGACTTCGCTCGGAATGACTGCGAAAAAGTTCATCTTAAATTTTCAATCAATTCCAGCACTTCGCGGCGGTTTTCTGCGGAGACTCTTCCGGGACCGTTATGGGCTCCGCTGTATTGCCATTCGTCGCTTTGCTCGAATAACCGGCGGAGCCGGTCGCGTGAATCGCTATTCAGCTTGAAAGTTTCGGCAGCAGTCTCCACATCTACCATGTTTGGGTCGATGCGGCGATTGCCTGACGCCAGAGCGGCTTTTACGCGAACAACTCTGGATGCTTCAGCATAATATTCCCGGGGCGATACGTCGTTACGATGCAGCTTGTGCATCAGATCAGTCGCTTCATGTTGCAGCGCGGCGACACGTTGGGCTTCGCGATTATCAATCCTCGCCCGGCGAATCTTCCAACCTGCAAGTCCGATTAACGCCAGTAACGGAAACACTTGGGCTACCCAGAAAACGTTTCGTGTATAAATCGGTGCAAAGGATTCCGCTTTCGTGGGTAGCTCCGTCAGCTGATACAAAATATCCTGCGGCTTGTTTGCAGTCGGGGCCGGTGATGTCGCGCGCGCTGCTGTAGCCGGGGTCGCTGACCCTGGCGGCGCACCACCTGCACTCGATGCAACCGCTGCGCCTCCCTCCACGTTGATCGGAATCGGCTCGCTGTGCAGGGTCACATATTGTTCCTTCACTGGGTCGAAGTACGAGAACGCGAGTAGCGGGAGTCCTTGCTTTTTCTCGTTGGGCGAAAGCACCGTCTCGAAAGCCTTGGTGCCACTGAGGCCGACTTCGTCGTCCTGCTTGAACTTGGATGACGGCGGATATTTGTGCCAGCCGCGCTCGTCTTCAATGACTGGCGCATTGACGCGATCAAAATTGCCGCGGCCAGAAATTGTATTCGTGACGGTGATGGGATCACCTACCTGCACGGTCTTGGGTTTTGCCTCGGTTGTCATTGTGAAATTTCCAATTGCGCCTGAAAAACTGGGCGGCGCATTTGGCGGCAACGGCTTTACCTCAAGTGCCACAGGCTCGCTCTTGATCTCCACCTCGCGGCGTTCGCCAAGTTGACTGAATGGATTCGAGAAGAACGGATCGGAGAATGGGTCATCCTGGTCCAACAGGTCGAAAGGCGAACGTGGGCGCGTGCGTGGCGCGCTCTGCCTGCGAGGAACGACAACTTGGGCCTTTGCCTTTACCGGCCCGATTTCAAATTTGCCCGCGCGTGCCGCGGCAATTGCAGTTTTGTATGTCACGACCTCATAAATTCTGCCGCTGATCGTTTCAGTATTTTCGGCGGACTGCTGTAACTTCTGCGCCGTAAATCCCTGTCCCGTGATCTCCGGCGGCTCGATGAGTCGTGGGCGAACGCGCGGATCAAATCCCATCCGAATCTGAACAGGAACAATCTCACCAACGTACGCGGTCTTGCTTGGTACGATTAACTCAGCGAAAACCAGATTATTTGCGCCGGCTGCCTGTGTATCACGGCCAGACCGAGCGCCAGACGAACGGCCGGACGAATCCGCGACGTTTAATGTCAACGCCGGGGAGCGCAGCGAATTGTTTCCGACGCGAATGGTTTGAGGCGGGATGGTGAATCTTCCCGCTCTCAACGGCAGCACAGTATAGTCGTATACCACACTGGAGGTTAGGTTGAGATTGTTCATCTCGATGCGTTGTGACGTTCCTGTTCGCCGAATTTCGAGACCGTCCACCATGATCTGCTCCGGTGCGTCCGCGCCACGTACTCCGGTGATTCGAATTTCCAGTCGCACCGTTTCGCCCAGCGAAGCTTCAGAACTATTCAAAACCGCTGTCACGCTCGGCGAATCGGCATGCGCAAACTGCGCACCCGCGATGATACCGAAGGCAGCAACCAAAATTCGCCGGGACATCGACATGACAAATCTTCCCTTACCAGTCCTTATAGACATGGCGCGTTGCTCTGCGTTCATCAAGTTGAACCCGCGCCTCTTCGTCCTTCATCGATTCCAAAAGCGCTTCGGCCTGACGTTGGCTCATCTGGCCTTCTTTTTCCGGTTCGGCTTCGGCAACCTGCGCGTTCTTATCAGGCGGCTTCTGTGATTTGTCTTCCCCGGCTCCCTTCACGTCACCGGCAAATTTTTTGGAATCTGTTGGAGTGGCGGAAGGTGCTGCGTTCTGCTCTTCACCTTCTCCCGGTGATGGCGAGGGCGTTTCATTTTCTCCTTCGCCAGGGCTCGGCGATTCCTGACCTCGCTGTTCCCCTGGCGACGGTGAAGGCTGTTGGCCTTGTTGCTTGTCGGCGCCCGGAGAGGGCGAAGGAGTCTCGCCGGGCTGTTGCTGCTGCTGGTTTTTTTGCGGCTCGTTCTTCGCCTGGGTCTGATTGTTCTTTTGCTGTTGGTCTTTTTGATTCCCTGCCTGGCCTTGTGATTGCTGCTGGTCTTTCTGTTGCTGCTGGCCCTGCCCCTGTTGTTGCTGCTGGTTCTGTTGTTGCTGCTGTTGTTGTTCTTTTTCTTTTTGTTGCTGGTCCTGTTTGTTCTGTTTGTCCTGCTTATTCTGTTCGTTTTTTTGCTGCGGCGACGGGGAAGGGGAGGGCTGATTTTGTTTCTTATTC
>Ga0193727_1000865_pt1 | contig 12297 bp, 12 predicted proteins | sample H2c2metaG_FD_143051 | JGI IMG/M metagenome (GOLD analysis project Ga0193727, IMG submission 143051) | Soil microbial communities from a riparian zone of the East river system, Colorado, United States - H2c2 | ecosystem: Environmental > Terrestrial > Soil > Riparian zone | place: USA: East River...
GCCAGACGGACAAGGCCCAGCATCAGGATCACCATCGCAACGGCGAATGGCGCATCCTTCGGATTCATAAACATATGCCCGTAGAAGGTCGGGCACAGCGCCAGCATCAGCAGCGCTGCGAGCCCCCCGAGCGGGCCGCCGACACGCCGGCCGAGCCGCCATGTCACCGCAAGGCCGATCACGCCGACGAACGCGCCGAGCAGGCGGCGAGTTTCAAACAGTTCGAGCGGGATGACCTTGTGCAGCAGCGCGGCCGCCATGTCGAAGCCGCCGCCATACATGTAGAGATTGGCGAACGACAGCGCCCCGGTATCCTTGAAACCGGAGCCATACATGCGCAACAGCAGATCGGCATATTCGGCGTGGGTGTAGTCGTCCCAGCCTAATCCATAATCGCGAAAGGTGAGGCTTGCGATCAATCCGACCGCCGCCAGCACGATGATGGCGAGGTCGTCGCAAGTCCGCTCGATCGAGCGCCGCGATGGCGTGTCGACGGCCGAAGTCGTAATGGATGACATGGCTATTGGTAACCCGGAGTCCCTTATGGCCCAGCGTAAGCGCTTTGAGCCTCATTCCCCGGCATCCATATAGCGCAGTTCCCTTACCAAGTAATTGGGAATTGTGGCTTAATTTTCCTGATGCAGTGCAACAATCGCCGCAAAGCAAAAAAATGGCGTGCCCAACTGGTGCTTCGGATCGGATTTAAGGTCGGTCAATGGAGTTTTTTGCGGGAACTGCGCCCACATTTGTCCGTTGGCGGTGTGCACAATATGACGGTATCGTTGCCTTGGCGGCTTGCGAGCATTTCGGGCGCAGCCGGGGGTGAATTTGATGATGGTTGTGTTGTTGATCGGTGGGATTGGCGTGCTATTGGCCGGTCTCCTCACGGTCGGTCTTGGCATCCAGATGGACCTGAGTTTCGGCAATACCCTCATTCTGTCGGGTACGGTCGCGGCTTGCACCGGGGCGATCATGCTCAGCCTCTGGGCAGCTGTTCGGGAACTGAGGAAAATAGCATTGCGGCTTGGCCTTAGTGTTCCGGCGGGAACCAGGGCAGCTCCAAGCGCCCCGCGCGATCAGGTCCCGGAAAAAGGCGGTTTCTCATTCAGCCGCGACCTGCCGACCGTGGAAGAAGTAGACCATGCAGAGTTGCCGGCGCCGTCCACCGCACCATGGCGGGAGGAGGCCGCGCGTGATCGCGGGCCGTCCGCGCCAGAGCCGGTGGAGGCGGCGCCAGCCGTCAAGCCGCGGCGTAATCTGTTGTTTTCCTCATCATCGCGGAAAGAGCGCGAGCGTGCTCAGGGGCGAATGAGCGATCCTTCCGAGGCTGATCTCGGTCCAAAGCCACCTCCCGAATCAAGCGAGCTTCCGCCGCCATCGTTCGACGATGCCTGGCCAAAACCGGAACGCTTGAGGGGCGATGCCCCAGCGCCGCGCCGTCGCGGTCGGACGCCCCCGGCGTTTACCGAGGCAAACGCCGGGGCAGCTGCGGCAGATCGTTCCCCTCCGGCCGCGCAAGATCAGCCGCCGGTGACGATTCTCAAATCAGGTGTCGTCGATGGAATGGCCTATTCGTTGTATTCAGACGGCTCGATCGAGGCGCAATTGCCCGAAGGCTTGATGCGATTCGCGTCCATCGATGAACTGCGCGCGCATCTCGACCAGCGTTCATGACGAGGTGTACTTCCGGCGAACTTGCCTCGAAAAATAGAATGCCGTTGTTCTTGTCACGTCAGCAGCAATCCGCTCATATTCGACAGTAGTGGAAGATTCCGAAAGCGTATTGGTTCGCGCCGGATACTTTCCGACCCATAAGTTCCGAGCGTGATTACGATCTATGGAAGGTTCAGGCCATGACCGACGCTGCCGGCAAGAATTTCATCGACCTGACTGCGAGCATCGTGTCGGCCTATCTCAGCAATAATCCGACGCCGGCTTCCGAAATTCCGGCCCTGATCAGCCAAATTCACGCGGCGCTGCTGCGGGTCTCGACAGGCCGGGTCGAAGCGCCTCTCGAGCCCGCCAAACCCGCCGTTTCCGTGAAGAAATCGATGACTCCGGACTATCTGGTCTGTCTTGAGGACGGCAAGCGCTTCAAATCCCTGAAGCGCCATCTGCGCACGCAATACAGCATGACGCCGGAACAATACCGGGACAAATGGGGCCTGCCGGCGGATTATCCGATGGTCGCGCCGAATTATGCGGTGGCGCGTTCCCAACTCGCCAAAAAAATGGGGCTTGGCCAACAACGGCGGCGGCGGAAATAGCTTCGGCCGCGCCAGCCGCACGGCCTGCCCAGCGGCGCGAATTTTCTCAACGGCAAGAGTGAACTTTCAGGAGGCCGCGGCAACCGCTTCGCGCGCGTCGGAGCGAATGCGCTCGACCATGGAGCGCAGGCCGTTGGAGCGTTGCGGCGTCAGGTGCTCGCGAAATCCGAATTCGTCGAATAGCGCGATGGCGTCGGTGGCAAGAATCTCTTGCGGCGTATGGCCGGAATAAAGTGTCAGCAGGATTGCGATCAGTCCGCGCACGATATGCGCGTCGCTGTCGCCGAGATAATTCAGCACTGGTTCGTCGCCGTTGCCGCGGTCGATCTGCTTGGAGAGCCAAACCTGGCTGGCGCAGCCCTGCACCTTGTTGATCGGGGAATGCTCGGCTTGGGGCATCGGAGCCAGGGTGCGGCCGAGTTCGATGACATACCGATAGCGGTCGTCCCAATCGTCCAACAGCTCAAAATTATCCCTGATTTCGTCGATCGTCATCATGTCCCGCGCTCAATCCCACAGCCATATATAGGGTCTCGGGGGACCGAAAGCGATATTGCCGGATCACAATCGACATAGTTCCGGGCCTAATTTGCCGTTAGGGCACGCCGCGCCAATCCGCCTGCAGATCATCCGGCGTCAACGTGTCGCGCGACGCTGTTGCTGCGAGCGAAGCATTTGCATTCTCGATCCCGTCGATCGAGCTGGTGTGATCCGACGCGCGCTTGTCGGTGATGATTTGATATAGTTTGCGCGCACCAGCTTGGGCGCGATGCCCGATCGCGGTCGCGGCCTGGCCGCCAACTTCGCACGCCGCCGGCTGCCGTTTGCAGAACTGACTCATGTCTGACACCGCCGCGGTCGCCGCGGATACGGCTTCCGACGCCCCCACCTGCGGTGACTTGTCCGATTCAGGTATCTTCTCTAGGGGCAACAGCACGAGCACCAGCCCGAGCCAAAATGCCATGCGAAGCAGAAAAAACATCTCGCGACCCCGGTCGTCCATTTCGATCGTGCTGCGGTTGATTCCGCAGTTAGTCCTTGACTAGCAGCCGTCGATAAATCGTAAGTGTTCGCATTGAGGCTAAACCGGCGAAAACTTTCAGAAAATCCGATTCATTTGATTCGGTGTAAATTTTCGATTGATGACGGCTTCCCGTAATGGAACCGATACGTCCGCCGCATCCACCATTTCGAAACCATACCCGATGCGCTCTGGAAACCGGACGTTCACCATCTGCACCGAATGAGCCGACTCCCGGCGTGCGAAACCCCGCTAAGACACGGTCTTTGACGGCGGAATTGCGGGCCTTAGCGTTCGCTTAATTTCACTCTGACACGGTGCGGTAACGATAAGGGGGCGTTCCGGCGCGTCATTTTTGACGAACAAGCCGCAGCGCGAGAGCTGTGACAATTTTGAGTAACATTCGCGATTGCCTCGATACGCTGCTGCATTCGTCGGCGCAGTATGATGCGTTGACGCGCGCGCGCCATCGCGCCTTCATGGCGCCGCGACTGCTCGGAAGCCTGGCTGCTTTCGCGGCATTTCCGGCCTATCTTGCGATGCGCGGCGCGCCCACCGCCCTTGAAGTTGCGGCATTCGCCTGGCTGATCGCCCCCATTCTACTGTCGTGGTTCTTGTCGCGTACCGGCCGCTACGAAGGCGCGCACGTGCTGTCGTCGCTGGCGCTGGCGGGTCTGGTCATGACGGTGGCAATGACCACTGGCGGCATCGAATCATTTGCCGCGATCTGGCTTGTCGTTGTTCCGTTCGAAGCCGCGCTCTCGGCATCGCGCCGCGTGGTCGCGTTGGCATCCGCGCTGGCGCTGACATGCGCGGCCATGCTGATCGCGTTCGGATATTTCGGCATGTTGCCGACACCAGAGCTGAACACGGTCTCGCGCAGTATATTCATGGCATTCGGTGTCGCATCGGCGACGCTCTATGCGGCCGGGCTTGCCTTTGGCGCCGAGTCGCTCGCGCGCACCAGCGTTGCGCTGCTCTACGTCGAGGAGGATCGCTATCGTCTGCTGGCGCGAAACATGAGCGACGTGATTTCGCGCCATCGCCGCAACGGCGCGGTGCAATTCATTTCGCCCGCGGCGGAAACGATGCTGGGAGCGCCCGTATCGCGGCTGCTGGGGCACGGTCTGTTCGACCGCGTCCACGTCGTCGATCGTCCGGCCTATCTCACCGCACTTTCGGACGCCGCGCGCGGCGGCGAGGCGCGCAGTGTCGAATTTCGGCTCAAGCGCGATGCGCCACGTGGCAGCGAGCGCGGTAGCCTGGTGGATTTTATCTGGATCGAAATGCGTTGCCGGCCGCTCGAACAGGCATCTGACACAACGGCCATGCTTGACGCTGAGGTCGTCGCCGTGATGCGCGATGTCACCGACCGGAAAATCCAGGAACAGGCGCTGGATCTGGCGCGCACTGCCGCCGAGCAGGCGGACGCGTCCAAGACCCGCTTCCTCGCCACCATGAGCCACGAACTGCGTACGCCGCTCAATGCCGTCATCGGGTTTTCTGAAATGATTGTTCAGGAAGACGTGTTGATGGTCGATGCTGCGCGCCGCAAGGAATATGCCCAGCTGATCAATGATTCAGGTCAGCATTTGCTGTCGGTGGTCAATGGCATTCTCGACATGTCGAAGATGGAATCCGGTAATTTCGAGATTTCGCCGGAGCCGTTCGCGCCGCGGGCCGCGCTGCTCAATTGCTGTAACCTGCTGGCGTTGAAGGCGCGGGACAATGCGATCGATCTGGTGAGCCGCGCGCCGGAGGATTTGCCTGATATGACCGGCGATCCGCGCGCGTTCAAGCAGATCGTGCTGAACCTCGTCTCCAACGCCATCAAGTTCACCGAGCGCGGCGGCAGGGTGACGGTTTCCGCCAGTGTCGAGGGATCGCGGCTGATGCTTCGCGTCACCGATAACGGCGTCGGCATCGCGGCCGACGATCTCAAGCGGATCGGTGATCCCTTCTTCCAGGCGGGCAAGACCTATCAGCGGCGGCACGAAGGAACCGGCCTCGGGCTGTCGATCGTAAAAAGTCTTGTCGAGCTGCATGCCGGCGAGATAATTGTACAGAGCAAGATCGATGAAGGAACCACTGTAAGCGTCGCGTTGCCGCTGACGTTCACGCCGCGGGCGCCGCAACCACCCAGCAATGTGGCCAAGCTCACTCCGCGATCCGCAACCCAGGACAAAGCTCACCAGGTGAAGAAAAGTGCCTAGACAAAATGCGAAGAACGACATGCCGCGCCGCCGCCGTGGCGCGGGTGCAAGAGCGGTTGCGGTCGACGCTGACGCGGAGCGCGGCCTCGCGATGCGCATTTTGCTTCATAGCCCGAAAGACATGATTGCCGGCGTGCTGGCATTTGCGGCGGTCAGTGCGATCATCACCAACGCGCTCTTTCTGCAAGCGGGACGTCATCCGTCGCCGATGTTCGGCTCGGTGGTTGCTCTGCCTGCGACGGGATCGGTGGCCAGCCCGTTGCCGCGGCCGCGCCCGGTTGACGCCATCACAAGATCCGCCGAACCATCGCCGGCCGACCCCAAGCCTGCGGAATCGAAAGCTGCTGACACGCTCGCCAATCTGGTCAAATCGACCAGCGCGCCATCTGTGACGCCTTCCAATACCGCGCAAGCCGCGGGCCCGCGCCGCGTGGCGGCGGTGCAGCGGGCGCTCACCGAATACGGCTACGGCCAGCTGAAACCGACCGGCACGGTCGGTTCCGACACCCAGGCCGCGATCCAGAAATTCGAGCGCGAGCGCAAGATCCCGGTGACCGGGCAGGTCTCCGATCGTCTGGTGCGCGAACTCGCGGCGGTGACCGGCCGGCCGGTCGAGTAGGGTGGCGTTACAGCGCAGCAATTGCGTGAAGGCACCGAACCAACGAACACGTCACCGTCGCTCACCATCAACCAGGCGAGCCACGGCGCCGGCCACTTCGGCGGCATGGGTCGCAATCATGAAGTGCGCGGCGCCTGCAATCGTCAGGAGATGGGCCCCCTTGATGTGGGTGCCGAGCAACTCATTGGCGCGCTGCATCGCCGGGTGGCTTGCCCCGCCTCGGAGCACCAGGGTCGGGATTTTAATGGCAGCGAGGGCCGTCTCCGATAGCGCGAAATCATATGCGCTGGCCCAATCGAGAATGTTAACGGGTGTCGTATCTATCGCGTAGGCTCTCACGCGGGGAGGCCACGAGGCAAAGGTGCCGGCGCCGCCGTAAAAGTCGATCATCGACGCGATGGCTTCCTTGTTGCCGTTTTCAAAATCGTCGAAGTAAACCTCCGTCATCTGACGGAATGCGCGATAGTGTTGATGCTCGTCGCTTTCCCGCAGCAGCTCTACCGCCGGGGCCTCCACGATCGAGAGGCTTGCGAGGGGAACCCGGTTGCGCATTGCCACGACAAGCGCCACCACGCCGCCGAACGAGTGCCCGACGAGATGGACCGGGCCACCGGTCCTGCGAATGACCGACTCCAGGATCTCGGCCTCGTGGGAAATGCAGGGATCCTCGGCGGTGCGGCGTTCCGCCGTTCGTCCATAGCCGAGCAGGCTCGTGGTCACGCAGCGGAACCGGCCTTCCCAAGCCGCGATCACAGGCCGCCAGGCGGCGCCGGTGCTGCACGATCCCGGCACCAGCACGACGGTCGGACCGGCGCCGCATTCATCGTAGTCGATCGATCCACCGACATCGTCGATCATGCCGGAAATCCAGGTCTCGGATGACGGCCGCGAGGATCCTCGCGGCCGGTGGGTCTGGTCAGCACGGCGCGGCTCTTAAGGCCTCGCTTCCAGGATCATATTGAAAGGCGTCTCGGCAGCGCGACGCACGCTCGTGAAGCCACCCTTGAGAATGACCTCGCGCAGTCTGGCCTCGCCGGCTGCGCGCCGAGCGCGGTGCCGACCTCCTGCGACAGCGAGGTTGGCACGCAAATCATGGTCGATGCTGCGTAGTACAAACGCCCCACCGGATTGAGATTCTGTTCGAGACGATCGCCGGCCATCGGCTCGCAGATCATCCAGGTTCCGTCGTCCTTCAGGGACTTGCGTATGTGGGCAGCTGCGCCCGCGGGGTCACCCATGTCGTGCAAGCAATCGAAGCACGTCACGAGATCGAAGTCCTTGCCGGGATAATCCTTGGCGAGGCCCACCTCGAAGCGCGTGTTGTCCGAGACCCCGTGGGTCCTGGCGTGAGCCTGCGCATCCGCGATCGAGGCCGGATGGAAATCGTAGCCGATGAATTGGGATTTGGGGAACGCCTTGGCCATCACGACGGTCGACCAGCCATGGCCGCAACCGACGTCTGCGACTTTGGCTCCGGTTTCGAGCTTCTTCAACACGCCGCCAGCCAGGGCGGGAAGCCATGTCGATACGAGGTGGTTGTGATAGCCGGGCCGGAAAAAACGAGCCACCGCGCAGAACATGCAGCCGGCCTGATCGCCCCAGGCAACGCCGCCACCAGACTTGAAAGCAGCCTGAACCTTGGGCTGGTTGTCGAGCAGCGCCGCCATCAGATCGAAGCCGCCCATCAGGTAGACCGGGCTCTCCGGAACCGCGAACACCATGGCCTGTTCGGGCTTCAACGTGAACTTCGCCGATGCCGGGTCGTAGGACAGGTAGTTGGAGCTCGCCTGATTGGACAGCCACTCGCGCAAGTACCGCGGATCGACCTTCGCGCTGCTGGCGAGCTCGGCGGATGTCATGGGTCCTTTGGCGTGCAGTTCCTTGTACAGTCCAAGCGCGTCGCCCATTCGGACCATGGCGATGCTGGACGCACCTCCGAGGTCGTTGAGCATCTGACCGATAAATGCATTGAGCTTGCCTTCATCAACCTGGGTTGCAGTATTCACACTAGTCATGGCTTCCTCCAATGAAATCGATTTCGTGATCGGATAAAATGCGCAAGCGCGCCCGCATCAGCCAGCCAACGGATTGGAAAATCCGGCGGCGAGCTTGACAAGATCCGCCTGACGACGGGCACCCGTCTTGTCGAACACGCGGTGCAAATGGGTTTTGACGGTTGATTCGGCGATGCCCAAAGCTGCCGACGTCTCCGGCACGCCCCCGACCTCGACGATAGTCAGCAGCACACGCAGTTCGGCGGGGGTCAGTTCGAAAGTGCGCGCGACGAGTTCGCCGCAGCGACTGTCCAGCGCGACCTTCCGAACAAACAGTGCGGCGACGGCTTTGCCGGCCATCCCGATGCCGGTGCGCGTCGCTGGTGTCAGCGGCAACATGTGCATGACGTAGCGCTCGCCGTCATGCGCGGTTAAAGGCAAGGCTATGCCCCTGGTGCCGATCGCGACGCCGCCATTATCGGCGAAGACTTGGTCCAAGGTCCGATTGGCTTGCGTATTGCGAGCGACGAGTTGCCCGCTGATGGAGCGTAGAAAATCGTCCGCGCGCAGGATGTCGTGGCCGGCGGTATTCGCATGGACGATCCGGCGGCCGGCGTCGACCAGGAATATTCCGGCGGCGAGACCATTCAGCGTATCGGCCAATGCCGACGCTTCGGATTGCTTGAGATCAGCCGTTTTGCTGATGAGCAACATCTGGTGGGCATGCGGTGCGATCGATGCGATGTGCCGGGCTCCATCACCGGAGGATGTTGATTCATCAACCTGCGCCGCATTACCCGCATCAAGCATGGTTGCCTCCAACAAAATAATTGAGTTGCGATCAGATCAGATCCGCCAGCATGCGCGCGGCACGGGCGGCGCCGCCGTCTTCGACGGGTTTGAATTTGGCCGGCGCGCGCAACGCATCAACCATCGCATCGGCAATCATGTCCGGCGTCGAGGTGGCGTACTCCATGCGTCGTCCGGCGCCGTAGCGGTCGAGACGATGCGCGACGTGGAAATTCTGTTCGAAATGATTCTTGAGCGGGAAGTAGAGGAACGGCGTTCCGGCCGCTGTCAGCTCCATGCAGGTCGTGAGGCCACCCTGCACCAGGGCCAGATCGCATGCGGCGAGATGTCGGTCGAGGTCCGGCACGAAGGCGCGAACTTCGACGCCATCAGGCGCGTTGAGCGAAGCGGGATCGATGCGCGGGCCGGCCACCACGATCATGCGCAGCTCAGGCAGTTTGGCTCTGGCCATCGGATAGCTCTGCAGGATGCGCCTGATCAGATGTGCGCCGACGCCCGATCCGCCGACCGCGACGATGCAGACGCGTTCGTCCGGCCGGTAGCCGAGGCGCTCCCGCAGGTCCGCGCGGCTGCCGAAGGCCCGCGGATGTTCGCCGATGATGTAGCCCGCGAAATCGAAATGCCTCGGCACCCAGTCGCGCATCGTCGGCAGGTCCTTGCCGAACGACAACGGCACAATGTCTTCGGGCCCGCCGACGAAGATGGCGCGGTCGCGCACGGCGGGATGCCGCTCGATATGCCCGATCATCTCGGCGTTGTAATCGGTGGTCAGGAAGGCTTCATGCTCGCCGCCCGAGGGTATCGGCACATAGCCGACGAAATCGGTGAACCAGGCGAGCCTGGCTTTCTTCAACTCCGGGTGCTCGTGCCAGTAGTGGTCGATGTCCCAGGCCTCGTCGGCGATCACCAGATCGTAGCCACCCTCGTCAACGGCATCCTGGAAGATCATGAAGTTGGCGATCAGCACTTCGTCCATGCGACGGATGGCCTGGAAGCAGTGCAGATCGTGCTCGCCGGACTCCAGCTCGATGTGCAGCGACTCGCTTGCCAGCCGCGCACTGAGAGGATGGATTCGCTCGCCGCCGGCTTCCAGCAATCGCGTCACGGGATCCTGCGCCAGCCAATCGACCTCCAGGTCCGGATGCAGCTTGCGCAGCTCGCGCGTGATGGCGATGTCGCGGCGTCCGTGCCCTAGCCCGATCGGGGAAGAGAGATAGAGCGCTCGCTTGGCCTTCCGTGTCGCGGGGCTTGCGCGGCTTGCGGGTGCGGCAATGCCGAGCTTGCGATCGAGGAAGTCGACGATCAGGGCGTTGGTCTTTGCAGGAATGCGACCGAGAGGATTGTGGCCGCCGCCTTCAATGGTCACCAGCTCAGCCACGGTGACCTCGGCCACCGCTTGCGCGCGCGCATAGCTTTGGATCTGGTCGTTGTCGCCATGGATCATCAATACGGGGCAGCGGATCTTGCGATACATGGTCTCGCCAACATCGAAGCGCGGCGGTATTGTTCGCGCTTCGACCGTCTTGACCAGCACGGGACCCGTGGTGTCGCCCGCCCAGTCGATGCCTTCCTCGACCTGCCTGGTCGAGTGCGGCTCGGAATGGATGTTGCGAACGAAGTGCTGGGCGAAGTCGGGATAGTTTTCCATCCAGTACTCGCGGTTGAATTTGTTCCAACCCTCGTACTGCTCCTGCTTGGTCTCGAAATGCTTATTCGCCAGACGGGAGAAATTGGGGGGGCCGATGCTGGCTACGGTGCCGACCAGGATGGCGGCCTTGACACGTTCCGGATGATGCGCGGCCAGCACGCTGGCGTGCAAGCCGCCCAGGGAGAGGCCAACGAGGATGGCGTTTCCCGCCTCGGCCGCATCCATCACGGCGAGCGCGTCCGCCACGTTATTATCGAGCGAGTAGGCCGCCACATCCGCCGGCCGGTCGGATTTGCCGTTGCCGCGACCGTCATAGGTGATGCAGCGGAAGCGCTCGCTGAAATACGGTAGTTGTGCCTTGTAGATGCGCGAGTGGACGATCGACCAGGGCGGCAGGAACACCATCGTTTCCGGGCCGTCGCCGTAGATCTCGTAGTAGATCTTCACGCCGTCGCGATCAACAAAACCGCTTTGGCTGGGCAATTTTGCACGCATGACATCACCTTTTCGATGAGGCGGCTTCGGCAGTGCGAACGAGATCGCCGATCCGTCGTAAGGCCTGGCGGATCGGCGAGCCTTTCTTTTCGAAACCGAGCAGATAGAGACTTTCCGCACCGATGAAGGCGTTGGCGGTGAAGGCACCGACCTCCTCCGGTGTCAGCGGGCCGAGGCCGCTGAACTCGCGTTCGGCCTTGCGCGCAACGCCCACGACGAGATCGACCCATCCCATGAGCGCGGTGCGAACGACCTGGGCGACCACGGCATCGGACCAGCTCGCGGCGATCAGTTCCTGCAGGACGCGCACGTAGCCCGAGGCGATATCGTCGTCGAGATAGTCGCAGGCCCGGTCCCATTGCTCCGAAAGCTTGAGACTGGGGTCGCCGAACATGGTGTTCTGACGGTCGAGCAGCTGGGCGTTCAGGTATTCGAACAGCGCCAGCATCATCCCCTGCTTGGATCCGAAGTGATAGTGGATCTGGCTTAAAGGGACACCGGCCGCCGTCGCCACGTCGCGGGTCGACAAACCAGCGTAGCCGTTCTGGCGCAGCACCTTCTTGGCGGCTTCGAGCAGCGTGGTGCTGGTCTCGACCTTCTTCTCGATTTTCCTGGCGGCCATGCGGGCCATCTTGGATCTCTCCTTGCGCGCGAGGGTGATCTCAAGGCCGAGACTGGCATAATTTCGGTCGACCGACCGAGTCAATATCATCGTAGCATAGCTCACGAATTTGTGCGTCGACATCGATCGAATCGGGAGTTCGTGAAGCCGCGCTGGCTTCGGCTTTGGCGCTGGCCTATCGTCAGGCGCATGCGATTGAAATCCAGCATTTGGGTGGCGGCCTATCTGCGCCGCTGCCAGACCGAAGGAATATTCGGCGCCGTGCGCCGGCGCGGCGCGGAAGAGGCCGGCGCGGTGTTCGTCAAGGTGGCGCTGCTCGACGGCAACGCCATGCTGTACGCGCCGGCGCCGCAGACGGTCTATGATGACAGCCGGCCGATCGAGCGCATCTTTGCGCCGACATCGCGAGAGCCCGTGCCGGAAGCGTCAGTGGAAGATCGTCTTGTCAAAGAAATCCGGTTCGACCCGGATGCCTGGATCGTGGAGACCGAGGACAGGGCAGGGCGGCATTTTCTCGACCTGGCGCGGGGGTTAACTTCCTGAACCCTGCGACCGGGTGCGCACAATGCCGCCGGCGCCGGGTGGTTGCACCGCTGGGCGGGTTTGGG
>Ga0193727_1000866_pt1 | contig 12292 bp, 15 predicted proteins | sample H2c2metaG_FD_143051 | JGI IMG/M metagenome (GOLD analysis project Ga0193727, IMG submission 143051) | Soil microbial communities from a riparian zone of the East river system, Colorado, United States - H2c2 | ecosystem: Environmental > Terrestrial > Soil > Riparian zone | place: USA: East River...
CGGCCGGACTGGAAGAGGAGTATCCCGAGCGTTTCCGCCACCTAGCATCCTTCGAGACCGGCGATGCGGCCGATCTCGCCCGCAAGCTGAATGAGGTGCTCGCACTTTCTCCAGCCGAGCACGACGTGCTGCGGCAGTCCGCCAGGCAGGCGGTCGTCGACCGCTGGTCGTGGGCGAGCATCGCCCGCCGGCTGCTCGCCCCCGTGTAGGAGGGACTGGCGGCTACCCTCTCGGCGAATGGGCGACGAGCAACGCGTCTCTTGGCAGGAGCTCCTCACGCAGAGCTGCGACAACTTCGAGGCCGGCACCGACTTCAGCTCGCACTCTTTTTCCTGACACTCGCGTCGTTCTTGGGTTTGTGTGTCTCTAGGCTCTGGCGGACGCGGTCGGATACGCCGAAAGCGCAGCCGATCACATCATGCCATGATTCGCGTTTACGATGAAGCGGGCAACGTGATCGAGACGCACAAGCACGCGGGCGATTTCATAGAACCGTGATCGCCGATGAGTCGGCTTCGATTCTGGCAAACGTACCCCCGCGGAACTACATGCAATTTTTTTGGTCCCCAGGACTCCCCCTCCCATCTCGTCTAACATTTATGCGATCATTATACAACCGTTTATCGCTTGCGTTGCGATTAACGAAACGGGTTGCCTTTCGGGGGGAGGGTAGCTCTTTTCATGGGAGCGCGAGCGGTCCAGACGTGATCAAAATGCCGCTCGCGCTCTTTTTCTAAACAACGCTTTCCGTCGCCCCGATGCGCGTCTGCAATCCAGGTCGTTCGCCCTTTGGAGAGTTCGCCTGCGATTTCGTGTCCTCCCGTGGAACAAGTGGCAGCGGCGGCAGTCCCAAAAACGAGACGGCCAGCTCCCAAACACGGAACAAGGGTATCGGGTGCCTTTCACCCTAATTGCATCGCAATAACTGCATGATAAGCAACTTACGGCGGAGGCTGATTTCATGGCACGCGGGGTGCATAGACTATCGGTATCAACCAAACAAATATTATGAACGACCAATTCGAATCCAATTACGGCCTCTTAGTACGCTCCGAAGATAAAGGCCGTGGCGTCCTCGAGGCCTTAACAGACAAGCTCTGGGGAAACGCAAACAGCCGGATGGAAATGTCCGCCACCCCCGCCCAGGACGTTTACGAGATCCGTCCCCGCGAGGAACGGGACGGCTTTGATCTGATCGGCGATCGGCTGCAAGACGGCCCAATCTGGTATGCAGGACCCGACGCAGTCCGCCGCGCGGTCGCCTACGCGAAGTACCGCTCTTGCTCTCGCTCGCACCGGGCGATCATCCGCGTGTTTTATGAAGCGGGCAACGTCCTCGAAACGCACGAGCGCAAGGGCGATTTCAAAGAGTGGTAGCGCAATTTTGTTTGCAGGTTTGGCTGAGGTGAAACTGGTCTATGCCAAAAACGCCAAGTGGGTCTTGTCCGGCCGACACCAGCTCCGGAAATTTACTCAGTAAAATATTGGAATCTTTTACCGGAACCAATTGTCATGTCTCACCAAATCGTCACCTACACCGAGCTTCGGAAACAGATTCACAACGACCTTCGCATCCAACATCCCGAATGGGTTGAGCCAAATGGCGCATGCTCCATGTGTGATTCTTACGAGGCGCGTCTGATAGAACTGCTCGACACATTCGCGCGAACGGGATCCGACGAGTCTGTCGTTGATATTCATCGCGTCCTCGAACAGGGACTAAACTGATTCGACGGCGCTGAGGGACTCCGAGCGTTCTAGCGGCCTCGTGCGTTGAGGCTGCGAAACGATTCCGCTTCCTAAATGCCGAATAATTCGGCAGAATTCTCGCCGTGCAGCCTTTTAATCGCTTCCCCTCGCAACAGCAGGAAATAGATTGCAGGATGCAGTCTAATTCTCGTTAGATGGTAGCGCGATCACATAATCCCGAAACGCAGTCCCCGACCAGCTGACTTCTAACATCCTCGGCTTTGAGATTTGATCGCGGCAAAGGCTCCGTCTTTAATTTGCAGAGGCAATGGAACCGAATGAGGCTCTCGGTATCGCCGCTCAAGTGGCGGTGACGCTCGCTGGGTTCGCGGGCATTGTGGTGGTTTTTCTACCTGAATCGGTGCACCAATGGTCGCGCGTGGACCGGTTTCGCCTCCGGTTGCTGCTCAGCAATTCCATTTTTCCGCTCGCTTATTCGTGGTTTGGAATGTTGCTGCTCACGATAAAGCCAGCGCCGGATTCTATCTGGCAATGGTGCAGTGCGTTTGCCGCAGTTTTCCAGGTGCCGTTTGCGATCGCAAATTTCAGAACGCCGCGTCACTTTAGTCCAGACGAATTCAAAGGTCTGCCCAAAATCTTTTTTTATCCATTGTTTGCGATCGGGATCGCCACGCTTTTGCTGCAATTTTACAACATCGCGGTGCTGAACCGGTTTTGGCCGTTCTTCGCCGGGATCTTCGTCCATCTCATGGCTGCGATGTTGCAGTTCGTGCGGCTTGTTCTTCCTCGGCACCCCGTGATCAAATGATATCTAACCAGACATCTGAGGTAGTCCGTCAATAGTAGTTGGCTGGGCTCGGTAGTTGTCGAAGATGACTAGCTCACAACAACGTTTACGAAGTCCGGCGCCGCAAGGATCGTCGCGGTGTCGGTCTGATTTCCGATGCGCTGCCATTCGGTCGGCTGTGGTATGAGGACGCGAGCGCGGCAGTCGATTACGCGAGGCACAGCAGTCGATCGCACGATGCCGTGATTCGCGTTTACGATGAAGCGGGAAACGTAATCGAAACGTACGAGCATGGACAAAGCCCCGGAAATGGGTGCTTACATCAAAAGTTCACGGCGACGACGTCTTCGGACGGCAGCGGCGGACAACTCTCATTTGACCACAGCCATATCGCCACTGAAGCGTTGCTGATGAAGATGAAGATATTTAAGGGCAGCGACCTGCAGTCCTTGGAGAATAAGATTAATGAATGGCTCGAGGCCAAAGGCATTAACCTAATTCATCACATTACCCATGCGAATAACCTCAGCACAACGATCATCACGATCTGGTGGGGCGAGTAGTGACTGGTTTACGATTCGCTCACCGATGTCGGACGCAGGCCATACCTACGAAGTCCGCCCGCGCAAAGATCATCGCGGCGTCGATCTAATTTTCCGCTTGCGGGTTTTGTAGCCGAGTCCCAGATTGAAATGATAACTTCGCGTTTACGACGCAGCGGGCAACGTGATTGAACGCACGAGCAGGCGGGCCAGATCAAAGAGTGAATCTTATGTCTGGTAATCCTGGGATCGCCGCAATCGTCGGCGTCGTCGGAACAACCAGCGGCATCGTCCTAGCGGTACTTTTCTACAAATTATCCAAACCTCGTAAATTACTCGCGTACGCTACGCGCACATTTCGGGTAGTACCGCAGGGGCGAATTAAGATACAGGGGTTGCAGATCACATACTACGGCTATCCGGTGGAGTCTCTTTCCGTAACACGACTAGCTGTGTGGAATGCCGGCAACGAGTCCATCCGGCGACGCGATCTCCCGGGGAGCGACCGCCCCGTGATCTATGGGGGAAGCGGAATCAAGATATTTGAAACCGCCGTCATCGAAACCAGTGCAGTTGCCAACAACGTGGGCCTGACATTGGTTGACCACCCAATCGTCGGTTCTGCAATTGGTTTCGATTTTCTCGACCCGGGCGATGGCGCCGTGTTTTCCGTTGTACATAGTGGAAGTGAACTAACGGACATTCGATTGAACGGTGAAATAATCGGTGGCCGAGTCTGGCGAACTGTCGCTCATGGTGAGAGACCCATCGAAGGCGGCAGTCAACAGTGGTTCGGCGTCAGTGCCTGGCAAAGACCTCAGGAGAGTGGACGCTCTCAGTTGCGCGTAGGTGCCTATGCAGTGTTGACGATGGTGTTATTCTCCGGATTCGTTTTGGTCCTTAGTTCACAGTGGGGCGTGGGCCTGCTGCTGATCGTGATAGGGATAGTTGCAAGTGGCGCGTTGCTCATCTCACGGCGCGTGTACCCGCCCCTGCGGCTGAAATCCTTTGATGAGAATTTAGGAGGCTAGACGGGTACCGCAGCGCGGTCATGTCCATTGCTCGAGCGAATCGCCGATTACATTCAACGAACGCCGTCGGCTTGTCATCCGCGTGCACCACATAACGTTCAATTCGCCCATGAAATCAAATGAACCCGAACAGACCGATTTCGTGTTGCTCGGGAGCTATCCGCCGAGAGAAGCTGCGAAGTTGTTGGAGCGATTTCACCAAGCGGGAATCGCCTTTCGCACTCAACCCAGAAGACTTCCTCCCGAGCCTAGGCCGACGGTTGTCATCGATATCAGTGTGGACTCGACGCGAGCTAGCGAAGTCGCTCAGATTCACCACGATCTTTTTGGGGATTGAGTGCCGAATTATCAATCTCAAGTGCGGGAATCCATCGGTCATTCGCGTGATCCGTCTCGTCTTGCCATTCCAGTGCAAGATTAAACTGCAAGCGAATATGCCTCAGCGGAGGAGGCGGTCGAGAAACTGTCGATTTCAGTGGAGCTTATAATGTGAAAGCCATTTTTTGGCCTTCTCTTCCGCTACTTCTCCCTTCTCGAAAAGTGGCGTCTCGACCGCAACTGCTGTGATTTTGCCCGTTGTGGCATCTACCCAGACATCTGTAACGTCTTTCTTACCCGACTGCACAACGTCAACCGACCAGATCAGGATTCCGTTTTCTTTTTCAAGCTCAACGCACTTGATCGTGCCACCCTTGACTCTAGCCAGCGCGATTCTTTTAGCGTCATGCTTCGTCACGTGCGTTTGCTTAATTAGTTCCGCTTCATTTTGCGGTGCCCACAAATTGAATGGTGCCAAGCTTCCCCCGAGTGCCAATGCGATGACCGATCCCGCAATCGGCTTCATAGGAACTTTGACCAGTCCAGCGTTAATCCGTTCATCTACGCTCTATCCGCAGTTCTAGATGGCTTCCCGCTCACATGCTGCCGTTGTCTGATTTTGGCAGCAAACCGTTTGTCATTTATGTTTTCGCATGAATGATTCGCGATGGATCAAATGGTTTGCGATAGCAACTGCTGTGTTGACCGCCGTCCTAGTATTTTTGACCATCGTCTTGGCGAGATATGCTTCGCGCTTGGACGTGCTAACAGACTCACTGGTTGCGTCGCAGCGACCTAATCAAAGTTCAAGTCCGACGCCGGAACAATCCCCGACTCCCACAGCTCCGCCTATACCAAGGGCAATACCCGTAGCTACCCCGAGTCTTACGCCGTCACCAAGTCCTCAGCCTACACGAGTGCCTCGCCGGCATCCACGCCGCCACCGATAGACGAGGGATCTGCCCGTGGAAGACTCGTGAGCGTGCGCGAGGGACTTTGACGCGGTTTTAGGGATTGGTGACCATTTGCGGCGCAGGTTTGCTCGCTTCAAGCTGTGCGCTCACCTTTTGGATTTGTGATGCTTGCTCGTCCAGACGCGCAGTAAGCTGCGCAATTGTTGCTCCGAAGTCTTTCGCTAGCTGCGTGATCGTCGCCTGTTGTTCTACCATCTTGCGATGTTCTTTGAGGAACTCGTTGAGCAACATGGCGTTGACCGCTTGATAGCGAACGGTAACGATTTCGCCCTCCTCGTCGCGCGCCACCAGATCAGGATTCACGGTGGCCACGTCCTCGGCGATAAGGCCAAAATCAGGCGAGCGTGCGGGATCAATCTCCCGCTTGTAGCGGAAGCTAACCGGTTTAAGCGCGAAAAGCGCTTCGCTGGCCTTATCCATGGGTTTGATGTCGTCCTTGTAGCGTCGCGAGGAGACTTGGAAGCCAAGTTTGCCGCCGGCGCCTACAGTAACGAAGACCCCGTTGGCTTGCGCCGTCGAGCCGATGTTTCCGATCCGGGTGACGTTGCTCTCGCCAGCAAGACCTACGATGTTCTGGCCGATACAGACATTACCATTTCCCGTGATATTGAAACCGGCTTGAAAGCCCAAGGCAATGTTAGAGCTGCCGGTTATGTTCTGATCGAGCGCATGGCCGCCGACGGCCGTGTTGAGGATACCTGTTGTGTTGTGAACGAGTGCGTTATCACCGTCGGCCGTGTTATGGTTACCGGTTGTGTTGGAAAGGAGCGTTTGAAAACCGGCGGCCGCGTTGTGAAATCCGGTTGTGTTGCTAAATAGCGCTTGTACGCCGGTGGCCACGTTCTGAAAGCCTTGTGTTGTGAAAGAGCGCATTATTTCCGTTGGCGGTGTTAGAGCTGCCGGTGGTGTTCAAGAGAAGGGCGCCAGATCCCTCCGCCGTGTTGAAGTAGCCGGTTGTGTTGCTACCGAGGGCGGCAAAACCGATGGCCGTGTCGCTGGCGCCCGTGGTGAGGGTGAAGAGCGCATTATCACCCTCTGCGGTATTGCCACCAGGGTAGCCTCCGTCCGGTGCTGGGACGACGGCTAGTACTTTTGGTGTAAGCCCAAAACAGCTAAGCATGAATGCGATGAGAAATGACAGAATTGCAGTCCTCAATTAAATAAATGAATTCGTGGCAAACTCTTTGGGCTTGTCGGCTGGAGAAGTGTCTGTCTCCATCAAGCAAAAGATCGGCGACCATCACGCCGCCGGCAGTTCGCGTACGCAGTATTTTCCGGTGCTACTCATGAGGTGATCCTCACTCCCTCCTTCGAAATAAGAAGATTGGCCGATCTTGCAACGAGCGAAGAGCCAAACGCAGTCAGCTTTTCATCCGCTCGCACAACAAAACGCTTTCCGCCATCGCTGCGATTATGGTTAGCATTGGTCGCTCAATAGGTGGATACAAACCGCCCTTTGCAATTCCAAAAACGCAGTCAGCTTCTCATCTGCCCGCACAATGAAACGTTTTCCGTTGTCGCGGTGTGCGTCTGCAATTCGCCCGTGAGAATCCAGGGTTGAGACATGACCCAAGCTCCAACCATTACTCGTGAGGTTCACCAATTCGGCTTGCCACCGTTGCTCAGACCTGATAGTCACGATTTGGCAGCATGAGATACGGGTTTCGCAGACCCTCATTTAAGAAGCGAATTGCTGCTCGGACTTCGTGGAAGCGAGTAGTCAGGCATTCGCTGGGACTGAAAGCCCCACGTGGCTATGGGTGGCTCACTAATCCGCGGAAGGCGGCGTACAATCGCATCTACAACCGGACTTCTCGTGGTTGTTTGGTTTCACTGGTCATGCTGATTCTACTTTTTAGCGGTGCCATCGCTCACTTTCGCTGGCGGTGATAGCAAGCAGTTCGTAGCAGCAAGCCGCTCCCGGTCAATCAATCACCTCGATTGAAACGCCTAACCAAGCAATGCAGCGAAGAGTGCGGGTTACTCGACTGTCGTCTGCAATGAATCCCAAAGCGGCTTCAAATCTTCATCGTTTCGAGCAGGCGCAATTCACATATGAAAAGACATTACGACCCTAACGGGATTCGAACCCGTGTTACCGCCGTGAAAGGGCGGTGTCCTGGGCCTCTAGACGATAGGGTCAAAAAGCCGGGCAATATCGGAATTGCCAGGCCTCGGCGCAAGGCAAATCGCCGGTGAGATCTCCAAAAGCGCGAATCTCTCAACGCTTCGGTTGGAGCTCGTGGATCAACGTCGCTGCGCGCGCGGTTGCGCGTTCGTGTTCGCTTAACGCAGCATGTGCGTTTTCCACGAGACGCTGGCGCGATTCGCTGTCGCGCAGAAGCTCGCCAACGGCGCGCTCGAGCGAGTCGATATCGTTAATCTGCATGGCTGCGTTATTTGAAACGAGCGTTTTAGCCAGCGTTGCGAAGTTTTCCATATGCGGACCAAACACAACAGGTTTGCCCGCGAGAATCGGCTCCACAGGATTTTGTCCGCCGTGCGCGGTGAGGCTTTTCCCGATGAACACCACAGTGGCGATCCCGTACCAGCGTTGAAGTTCACCAGTCGTATCGAGGAGCATGCAATCAGCGTCGGCTGCGTCGCAGGTGAGCGCTTCGCTGGCGAGCGTCACGCGCAATGGCATAGCGGCCAAGTGCGCGCGGATTTCTTGCAGCCGTTCGACATGACGCGGCGCGATGAACAACCGCAGCGACGGAAATTGCTCGCGCAACCGAAGAAAAACTCTGACCAGGATTTCTTCTTCACCACGGTGCGTACTGCCACCAAAGAGTACCAGTGAATCCGGGCTGAACGCGTCCGAGATGGATCCGGTTGCAGTATGGCTTTGCGCCTGAACGTCCGGATCGAATTTGATGCTGCCGGTCACATGGATTCGGTTTCGCGAAACACCGAGCGCTGTCCATCGCTCGACATCCCCCCGTTCTGGTACACATACCAAATCGAGGAGCCGGAAGGTTGGCGCGACAAAAAACCGAAACCGTCGATAGCGTCGCTCAGAGCGCGGAGACAATCGCGCGTTGACCAGCGCGAGGGGGATCCGGCGCGCGTGCGCTGCGGCGGCGAGGTTGGGCCAAACTTCCGCTTCAACAAGAACGATCCGGGCGGGACAAATAACCGAAAAGGCGCGACGCATGATAGGCCAGTAATCCAGCGGCGTGTACATGACTTCGATCCAGGACGGCGCAGTTTTGCGCGCCAACGCGAATCCGGTCGTTGTGGTTGTGGTCAGCACACAACCCAACTCCGGTTCGAGCGCGCGTAACGCAATCGCCAGTTTCAAAGCAATGTTTACTTCTCCCACGCTCACTGCGTGCAGCCACGTTGGACGTTGGTTCGAAAGCCTGTTCCGCACCTCGCCGTCGTAAATTCCCAGCCGCTGGCCAAATTTTTCGCGGTAACCTCCGCGGCGAATCATCTTGGCGAAATAGCCCGGTAAAAAGATCAACAGTCCGAGCGGCCAAAACAGATTATAGATGAACCGAATCACTGAATTGCAGATTGCCAATTGCCGAATGCCGATTGTCTCATAAACACGATTTCCGTGGCACCGTAGCCCTTCTGACGAATCACGCGCCAAAGTTTCAATTCTGAAACCGTTTCGCCCGGTCGTTTCTCCAACACGAAAATGCCGGTCGGCTCCAGCAACTGTGGCAAACTTTCGTTATTCAAAAGCTTCTCAGTACAGTTTTGGTCGTGCTGGCCTTTTTCATAAGGCGGATCCGCAAAAATGATTTGAAATTTGTCGGCGTTCGATTGTTGACGTAGAAAATCAAAAACATCCTGGTCGCGAACGCGCCCTTGTAAGTTCGTTTTCGCGAGATTTTTCTCGATTGCTTCTGCCGATTGCCGGTCATCTTCAACAAATATTGCGGAGGCCGCTCCACGACTTAGCGCTTCGATCCCGAGCGCGCCGCTCCCAGCGAAAAGGTCGAGCACTCGCGCGCCGATGATCGCCTCACCCAGGCTCGAAAAGATAGCCGCTTTGACGCGATCCATTGTCGGGCGGACACCGCGCTTCGGAACTGCCAGGCGGACTCCGCCGGCGCTGCCGGCGATCACCCTCATGGCGACGCGACTGGACTTGGGGTCGCAGTGGCTTCAGGCAGCGCTGCCTCCGGCGGCAAAGAGGGGGACGGCACAGCGGTCATCGCATCTTCAACGGCCTTCTTTTTCTTTTTTGGTCGATCCTTTTTTCCGCCGAAGAAACTGTTGAGCATGCTGCTGATATCCCGGCCGACGACTTGCTCCACCAAGTTTGTGCTGGGCTTCTCGATAGTCCCGCCGACCTGAAACTCGATGGCTGAATAGCCCGGGTCGTCGATGCGGTGAAAGTTGTCGCGAATTGCTTTGAAAAGTTGACCGCGAATTCTGTCGTTGATCGCGAGCTGCGAATTAAGTTGCAGCGTCCCGTCAAACGCAACGGTACCCGACGAGGTGAGACGAATATTCGGCGAACGCAAAACCAGCTCATCAATCGTGATCAGCCCCGGGCGCAAATGGTATTTTGCCTCCGCCTGCTCCAGATGAAGCTCCTGCAGCTCCTCGATCTGCAAAATCTGGCCGAGTAACACTAGCAACCTGTATTGCTGGACGCGGCCATCCCGCAGAGAAATTTCGCCTTGTCCAACAAGCGCCTCCGGATCGCTAGTTTTTCCCGAGGCTTGGAAACTTCCTTCCAACTTGCCCTTCACCATTCCCTTCGCACCGCCGGCGTTTTCGACGAGTTGATCGGCGAGCACGTCATGAAACTTTACGCTCGTAGTGAATGGGGAATCTTCTGTCTCCGGCTGCATCGCAAAGTAACCGTTCACCTCGCCCTCTGCGACACGAGCAGAAATTTTCGAGAGTTCGAGAACGTCGGGCTCGTAGCGAATCGGCGATCGGAGCTGGTCCAGAAAAAAACGGTCGCTCAACGAAACCCGGGTGACCTTTGCATCTCCCCGGAGCGCCTGCGCGCTACGGATGTTGGTCCGAAAATCCACCCCCGTGAAACTCGCAACGAGTCTCCCGGTTTGATCCAAAAAAGTGAAATCGCCGTCTTTCACGGTTACTCGTCGAACTTCCGGAGCAACGGCCAACTTTGGTTCGCGTCCAGGTGGTTCATCCTTAACAGTCGCTTTTGGCGAAGATGGAACGCTGGCTGGAGTCGTCACAGCGGCGGTTGTGTCCCTTTGAACGAATCCTATTCCTGCTTCGGTCTGCGGGATCGCCGGAGCCCGATTTGCCGAAGCGGTTTCTGCGCGTGCTGCTTGCGCGTTAGGCAGACGCCATTTTCCTTCTGTGTTCTGCGGCCACACAACTCTAGGAGCAACCAGCGAAACTTCCTTGATCACCAGCCGGCGCGAAAAGAGCGAAAGGAAACGAACGCGCAGCCGGAATGTTCTCGCCTCCAGGAAATGCTTCGACCCAACCGAGACGGTCTGCGGAATCGTGATGCCGCTAAGTTCAAGTCCGCCCCAGGGAGTGACGCTCATGCTGCGAATTTTGAGGGGAACGCCGAGGCTGCGAGTCAGTTCCTGCTGAATCTTTCCTTGTGCCCCTTGGGATTGCACATACAGGTTCACGCCGAGCAAAACGATTGCACCGAGTCCAATCAATGCCCCCAGAGCGATCACTGCCAGCCGGCGCAATTTATGCACCCTCAGATGTTACGCAGCCCCAGTTTGAAGCAAAGACCAAAGGCCTAGTGGTCATTCTGAGCGAAGCGAAGAATCTCAGATCCATTCCGGGTCAATCAGCCAAACCAGAAATAGACCAGAGATGTTTCGCGACGCTCAACATGACAATGGGTACTGAGATGATTAGATAAGTTGTAGTTCCTTTTTCGTGTGACTGACACAGTTGTCATTCTCAATCCAGCCGCGGGAAATCTCGAAACTATTCGAGACTGGCAGGAGCGAGTCGAATCGATCGTCGGACGTTGGCCGGTCCGCATTACCGCGCATGCTGGCGATGCGGAAGCGCTCGCGAGACGTGCCGTGGAAGAAGGTTTCGGGCGCGTAGTTGCAGCTGGCGGTGACGGAACCGTGAATCATGTGGCAAATGGAATCGCCGGCAGCGACGCTGCGTTGGGCATTCTCCCGATGGGCACGGTCAACGTTTTCGCCATGGAGCTCGGTCTTCCCGCGAACGATCTCGAGCGTTGCTGGGAAATTATCCAGGCCGGAAATATGCGTCTCGTCGATTTACCGAGCGCGAATGGAAAATACTTCGTCCAACTCGGTGGGATTGGGCTCGATGCGCAAGCGGTGAAAGAAACCACTCTTGCTTTCAAGCGCAGTCTTGGCCCGCTCAGTTATCTCATCTCCGCAGCACACATCGCAGCGCGCCAACCTCCGAAGCTTTTAATTGAGTCGGAGGACGCGCCTGTGCGGGAAGGATCGTTTGTGCTTGTCGGCAACGGGCGTCTTTATGGCGGACCTTTCCCATTTTTCAAGCAGGCTGTGGTCGATGATGGTTTGCTTGATGTGGTACTATTCAAGCGCCTCGGGTTTGTAGAGATCATTAAATATCTCCATGACGTTGTATTCAGCTCCGACATTCGTGTTCCAGAAATTGAATACTTTCAGACCCGCCAACTCCGTGTAAGCAGCGAGCAGGATGTTCCCGTGGAGCTGGATGGTGAGCTAGCTGGTAATTGTCCGGTTGACTTTCAAATGCACGAAAAAGCCCTTCCTGTGCTGTCGCCTCCAGCATCGTCGTAGCTTTAGTCTGAGCACTGGGACAACTGGTTTTTCGCCCGGAACCGCGTGATGTTCTGCCGGATGGATCATCGTGCCGGCTGGATTCGGGAAAGAGCAGCCACATCGCTGAACGCTTCACAGGTAGAGACCACTTTGGTTCAACTCAACGAACAATGGCCGGCCAACGCGATGCCGCTTGCCGAAGTGGTCCAACAATTTCCGC
>Ga0193727_1000867_pt1 | contig 12286 bp, 13 predicted proteins | sample H2c2metaG_FD_143051 | JGI IMG/M metagenome (GOLD analysis project Ga0193727, IMG submission 143051) | Soil microbial communities from a riparian zone of the East river system, Colorado, United States - H2c2 | ecosystem: Environmental > Terrestrial > Soil > Riparian zone | place: USA: East River...
CAAGCGCGCAACCTTGCGGCGCCTCGGCCGGCGCCCCCTCATCCCGACCGCAGGGCCTCGGCGATCTGCACCGCGTTGTGCGCCGCACTCTTCAGGAGTTGACCGTCATAGCCGACGAGCCGACAGAGCGGCCCGAACGATCAGCGGCGATTGGTCCGGGGAAGACCAGGCTTCCCTCCCTGCTGAATAAGACCATCCGGAGCCGTCCAAGGCCGTGTTCGTCGCCGCGAGCGTCCGCTGTTGGCCCCGGGAGCTGCCGCTCACTGTCAGAGCTCAGGTCCGCCGCGGTCATAGTCGCGTTCGCGCTTGAGTTCGAAGTCCGGGGTTTTAAGCGCTGGTGCTGGAGTCCGAGGGGCGCCCTGCTCTGGGGTAGGTGAGCTTTTCTGGCGTGAAGCCCAGCGTTCCGCCGCAGCTTGTAGTCTGGCGTCGAGGTCGTTGCTGGGCGCGTCTGCGTTTCTTCGCCTCTCCCAGTCTGCCACCACGAGGGTGGAGACCCATGCCGGTGGGAGGCTTCGTAGAGCTTGGAGCCGGAGCGGTAGGCGGCGCCGGCAACGGCGCTTTGGCCTTTAGCCCGGTGCACAACCTTAGCGTGAAAATGGTAAATGGCCACGGGGTTATTCTTCGTCTGGCCAGGCTGTTCGGGCTCCTGCCCTCGCCTGCCACGGCGAGTCAAAGGCGTGACTTCGACTCGCCTCCCGGATTCTTCGACCCAGTTGAGGACGAACACGACATTCGGCCGAATAATCCGTTGCCCCTTCCATGGGGCAAATTCGCTCCACGTACTTCATCTAATGCGATTCCCTCGCCAACAGCCGACAAACTCGCGGCCAGAAAAACACCGAATCTTGAGGCGACGTTCATACGTCGCCTCCGCACACGTCGCGAAGCGACGTATAAGTGCGCTTTACTCTGCACTCTTCTGCCTTTTACTCCTGGCGGCGGGTGGCGTGCAAGTGGGAATGCGTGGCGTCTGCGCAGATTACGGCGCGCATCGCCGAATAAAGGCAGCGTGTGCGAGCGAAGACGGGAGCGCGATGCCGGGCAGCCAGCGAATACAGAGAACCCGAAGACCCAGAGGGTACGGAGTCGACGCCCCTCGCCTCTTAGCTGGCGTCACATTTGAGGGTGCGGGCGGCGATAGCTGGGTTGATACACTGCTACGGCATGCGAACGATATTCAAGACTCAGAACCGAGCGGTGACGACGGCATTTTTCATCGCGCCGCTATTGCCGAGCATTTTCCTGCCGCTGGTTGGGGGCTGGACGTTCCCGCCGGATGTAATGGGGGCATTACTGATTTACGCGATCGCGCTCCCCTTAGTCTTCCTTTTTGGACTGCCGCTGTTCCTACTGTTCAGCAGGATCCGGATATTCAGTTGGTGGGGTTCAATTCTCGGAGGCGCTCTTGGCGGCGTCGCCATCCTGGCGCTGGTTGGGGGTCGATACAATCTTCACGGTTATTCGCTACTGCTGTATGGGGCGGTCGGAGCCGCCACGGGTATCGCATTCTGGGCTGTGGTCATGCTGGGTCCCGAACCGAGTCAATCGACGGCAAAGAACTGGGTGGAAGCTTACCGACCGCGGCGAGGGAGTTAGGGGACCAAGAGAACTCATGCTGCAAAAGTCGTTAATCAGGAGGGTGTTGCTGCAGATGCTGGGCGTTGGCGCTTACTTTGCCTTGGTCGCGATCTTGTATTGGCAGTGGCTGACGGATGCGGGTGCGGTGGCGATTATTGTGGGGTTGCTGTTTCTCTTTAAGACTGTGGTCGACTCGGGCGCAATTTCGCTCCGGCATTTATCGCCGTCCGATCCGGAATCCAATATCCGGTCGCCCGCAATTGAGCTATCCAAGGCGCTCACTTTCTTCGGCGTGGGGATGGGCGCATGGGTCGACCTGACCAAGGCGATGCAAACCGGTTTGGTACCGCCGTACCTTCCGGCCGCCGTCATCCATCTCATGCTGGTTTGCATTTTTGCTATTTGCGTCGCCTGTTGTTTAGCTCGGTTCACGGTGGCATTGAAGAATCGCCCCAGGCGGTAGGCCATTCCAGGAGCTTGCGCCAAATTGGCCTCTTCTTATGAAAAGCCGGCGGGTGCATGGATGTGGCGGGCAGTATGCTGTATCTATTCATGAAGACACTTCTCGCGCTTGGGGCTTCGATTTCACTGGTCGTCGGGCTCGGGGGGTGTTCGCCGGAGCAGAAGGAGTTAGGTCGGCAGAGTTCGCCCAATCAAAAGTTGGTCGCGGTTTTGATGGAGTCCATCACCGCTGGTGCCGGGGGTGCTGTTCGGGAGGATATCTATGTCAATGACCAAGGCCTGCCGCTGAGTCTCGACAAACCGGTGTTCAGTGCTGTCGGTTGCGATCACGTGTCATTCGAGTGGGTGAATGACTACACGCTGCAGATTCACTATGAGACGGTGTGTGTAATCAATCAATTCACGAATCGTTGGTCTCGGCCTTCCGATGTGGCGGTGGGACGGCCAAATCCGATTGAGATTGTTTTAATCCGGGGTTAGCGGCCACGCCAGAAAGCGATTGTCAGGGAGGAGATTATGCCGAAGGTCAGCGAGAAGGAACGCATAGCAGCGCTCGAGGCGAGGTTAAAGCAGCTGAAGGTGGTGCAGCAGCGCAAGGAAGCGCGGGCGCGCACCGTTGAGTCTCGGCGGACGAGACGCGAGGAGTTGCGGCGGAAGATTTTGGTCGGGGCCGTAGGTTCTTGCGAAGGTTGAGGATGGGAGTTTGGAGGAGGCGGCGCTCAAGGCGTGGTTGCACCCGGAGGGCGCGCTCGCGCTGTGCGAGTTCAACGGTTGCCCGGGTATTGCAATCGATATTCCAGCCGCCGTTTCGCATGCCCGCGAGGCTGCGCAACGGGGCGCGTTCGATGCCATGATTGAGATCGGCCCGCAAGTCCAGGCCAGCATGATCGATCCCAATGAAGCCGTGGCATGGAATCTGTTGGCGACCATGCTCGCGCAACAAGGCTGTACGTTTGGCGCATTCAGCCCGCAGTGGATTGCGGCGGCAACGAATACCTTGACCGCGAAGAAATCATTCGACAAGGCGAGGAGCCTGGCGGAGCAGTATTGGCGGGATTACGGCGCGCAAATCATGAGTAATATTGGATGTAGTTCTTGAAATGCGCTGCTGCTCATTGCGACGCTCATCAGGGCACTATTTCTCGCAGCACCGCTCCGATTTCAGCGTGGATGACGATATCCGCCCTGCCGTCCATGTCGATCGGCTCGCGATTGACAATGGCGAGGGCGGCGCCGTTCGACTTTGCGACCAGCGGTAGTGCCGCAGCGGGATTGACTAGGAGCGACGAGCCAAGCACCAGAAACAAGTCGCACTCACGCGATGCGGCTTCGGCACGGCGCATCGCTTCGACGGGCATCGGCTGACCGAACGAGATCGTCGCCGACTTGACGATGCCGCCGCACGCTCGGCAGGTTGGCAGCGTGCCTTGCTCCAGAAATGGGTCGCGCAGGTCGGCCAATTCGTGTCGCAGCCCGCAGATGAGGCACGTAGCATAGCCGGCATTGCCATGAAGCTCGATCACCTGACGCGACGGCACGCCGGCATCCTGGTGCAGATTGTCCACATTCTGCGTGATCACGAGGCCGACCTTGCCGGTGTCGACAGTGCGCGCTATGGCAAAGTGGCCGTCATTCGGTTTCGCGCCTACCCAGCCGGCTGCGCCGGAAAAGGTGCGCTTCCAAGCCTCGCGCCGCGCGTCTTCGTTGTGCAAAAATGAGTCGAAGTCGATCGGTTTCATCCGGCTCCAGACGCCGCCCGGGCTACGGAAATCCGGTATGCCGGATTCAGTCGACATGCCGGCGCCGGTGAAGACGACGGTTCGTGCCGAATCGGCAAGAAGCGCAGCGAGGCGGGAGATCGCCGACATGACTGCGTTATGCAGAGTGCCAAGAATGCGGGGCAAGCATATTCTGTTTAATAACTCCAAATTAACCGACAGACGGCTGCAGGCATTCTCGCACACCACTTGTGACGATCCGCTCTTCTTCGTCGGTCGAGCCGTTCGTGCCGCTGACGCTCCGCTGTCCCTGCTTCGCTGCGGTCCAGCCGAGCCATCCATGTCTCGGCGTTCGCCGACGTGCGGCTCGCCCATGCACTCGCTCGACGACGGCGAGCCACGCGCGCGAGCCCGGCCGCGACGCTTCGGCGTCCAGCCTTCGCTGTGGCCCGGCCAATGCTTCCATGCATTGGCGTTTCTTCCTCCCCCGCAACGACCCGGCCACGACTCGTGTGTCAGTGTTCAATAAGCAGCGCAAGCTTTCGCATGATAGGTAATTGAGTTCCCCCGCCCCACCTCGTAATTCGGTGGGGCGGGGGCTTCCTTACAACGCGCGAAGGAACTCCACAAGATCCTGCTTCTCCGTCCCAGAGAGCTTGGTGTCGAGCACGAGATTGAAGAATTCCACCGTGTCCTCCAGGGTGAGCAGGCGCCCATCGTGAAGGTATGGCGGCGAATCCTTGACGCCCCGGAGGGGGAAGGTTTTGATCGGACCATCCGCAGATGCCATCATGGCGTTGATCAGCTTGGGTTCGTAGAAGCGCTCTACTTTGAGGTTGTGCATCAGGTTATCCGTGTAGTACGGTGCCTGGTGGCATACGGCGCACTTACCCTTACCTAGGAACACCGCCTCGCCGCGCAACTCTGCAGACGTCGCCATTGCCCGGTCAAGGTGACCGAACACGTCGAGCTTGGGCGCAGGCGGGAAGTCGAGTATCTCCTGAAACTCGGCCATATCGTGCACTTGGCTTCCACGCTCGAGAATGTTCACGCCTTTCTTCGTCGCGATAACGGGATCGCCATCGAAATACGCCGCGCGCTGCTCAAACTCCGTGAAATCCTCGACGGTCTTAAGCGCGCGCTGTGAGCCAAACAGCCGCTGGATGTTCACGCCGCGCAACGACGGCGTTTCGATGCGATGTCGGAACTCTTGCGGACGAATATCGCCAACCAAGTGCGCCGCGCCGTTGGTATGACCGTTAGCATGACAATCGAAGCAGGTTACTCCTCGGCTCGGGCGCTCCGAGCGGCGATCTTCCGTCTGGTTGAACTGTTGCTGCGCAAAAGGGGTGACCAACAGCCGCAGACCTTCTATTTGCTTGGGGTTCAACAAGCCGTTGAATGTCTCGTAGTAGTTGTCGATGGTGATGAGCTTTCCTTTGGAGACGTCACCAAGATCCGGCCGGGTAGTCAGGTAAATCGGCGCGGGGAATTCGGGTAGAAAGTGGTCGGGCAGGTCGAAATCGAGATCGAAGCGCGTGAGATCACGGCCTTCCTGCTTCTTTATCTCGTCGATATGAAACTTGGGAAACAACATCCCGCCTTCGGGGTGATTTGGATGCGGCAGAGGCATAAACCCAGCAGGAAACAGGCCTTTCGCGCGAATGTCCTGAGCGGACATACGACTCAACGCGTCCCACGTGGTGCCCTTCGCCAGCCTGACTCGTACGCCTGCCTGAATGGCCTTGCCGCGCGACATGCTGACACCATTCGCCGGCCGATTGCTGAGGTCGTAACGCTCTTCCAGCAGCTTTTGCTGGCGTTGCTCGATAGTGGGCTTGGCGGCCTGCATTTTCTTCATCGTGGTAGCGAAATCCTGCTTGATGTCGACCGGCATGTAACTCGTCGGTTGCTCGGCCCGCACAGCTCCTGCGGCGAACGCCGCGCAGATACACAACAATAAGTTGGTCACTGCGCGTGCGGCCAGCTGTTTACACTTGGTGATCTTCATTGTCTGTCCCCCTCGTTTGGAATTTGATAGATCGCTGAGTCTTGATTTAAATTTAGCTCGCCTCTGGGTCTTTCGCCTGGAATTGATCTCGTCGGCACCGTCATGACGCGCCGCAATACACTCTCACTTCGATGAGATTTATTGTCAGCCAGAAGTATCGCTTTTTCAAACCTACTGTTCGACGGTCTCGCGCGCCTTTGTCGAGCTTTCCAATCGATTCGAACAATCGAGGCAATAAGTTTGGCCTATCGCAATCACGCAGTATTTCGGGAACGAACTCGACCGATGGACCGATCGACGCATTCGATCTAAGGAACGGTTGTAGCCACATCGAGACTGTGGGAACTGGACGATGAACTTGGGCGCGTCCTAAGACAATATAGCGACACACCAGACAACGAAAATTGGAGCGGGCGATGGGAATCGAACCCACGGGGAAGGCGCTGCCGGAACTAGAAAACAAGCGGTTTGGTGCGATTGCGGATTCCAAGTGTGATTAGCGTGTGAATTTTGGCGGTACGTGGGGCTACGTACGGCTACGTAGGGATACATCGGTGTGCGAAGTCCCGGGCTCAAGCCTTTCGGCCGTAGGTCTCCAATCCGCCAGTTGGGCACACACAGCGGCTCAGAGTTGTGGCCCGATACCTGCCGTTCGCAGACTGCCGGCGTCATATCGCCATCGCATTCGATAACAGCGGTTTTACAGGTATGCTTCGGATGCCAATTGTCTCTTTTGGGGCGACAAAGGTCCGGCGTGAATCACCGGATCTAGACTGCCACTATGGGCCCTTCGGCCGGGTTGGGGATTCGATTATGAATATTCGCGAGGCTAACAAACTCGATGCAGAGAGGTGTGGCCGTATTCTGTATGACGCCTTCAACACTCTAGCGGAAAAACACAATTTTCCGCGAGACTTTCCTTCTCCCGAAGTCGCGACGGGTCTCGCATCGATGCTAATCGGTGATTCAGGATTCTACGGCGTAGTCGCGGAAGAGGCGGGAACGATTGTCGGCAGCAACTTCATGGACGAACGCTCCACTATTTTTGGGATCGGTCCGATCTCTGTCGCTCCTGAGGTGCAAAATCACGCTGTGGGCAGGCGCCTAATGGATGCTGTACTCAATAGGGCAGCGGCAAAAAAGGCCGCAGGGATCCGCCTGGTACAAGCGGGCTACCACAATCGCTCGCTTTGTCTATACACGAAGCTCGGGTTTGTCACCCGCGAACCCCTGTCGCTGTTGCAGGGACCCAAGCCCAATGCCAGGTTTGCCGGATACGATGTCCGGCCGGCTGTAGATCGCGACGTTAAAGGGTGCAACAAGTTGTGCCGCGACGTTCACGGCTTTGACCGGGATCTTGAGCTACGCGACGCGATTCGCGCACGCTCGGCAAGTGTGGTCGTACATCTAGAAGAGATCACGGGATATGCGACGGCGATTGGCTTCCTTGCCCACGCAGTCGCCCGCACAAATCAAGATTTGAAGGCTTTAATTGGCGCGGCAACAGAATTTCCCGGCCCGGGATTTCTTTTACCGACTCGCAATCATGAGGTTTTCGAATGGTGTCTGAGCTGCGAGCTGAAGCTGGTCTTTCAGATGACGTTGATGACCACCGGCCTATACAATGAACCTGCCGGTGCTTACTTACCGTCGATTCTGTACTAGATCCTGCTTGAGTTCCCTGCTTTGGCGATAAGATCCGCAGGAGAACTCCTTTTTCACCAGCGCGACGACGGAGCCTAACCGGTCTTCCAAAGAGTGGCCGATTCTGACGGGCGCCATCCGGCCCAAGACCGGTCAGCGACGGTACCGAAGTAACCGCCATTTAGCGGACGCCTGACTTGCGCGTAAACTGTCGGTTCGGAGCGCTGAGCCGATAATTGGATTACTTTCACGGATCACGTATGACCGATTTAGGGAATCCAGGCTACGTATCTTTCCTCGAACAAAAGCAGAAGCATTTCGATCGACTTTGCAGGAATCTCCGTCTCGAAGCCGGTTTACGAGAGAGTGGAAATGGCTACGCCATCGTCTCTGCGGGAGCCGATGACGTGCGCGTATTCTTCGACCACGAACGCGGCTTATGCGCATTTGCAGTGGGCGCATTCGCCGACGTCAAGCCCCTGTGTGGCGTGGAGGAACTGGCTTCGAGGTTTCCTCGCATTCGAGTAATGCCCGAAGGGCATCAGAGGATCGACCTGGAGGAGCAACGGCAATTTTTAGAAGCTCGGTGGTCCGCCTTACAAGTTATGTTCTCTCCTGATCACATCACGGAGACCATGGCATGGCGCCGAGCAGCGGCGGTGGCTCACATGGAAAAGTTTTCTCGCAAACAATGAAGTCTCACCCCGGTTCAGCGCCCGAGATTGCCCAATTCCCACCGTTTGGCACTGCCATTGGTTGCGTATTTGTCGGCCTCTTGCTCGCCGGACTTGCAGTATTTCTCTATCAGGTCGGGACGCCGGATGTTCCAAGAAAAGATATTGTCCAAATATCTGACGCTAAAGTGGAGAGGGCCTATAAGCGCTGCAATAGGCGCGGACTAAGGACTTGTTGGATGATGATCGATATCGAAACCGACGGCGTGCACCGGGAACTTGTCCAATACGACACTCCTCCAGCGAGGGCTGCCTTGGAGGCTCTGCGCCCGGGGGATACCATTACTGCGCTGGTTTCCCCAGTATCAACACTAGAGAACGGGTTGTCGTACTGGTGGGAAATCCGTCGCGCAGACGAAGTTCTGCTGTCATATGAGCAGACCTCAAGGAACGAACTGGAAAGGAATCATCGCAATCGATGGTCCAGCTTCGCCGTCGGAGGGCTCTCGGCAATTCTCCTCGTGATCGGCGCGATTGTCGGAATCAGACAGGGCGTTTGGCGGACCGCTGCCTAATATCGGTAAGAGAAAATGCCAAGTTCGGGTGCTCCAAAGCCGACATCGACCACGGGCGCCTTGGGGTCGATCAGAGACAGACGACGGCGGATGGCCCGCCCACCGCCAGCGACCGGCCAACTGCCGTCACTGACAACCTTGAAATGATCTCCCGGAAGCAGACGCTCAAGGCTTAAGGTAGGCTATGGGCAACACCAACGACTAGATCGGTATGCCTAAGCGAGCGCAACAAGAAAATAGGCAGCATCGCAGCGCAGTGAGGACACCGTGACCGACTCGGGTAAGGCGGTGTTCGTCAGCTATGCCTCGCAGGATTCGGAGGCGGCTAGCCGTATCTGCGAAGCACTCCTGGCTGCAGGTATTGAAGTTTGGTTAGATCGCAGCGAGCTTCGTGGCGGGGATGCCTGGGACCAGAAGATCCGTCGCGAAATCCGCGACTGTGCGCTCTTCATACCCTTGATATCGGCACACACCGCAGCGCGTGCGGAAGGCTATTTCAGGCTCGAGTGGTCGCTCGCCGAGCAGCGCTCGCACATGATTGCGCGCAACAAGGCGTTTATCGTCCCAGTCTGCCTCGACGGTACGCCGGAGTCCGGGGCCGATGTACCGGAGTCATTTCAGCGAGTGCAGTGGACGCGCCTGCCACGGGGCGATACACCGCCTGCATTCGCGGCACGCATCGCTGCGCTTCTTGGCGCCCCCGCCGCACCTTCGGGTCCGACGAGCGCCCCTATAACGCTGCCTGGCAACGTGCGTGCTGCGGCCGCGAAGCCGACTTCGCGTATTCGCCTCGCAGCCATCGCGTTGGCCGGTCTGACCGTGGTCGGTCTGGCATACATTAGCCTTGAGCGGTTCCCGCTCTCAAAGCAAACCCCAGCCGATCGTCCCGTGGCGGCCGCCGTAAATGTTCCGGCCGTGCCGGCAGTTTCAGAGAAGTCTGTCGCGGTCTTACCTTTTCTCAACATGAGCGACGATAAGAACAACGAGTACTTTTCGGACGGTCTAGCGGAAGAGTTGATCGATCTGCTGGCGAAGGTACCTGGACTTCATGTTCCGGCACGAACCTCGTCGTTCTATTTCAAAGGAAAACAGACCACAATCAGCGAGATCGCGCAGGCACTCGGTGTGGCCAACGTTCTGGAAGGCAGCGTTCGCAAGGCTGGCGCTACACTGCGAATTACCACACAGCTTATTCGGATCAAAGATGGCCACCACGTCTGGTCGGAAACCTACGACCGGAAAGTCGATGACATATTCAAGATTCAAGACGAAATCGCCGGGTCGGTAGTAAACGCGCTCAAAATATCGCTGCTGGCAGGGGAGACTCCACGCGCTACGCCAACAGCCAACACGGAATCGTACACGTTGTACCTGCAGGCTCACGCGATCCGTTACAGGGGCAACGGGTCGAGTGACAGTGCAACTGCCACAGGCTATCTGAAGCGAGCGTTAGAGTTGGATCCCGCCTTCGCACCCGCATGGGCCGAACTTGCGAACAATCTCGCGGCGGACTATTCCACATTCGGGGTGCTGCCATTCCAACAAACGCGTGATCAGGCGCATGACGCGGCGGAACGGGCGCTCAAATTGGACCCGGCGCTGCCATTGGCTTATCTGGGGATGGGACGTCTGTTATACCAGTTGGATTGGAATTGGAACGCAGCTGACGTCGCCATCCGGAAAGCAATTTCCCTGGAGGCCGGAAACGCCGAAGCATTCAGAATGGCAGGGTATCTTGCGACGACGCTCGGTCGCTTCGACGAAGGAATTGAGCAATTAAAGAGTGCCATTGCGCTCGATCCACTGCAGCCTTGGAACTACGTCGCTACAGGGTTCGCGACAAATCGAACCGGTGACTTAACCGCCACGGAGCGAGTCTATAAAAAAGCAATCGATCTTAATCCTACCGGTGGGAAGGTACATTATTTACTCGGTTCGGTTTTGCTCCAGCAGAATCGGCCAGGAGAAGCACTGATCGAAATGCAGCGCGAGACCGACAACGGATACCGACACTGCGGCCTCGCGTTGGTATTAGGCGCACTGGGACGCACGAGCGAGTCGGATTCAGAACTAGCGAACGCCGAAAAAGATTTCGCGCAGGAAAAGGCTTACTGGATCGCAGCTGTGTACTCCGCGCGGAACGAAACGGATCAAGCGTTCGCCTGGCTAGACCGTGCCTTCCGTCAACACGACGATGGGCTGCTGTGGATAAAAGGGGAACCCCAACTCAAGAACATCGTGTCGGACCCACGGTACAAAGCTCTCATACGCAAACTGAAGCTTCCCGAGTAGAGCGGAGTGGCGAAGGCATTGTCACTGGAACGGCTTCCCGAAAGCAGGCGCTCGTAAAGGACCGCAACGGGTCGGGAGCCGTCCCCGACTGACGGTGCTCGGGGTCACATGCCGAATGACCGCCATTGGGGCCAGCATCCGGCGACTCCCGGCCAAAAGCGGCGGTAGAGTGACCCGGATTCAGCGGTCGTTAGCTGCCCTTCGCGTCGCGCCAATACTCGTTAATGGAAAAGTTCGGCGCTTTTGTGCGAGATCGCTTACAAAAACGAGCTTCCGTGCAGCCCTATTCGCTCAATTGTCTCTACAATTCGTGCGTATGACGACGGTGATAGGCAAACTCAATAACTTGCCGATTTTGGACCCGGAATGGGCAAGTTTCTTTCGCGTGCCGCGATGGCCGTCACGCAGTCCGATCGAGAAACGCGTGACTATGACTCCCGGTTGACCATCCAGCATTCGACACATCATGCGAGCGAGATGGAGGCTCTTCGGTAGTGGGGTGAGCAAGCGGTATCGTCGCTCAATTGAGTATCAGCCGAGCCTCGGTCCGTCGAATGCTTGTGGTGGGTCGGCCGCCGGCACGTGCGCGGAAGCGGGCTTGACTTGCTAAGGATTACCAGGGAGGAACGGGTTGTGGTGACAAGATTTCAACAATTGATACCGCTCGTGGCAAGTATATTGATTTACGCGGGGCTCATTCCGATCTCAAACTCTGCTCAATCCCCGCTTGAAAAGTTTCCTTCTATTCAAAATTGCCTTTCCGGCGGGCGCTTTGAAAACTGGTCTCCAGGCGGACAATTAGTACTTCTCAATGACAATCATTTTTTTGAATGCGATTTAGAAAACGGTGCTGCTAAGCCAACTGACTACTCGCCTCCTCGCACGCTCACTTTCGACGAGTTGAGAGCAAATTCGCAAAAACCGGTCACAAACACGTTCCCTGATGTCATCAAAAATACAAAGTCCTCGACAGGTGAATTGATTACTTGGACGCACGTCGCCCCTCTGTTCTTTAAGTATGACGACAACTACCTCCCCGTCGAGAAAAGGCTAATAAGCAGCGACCAAGGCGAACTCGCAATCTACACTGCACCGCCCATCGACGATGGAAGCAGGAGTGGCAAGTCTGCCGCCCGATTTGCGTTCGCCTATCGCAAAGATGCCAAGTACAAGATAATCGAAATTGAGGTGCAGCCACACAAGCACGAGCTTGCGTCGGGATATCCCTGGGGGCACTTAACCTCATCTGTGGATTACACGACGGGCAGAATTCTCATGTTTTTTGAGGATGAAGCCCTATATCCAGACACCAAATACATTGATGGATGGAGC